>Ga0315899_10006035_pt1 | contig 13033 bp, 13 predicted proteins | sample LakEriMetagenome_2_FD_203518 | JGI IMG/M metagenome (GOLD analysis project Ga0315899, IMG submission 203518) | Freshwater fungal communities from buoy surface, Lake Erie, Ohio, United States - Buoy 4 MA112 | ecosystem: Environmental > Aquatic > Freshwater > Lake | place: USA: Lake Erie, Ohio...
TGTTTTCCCTGGTTCCTCTCGTTTGGGAATCGAACCCAAAACTCCAGGGTGGCTGGTGCAAGACCCAACCACCAGGCCGATAGGGGATCTGATCCCAACCATCGGGGGATCTGGAGCCCACCCAGGACAAGCCATCAAGAAATAAATATTTCCAGTCCAGATATTTTTACCGGTTCCAGTATGTTGCTCGTCCGGGAAGATCAAGCGCAGATGCATTAGGATGCATTGAGCAAGACTGCGTGGCGTCTAATAGTCCATGATGCGCATCCACTACTTGGTAGTGGCAGCAGTTTTCCTCCTCGCACACCCGGCTGGCGGCGCGGGCGGGACGGCGCACGGCATGGAGTTGCTACAGTGGCCGGGCACCCAGAAGGCCGGAACGGGCTGTCTGCGGCATTCTGACTGCGCAACAGGGCACTTCTGCATGGCAGAGACGCCGCCTGAGCAAGAGTGCACAACCGAGAGGGGATGGAAGGTGGGAGCGTGGCAGCGGTGCTGTGTTCCTCTTCGTGAGCCCTGCGCTCAGTGAATGATGCCTTGGGCGAGTGCGACATTTGCATGTGTCTGCTGACGCAACCTCTTTTGCCAGGTGCGTGCGTGCGGGACCTGTCGCAAGTGCGCGGACTGCGTGTGCAACGAGGACGCTGTAGATGCAACCTGTCCACAAGACCGCTGCCCGGCTGCTCCTAGTTCCGTTCCACGGGCTTTAGGTGCGTCTGCGCCTTCGTCTGCCAGCGTCTCTGCTCCTATCTTCTTGTCCCTTTGCTGAACACGGGTTCCGCGAACAGAGGGCTCGTTTCATGGCGCAATGCGGCTAGGACAAAGTTTGTGCTACGTGTCCTTTGATTTCCACGGCGGCGTCTTCACCCAGATCTCCTCTGAGCTCTCCCCCGCGGCTAAAGCGGAAATGGGGATCAATGAGGACTTGACCACCCTAACCGCAAAGCGCTGGTCTGAGCTTTCGGGTGGGCTACCCCTGACAGACGATAGAGGAAATATGTGCTCAGTACCAACCTTGGGGGTCAAGTCTGGTATTTACAAAATCGTCAAAGACTCTTGGCCAGTTGTGGTTGAGCTTGAAACAACTGATGGGTTCATCGAGATGGCAAACGATGATGGAAAGAACCAATATGCAACGGATGCAACGGAACGAATATTCGGAACTCCATTGCGAGGAACAGTGGCCCGGTAGTTTCAATCACATGCGATGCATTATGTTGGATGGTTGTAGTTGCCTGTGCTGGCAGGGTTTTGAATCCTGAGGTTTCTCGTGAAGTCATTTTTAGAGCCTTCTAGTCCAAACAACTTTTTTTTTAAACCCTAACTTTGTTTCTTTTCTCTTCGTGCAGGCTGGAAATTGATATGGTGCACTGCCCTTTTTTTGTCATGAAGTATACGCTACCAGCCAGCATCTACTACCGGGGTTCCGATCCGGCCTATTTCAGCGTACCGGGGTATACATGGGTAACCACGGGCGACATGGGTGATGGCTTTTATGCGAACTTTAGGCATGCTACATTTTCGATGGCCTATGCCGGAGATGCAGATGGGCTAAAGCCTACGGCACATGATGCAGCGTTAGGATTTTCGCGCACACGCGAGACTTTTGCTGGGGATCTGATATTTGGGTCCTCAACAAGCGCCCTTGCGCTTTCGGAACTAGACCATGTGCGTTGCCGATTTCGATACCATACGTCTCCACATAAACTGGGGCTGCAGCAGTTTCGCCTGCAGACCTTCGGGTGTCAAAAAGCTGGGCCTCACAGAGCAGCACAGTCAGGACAGTCTCTTCGTTCCAATCCATTTACTTCGCCCTTCACACGCGTTTCTTCTGCTTCTTCCCCAGGCCAGCAGTTGGACATTGAAAAGGCCCCTAAAAAGGTGGCCATTCGGGCAGTCTCGAACATTGAAGAGGTCTCTTCTCATATCATCCCTGCTCTCTATCTCTTTGCAAAAGAGTTTGATCGACTGAAGTCACTTGCTTGCTTTGTTCACAGGATCCAGGGCGGAAAACCGAAGATTGGGTGCTGAAGGGACGTGGCGTGCAGTACAATATTTCTAATGTGGAGATCTTGAATCTGGGTCATGCGTTCAACTCCAACTGGTGGAGCGAAGTCCGCGTGGTGCAGGCGTATGTGGCAGCTGGCAAGCCAAAGGTCACTCAGTAGCGCCGCATATGCATCTCCTGTATGCCTTCTCCCGAACGCCCTGGTGACAATATGGCAACACATGCAGGACAAGAATGGGGCCCCATTTCTAGACGTTCAAGGAATCAGTGTTAATTGTACATGGAGAAGGAGGCAGTTCAACGGTACTGAGACTCGGAATGGAACAGACTTCACACCGGTCCTGGGCACACGGTGGCCTGTAAACTATGAAGGCATCACAAAATGCATTGAAGCAGATGATGAAGGGGTGTGTGCACTAATTGAAGTTCGCTATGCAGAGTGCACAGCCGAGTTCTACTGCCAAGGGTTTCCAGGTAATAAATGTCTCTCCATGTTCATTTCTGTGAAGTCATCGGAAGAACCATCTTACCAGTAAGATGGCGTCCAAAGTTGAAAGTAGGCCTGACTTTTGCGTGCAACAGAAAACGTGATTGAAGAGCGGCAATGGTGTAAGTGTCCTCCAGGTTTGTCTTCGTTGCTTTTACAATCTTGCCTACTCGATCTCTACTCGATCTCTATCTCTTTCGTACCCTTGCCCCTTTGCTCTTTCGCTCTCTTACTGACTACTCTCCCATTTATTGGTCCCCCTCTATGCAGGCACCTATTCGTCAACGGGCTTTGGTCCTTGTTCTCGATGTACTACTCAGACTTGTGACTCATCTCTGGCACAGACCTCTTGCAGAACATGTAAGCTGAAAAAAAAATGGAACCTTTGAGCCCACCCACATGGCTATCATTTTCTTGCGCAGAAATGACTTGATGCATGTGATCAGGCCCTAGCTGTATCGACGCCAACGGATCGACGCCGACGCTTGCCGCAGGCGAATTCTGCCGATGTCCATTGGGTTATAAGTCTCTGACGTTTACACCGCCTGGAAATTCGTGGAATGGTAAGCGACCTTTGGCGGCTCACAGATATCTTCTGGGCTTAGCGTACGTGTGAATCTGAGACTTTCTTTTGTCATATGGGTCTCTGTCTCTGAGTGAGAATTTGAATTCCCATTCTATATTCATTGAATTTGAATCTGTCGTGTTTGCGTGATATGTCGATTTTTTCAAGGTGTGGCGTTAGGGCCATGCGAAATTTGCCCGCATAATGCAATACAGCCCTGGGAAGGTTGGATGAAGTGCTTAGCTTGTCCCCCCAGCCCTCTTATGACACAAACAACACGATATTCTCAGAATCCGACATGGCCGTGGCAGGTTCAACCCCCTACTTCGTGATTCAGTGCTCCTGAATTTGTAGCCACCTGGCGACATGTCAACATTTTTTGCATGCTCTAGCCGCCCTTGCATCAAGCTCCTGATCATTCGTACCCCTGTCTCTCACGTCAAACAGAGGAATCATTCACAGCATACTTTAATTAAGGGAGCCACTGGCAAACATTTTCATGATTCATGCATCGATATTATGGGTTTTTTTGAGGAGTTCGTGCCCGTTGGACAGCAGCTTCACGGGCGGAGCATCAGGTCAATAAGCATTTGTAGCGCACAAAAAATTCTGATGTTTGATGATCCCTGACATCACCATCTTCTGGATCTCTACTGATGTTTGAGCAGGGTGAGGACTACGTTTGAAATACCCCAAGAAAACGCAAATTGGATCTCTAGTAGAGATATAATTGCCATCTACAAGGGCTCGCAGCACCCCACTTGCGATGAAACGCGCAGCTTCGAGTCCTGTACATCTGGCGAGAAGCTAACGAGACAAGTGGTATTTCTCATTTTGTATTCTTGAAATTTTGTTCCACGTATTCTGATGCATCTCCCCCACGGGGAGCGCTGACATGCAAACACTGTACAGGCGTGGGGTTATGCTAGCGTTTTACAGACCTCAACGGCCTATGACAATACTATGCTCAGTGTGCCTGGGCCATCACCACTTTTGTTTAACAGCTTGACTTTTCAATTCTCCAGTGCGGGTCCTGGCACCTATTATATGCTGTATCATTCACACGAAATGAATCGAATCGTCCTTCAAGTGGATTACAACACAGAGAGAGATTATGTATCTCCCGGCGATGTCTTTACTGGAACACAGTCGTTTCCGTTGAACACAGAGCACGCGATTCTAGGTTTCGGTCTCGAGAAGTGCCCTCCAGGTTACTTCATCGACACTCGTTCTTCAAGTGGGTGTGCTGAATGCCCTCCGGGCTTGACCACCTTTCAACAACACAGCGCCGAGTGCATTAGATGTCCAGTCGGAACGTATGGGGGTAAAGACGGCGTTTGTTCGCCATGTATCGTGGACACGAGCACTTTTGGAGGCGCTGCCACTAACGAGAGCTGCATCCGTTGCAATCTAATTTATAATCAACTCAAGGGTCAAGTTGTGGATGATGAGATGCTTGATGGCGAAAAATTGAAGCAAAGGGTACGGCAAATGAGGGGCTGCGACAACTTCGTTCCGGACATTACAGTCGTGATTACGACGCCACCGCCAATTGAATGTGGGAACAAGATTGTTGAGGCCGGCGAGGAGTGTGACGACCGAAACAGAAACAGTTTCGACGGCTGCCACGAGTGCAAAGCTCAGAAAATTATCTGTGGGGACGGTGTGAAGGTGCATATAAACCATATTTCCTCTTTTCCCCTAAAAAGTGCTCAAGTGTAAATTGAATCTGAAATCTGACTTCAGCGTATCTTTTGCTCTGTCATCATACAGATAGACGTAGGAACGGCTTTTGACTGGGGAACCAGTCCACCTAGACTTCTTCCAGAAATTGCTTCTGGTCCTGCGCGTGATGAATTCACTGTGCTAGCGATGTCTAGCCTTTGCCTTTGCTGCCCACCATGCGCATTATGTGCGTTGCGAAAGATAGTTTCAGCTCTCTTTGAAGTGTCCTTTGCAATGGACACTTCAAAGAGAGCTGAAACTGTCTTTTTCCCTCTTTTGTCAGAAATGTGCGACGACGGCAACAATGAGGACGGTGACGGATGCTCTCGTGAATGCACCATCGAAGCTCTTTGGGATTGCACTGTTTATCCGACAGGTGAGAGTACGGAGAACTTCAACCTTGGCTTGACACATAAGCTCGCATCACCCATTTCGTTTCTGAAATTGGCCATAGTTGTCGTGATTGTCAATCATTCGATGCATAGCGCATCATTTAAAAGCATACTTGACAGCTTCTGTGTGCTGTTGTTTGAGTGTTTGGGTCGCCTCATGGAATGCGCAGATCTCAAAAGCAGTTGCAGGAAGATGTGTGGGAACGGACTGGTCAACTTTGAATTCAACGAAAAATGTGATGACTTCAACGTACAGAACCTTGATGGTTGCTCGGCGGTATGAAACTGTCTGTGCCCCCTCGGAAACAATCTCCTGTATTTGCGCACTTATTTGGTCGTCTTTATTATGCACCTTCACACCCACAGGGGTGTCAAGTTGAATGCGGATATCGATGCACGACTCGTGCGGGCCTTTCAACTTGCAAATCTACGTGCGGGGATGGCATTTTGGCTTCCAATGAAGAATGCGAATTGTTCACGGTCGATAAAACGGTGGCATGCGACATCGTTACCTGCAAAGTTGTTGAGGGGTGGTATTGTGAAAGAATACCATGTGACGAGTCGACGATTGAACTCGGCTTGACCATCAAGCAGCGCTGTGTACCCGTATGTGGAGACAGGTTGATAAACAAAGGTCATGAGTTGTGTGACCTTGGCGACCCAAGCGCTAAGATGTCTGCTACCAAAGATGGTATGGACTGGCCACGACCATGGACTGGTGGGATTGGACCGGACAGAGGGTGCAATGAGCATTGCAAGCCGAATCGAGACTTCCAGTGCTTTGGTGGCGCATGGTAAGGGATATGCTTTTTGTGGATGCCATACTTGCTGAGGGGCTTCCCTTCGATTCTGACAGCTTGATACGTGCTTGGGTGGTACATGTGTGCGCGGATTGTGTGTATCCAGTGCTTCTCGCCAGGTTCCGCTCGTCATGAAGCAGGACATGGGCATGCCATTACTGGACATGATACTCAATGGGCACGATTTGAGCCATTTTAACGGCGCCCTTCTCGAAGGATTGCAGCTGACAGTTGTTCAGAACCTAAGCGGAACCCCGCATAATTTCGCGAAGCTTGTGATCTTAGATCCAACAAACAGAGGTGGTGAGTCTTAATTTTGGTCTTTCAAAAGCTCGTCGACCATTTCTGTATTTCATGTTCAAGTGGCGACATTTTGGTGGTGTTCCTCCATCCGGTCCCTGGCAGCACACTCCTCCAACCTCAACAAGCATTGTAACTCGCAGCCAAAAAAATGTTCGAATGATTTTTTTTTGTGCTGGAGTGCAGGGCCAAGGACGTATGCAGGGGCTGTTCTTGCATCATTTTCATCTTCCTTGGATAAATTGGAGAATGAGACGAAACTTTACCAATGTACCTATTGTGCTGGACACGAAGTAGTCACGGCAAGGCGCGCGAATATTTCTGTGGTAAAGGTACAATTATATTAAAGTGGTAGATCCAGCGCAGTTTCCTCAGATGACCGTCATCTGAATTTTGACATCTTGCCAGGGTGCCTTGGCATTTCCAGTCTCATGCACCTGGACAATGCGGCCCCTCGACCAGATTTCAGGTCTCATTTTCCCTAATGGCATTCGCGAACAAAAGGTGCAGCGCGCCAATTTTTTTTTTTGTGGCGCGCTTGTGGCGCTCTGGCCCAAGCCAGCTTCACAGCGCTTCAAAAAGGCACAGTGCTTGTGACCCAAGCTAGTATCACCCCAAACTGTTTGCATCGGCGGAGTATTTTCGCATCAGCTGGAATTGATTGGGCGCGCTGCACCATTGACATAAAAAATCAACAATAATGTAGAACTTCATTAGTATAGAGCTCCAAGAGGCATCTGCTACTGACACACGTGTGCCTGAGGACAGGGCGGCTACTGATGGACGTGTCTGCACTGAGTCTGGCTAATGAAGAATCACTGGTGTTTGAAGAAGTTAATCAACAGGGAACCGGGACGACAGGAAAGGTTTTTTTGCGTTTTGACGGTCCGATAGAGTTGAGACATCTTGGCTTGAGCCCCAAAGTCAACTTCAGCCGCAACGAAGAATTGCCGTTCGACACGCACTTTGATCTTCCCTGGAATGTCCGTATTCGATTTTCAGCAGGTGTGAGACCCTGTGAATGAATAGTGTGTGTACTGAACAAGCACCTGCTGCTCGTTGATTGATAGATGGTATGTGTTCGAAGCAAGCTCTTGCCGCGCCATCTGACTATTTTTGACGGAATAACCTTTCTTTCCCTAAACACGAACAGGCAACCATCTGTCACACCATCAAGCAGATTCGCAGTCGACGTCCACGCCGTATCGATTCAGCATTCACCTGATGCCAAGTGTAGACAAAAGAAGTGTTGGTGCCAAGTATACCGCATCAGGCGCAAGCCTGAAATTTGTGGGCGGCGTGGATGATGATGTGCCCAATCGTGCTTCCGACGAGCGATTGGCAATTCTTCTCAATTACACAGGTCGACGGTTGGTTATGAAGGTGCAGGGCTATCACTCATATGGTATTCCCTGTGACTTTCCACAAGATTTCAAGTCGATGGTGCTACCCATGGAGACAGAGGAATCAGGACATAGGTGTTCCACAGCTGATGGCTGTCAGGACGGTGTTAACCCCAGCGCAATGCTCGATTCGGATGCGGCGACATTTTACGAAGGCAGTTGGGAAGGACAATGTATTACAACCCTGAGCCCCGAATTTGCCGAGTGCAAGATTGTTTTACGTATAATCGGCATTGATATTGAGCAGCACGTCACAGGTAGAAACTGTCCTGCGGAGTTTCAGGGAAAGAAGAGCGGTCTGATTAAGGTCATTTCCAGGTCGGCATTATTACCGGTAAAGTCCGCGACACAAGAACTGCTACTCAAATACTCAGAGATGACCGTTCTTTGGCTCTATGGTGCGACGCAGAGCGAGGCTGGGATCTGGATCAATGGACTGATTTCTACAGGTCCTAATGATTTCCGGAGCCCCAATGACCGTTTGACCATTATTTGGGGGAGCCCGGGCGCTTCAAGTTGGCCGAACGATAACTTTTTCCTTCCGAATGTTCCTCTCGAACGTTGCTCACTTTCGAAATACAGCGCATTTCACCCAGAAATCAACGTGCGCTTGCCACATTCCCCTCCTTTTTGGGCTGTGAATGATGCGGTGAAGCAGCGGGGCTTGAAGCAGAAAACCGAAGCATTAGAAATCTCGTGGGTTGTCTCTTGCAACAATTCGCTTACGAACATTCTTGAGCTCAGTCAACAATCAGCTGACTGCAAAGCATTGGTCGACACCCTGCTTCTGCGGGATCCTTTACAGATGTTGCCTGCTTCTCTCGGCGGCGAGTTATGTCTTAGTAGATGCATAAATGATCTTGATCTGGCAGTGGAGTCTGCGCTCCAGGTGTGCAGGGCACACTGGGAGCGAGTCTGGGACACCAGCGCATACCACAGTATGCTCTTCAAGCAGCTTCTCACGTTGGCAGCGCTCAAGTACTGGATATATCTTGACTGTGCTTCGAATCGACATCGTAAGAGCTGCGTAGAGGCTGCGTCGATGATGTCGCTGAAAATGAGTGACTGCAGCGCATTTCAGGTCCTCGTCTGCATTCTTTCCCCCCTTTGTTTTTGTTCTAAATTGCACATATGTTTGCAACGCAAATATTCGAATAAACGTTGCATATGTTGCAAACTTGTGTGCAACCTTAAAGCATGCTGAAACTCCGTCGTATTTTGTCTGAAAACGCAGGGCGCGTCCTTACCGCCACGGCATCCCTTTGAGTTCCATGGATCTTCAAGCCTGGAGACGAAATTTTGTTCGCCCGCGTGCAAATCTGCGCTGGATATGCATGTTCAGACGCAGCACTGCTGCGTGAGCACGCTCGAAGATGCAGATCACGACTTCAGGAGTATTTTGTACCACCCGTATCTCCAGCACATTGAAGCCGACCTCAAGATTCGGTCAGACCCTTTTGACTTGCGCGAACCGAATGTTTCTCTCAAGTATTGGCTGGCTCCTGCTAACAATACCGCGTGGACGGACGTCTGTCCGACGTGTTCAATTCATCCAGTGGATCAGTCTTTTCACGTAAGCGAGTCGGCAACGTCTGCAGACGAAGGCAGTGTGACGAGTCTCAAGTGCCCAGCGTCAAGAGTAGCTTCGTCTTGCGCAATGGGCCTCGCATGTGGTTCTCTGAATTGGCCGCAGTCTTGCTGCAATGCGTTGAAATGCACTAGAGGGAGCAAGCCCTATCCCGGTGCTTGTGCATGCACCTGTCCAAAGGGATTCAGTGGTGTGGCATGTGACAAAACAGGAATGTTTGCGGCGTTCAGTATTGAGTTCCCTGGCGAGACTCTTGAATCATTCAACTATCACAAGCTCAGCACCTTTGTGATTGATTTATCCACTCAAGTGGGCGTGAAGACCAAAGATGTTCAGTGGGAAGAGCCAACGGAATCTGTGCTTCGAAGAGGACATGGTTCTGGGGAGCGGAGGCTCTTGGCGCCCGCGGTTCAGGTATTATTTCGAGTTATCGAGACAAATTTTATGGCTCTCGAAAAAATGGCCCTCGCCACAACTAAGGCAATGTGCAAGCCCGATTCCAAGTATTTGCAAGATTTTCCATGTGATCATGGCCCAAGTCAGTTTTACAACGGTTCGCTGCTCAACCCAATTAAACCACCGCCGCCACAACCGCCGCCAACACCGCCACCCGAAGTTGTTTCAACAAAGCAAGAGCAGACGACGGTGAATTTATTAGCGATTCTCATCAGCCTCTGCATTATTCTTTTAATTATGCTGGTGGCTGGGTGCATATGCATGAGATTGCGGCAGGAGCCCGATGCGTGTCAGCAATGGAGGGATGATGAGATCTCTCTCACATCTTTGTGCTGCTTGGTGTTTTGTATCAAGCCTCCCGGGCCCGCGCTCTTGTCTTCGGGGAAGGAGGAATGGGGAAACACACAAATATTTGACCAGCAACTACAGAGTAAGTATGAGAAAAAATCGCTGAAGTCTGCAAAAGAAGTATCTGTTCAGGTTGAGAAAATATCGCTGCAGTTCACAAATACGCAACGGACACCACGGCGCGGCGCGCAGAGGAAAGACGAGGATCAGGAAACTGAAGTTCCTGGTAATGAAGAGATACACGGTGTCGAGATTGTCGAATTGCTGGAAGAGCCTGAAGGAGATGTGGAGTGCGCACGTCCCAAATTGTTCCATGGTGTGGAGTTTTCGACCAAGACACAGCTTCGGAGGGTCGAGCAGGCAATAAAGTCTTCCCAGCTTCAATTGTCGGCACTTTCCTCTCGCGGCTTCCGTCCAGAGGTTCCAGATGGTATTGTCATGACCAGGGGACGAGCCTCTCCGGATCGAAAATTCTCAGCATCTCCCCAAGCAAATTCGTCAACATTGATCGATTTTACGGCTGCTGGCTCTTTGTCGCCCAAAATCAGGGCAGTCGAGGGCGAATCTATGAACTTCTATGAACTTGCGAGTCCAAGTGTGCGACCACTGGGAAGACATGCCCTAGAAAGGCAACTCGATCAGCTTTCAGAGCAGCGGTCCCCTAGTCGAGTCACGGCGGAACTTGGCTTCAAACCAATACCCGTCTCATATACCCCGCGGCTGGCAACACCTCTTTCACCACGGGACCCGAGTCAGCATGACGATGGAAAGCCAGCTGCTAGTTCTGGTGTTGCAAGAAGGCCAGGCGCGACACTGATCACAAGAAACCCCCGTCAGCATTCAACAAATGCCCGTCTCGGCAGTGTTTACAGAAGTTCGCAGGAGGCCACCTCTGCACAAGAGATCTTGCAGCAACTTGCAGAACTGAAAAGAGGAAGGCGAGAGCCCGGGCAACGAGATGGCATGCTAGTGCGAAAGGCAGTCCCGAGTCCCGCTCTGGTTGAAGGGTCTGCGGCGGATTCACTGGATGCGGATTCACTGCTGGGATCTGTCCGCCGGGTTTAGGGAGGATTTTCGAATTCTGGCGGGCTCGTCGGCTATGGAGTGATGTAAGACATGGTATTCAGCCCGTGGTGGAGACTTTTTTGCTGCAATTCGTGCCCCTAAGAAGAGCGTGCGAATACTAAGAAACGTTTGTTTGCCGTGATGATTTATTTCCTCTATGTGAAGCCCCTGGTGTGACAACCGGAAGCCCTAATTTGACACCATCACCCATAATGAAAGAGACCGTTCCTAATAAACTCTGTTTCTCCCCCACTGTGCCTATCAATCTCCTCTTCCCCACCAACACTCTTGAATCCCATGTCGTCGTAACCTTCGATGGATACAACAAGATAAGAATGGTAAGGAACATTTAGGCTGCGTGGTGCTGTTTGTTATTTCACTGTTGATGTGTGTGTGTGTGTGTGTCTTGTTTTTCTTTTGCTTCCTTGTTGCGGTGTTCACATGGATGCCATGGGCCCAGGGGCGGAAGAGAACACAATTTCGCCTTCTCTTCCTTTCACCGGTGTCACACCGGGCGACGTGGAAGCTTCGCGGCTCATCCACAACTCTCGCCTGCAATGTGTTTGTGTTTGTGTTTGTGTATCTGTGTGTGGGTGTGTGGGTGTGTGTATGTGTGGTTGTGTGTGCATACATGTATTTTGTATGCGTGTATGCTTGTGAGTGTGTGTTTTTGTGTAATACGAAGTACCATCCAAAAGTGTCGATTGTGCCCCCCCCCCCGAGACACACACACACACACACTATCTCCACGAACCGCTCGTTAATTGCCTCAAGGACGGCCTCAGTGGTCGTAGGCCTGATCAAAGCATCCTTCCATGCCCCAGATGCGGGACCATCGGTGCTTGCATGCGCCGTGCCCTGCTCGGTCGTAAACCTTACTTTCCTCATCGACAGAATTCGTGGTGTTGGTGAGGGCGGAGAGGCCGCGGGGCCGCGAGGGTCTGAGGATGATAAGCTGTCATGCAGGACATCCTGAGGAGGAGGATACACCTCACTGTTTACATCCTGGTGTGCCGCGCTCTGTTTCAATATTATCTATACTTTCCAATTAGCATATCGATTTATTTTCCTTCTTCTTACATTCATTTTAATCAGATTTGCCTCTCACCTGGCCTTCCTGGCGAAGTCGGAATCTACCGGGGTCTGGCGCAATGGGTATCATCTGGATTATTTCCTCTAGAGAGAGAGAGAGAGAGAGAGAGAGAGAGAGAGAGGGAGGGAGGGAGGGAGAGAGAGAGAGAGTCACCGCGCGCCTTGTACCCAACGGCAATCTGCGCACACGTCAGCAACATTTCAGCAACACTTTAGACTCGCTCTCAAAATCAACGTACAAGTCATCGCGTGCCTTACAACCAAGGGCAACATGCACACACTTTGGCAACACGTTAGCTACACAATGCGCACACTTTGGCAACACGTTAGCGACACAATGCATGACAACCAAGGCCAATGGGTATCCTATGGACTATTTCTTCTTTAGAGAGAGAGAGAGAGAAGTATATCTATATACACACCGACTCACGAAGTATATCTATATACACACCGACTCACATACTCACACAAATAAAACTAGAAACATGCACCACGTCAGTACTCACATCCACAGGGACACACAGAAGCACACGCAGAAACACAGGCTACCTTGAGCGTCGAGTTCAAACCCTCCAGTATCTCCCGCCAACAAAATACTGGACTCATAGACGGCGGCGGGAGAATGAGAAGAGGCTTCGCTGCTCGTTAGCACGGGACGAATCTCCCGCGACGGTCTTTGAGAGAGTCTGTAGCGGAGATGCATAATCTCAAGCTGCGCGTCTTTCAGACAGTCTGTGTGTGTGTGTGTGTGTGTGTGTGTGTGTGTGTGTGTGTGTGTGTGTGTGTGTGTGTGTGTGTTTGTGT
>Ga0315899_10006036_pt1 | contig 13033 bp, 11 predicted proteins | sample LakEriMetagenome_2_FD_203518 | JGI IMG/M metagenome (GOLD analysis project Ga0315899, IMG submission 203518) | Freshwater fungal communities from buoy surface, Lake Erie, Ohio, United States - Buoy 4 MA112 | ecosystem: Environmental > Aquatic > Freshwater > Lake | place: USA: Lake Erie, Ohio...
AAATCAAGAGCATTCGCGCGGCCAAAGCCAATATTGGTGATGCCTATTGCAAGATGCGAAACGGAGAGCTGTTTGTAATCAATATGTACATCGGTCCGTATGCCAACGCAGGTTATAGTCAGCATAAAGAACGCAACGAACGCAAGCTGTTGCTCAATCGCATCGAACTGCGCAAAATCGACCGCAAGCTCAAGGATGCCGGAATCACCATTGTTCCAACAAAGCTATTCATCAGCGAGAAGGGATATGCAAAACTGCGTATTGCCCTGGCCAAAGGCAAGAACGTGGGCGACAAACGCGCGGATACCAAAGAAAAGGATCTGCGCAGAGAACGGGAGAGAGGGGAGTAGGTTAAAGGTTAAAGGTTAAAGGGGAAAGGTATAAGGCACCTATTCATCCAAAATCTCTGTAGCGACACGCGGCAGCGCGTCAATCGCTTCACCACCATTGCCTGCATAGAGTCCATCGTTGCGCCACCAAGAACCATCATCACCGTCATGCCCCGTCGTCCCATAGCGCAATACAATCACCGCATGTGATGCAGTACTTGCCAACAACCGAAAGGAATGCCTGAATTCGTGCGTACTTTCGCGACTCAATTCAAAACACATGGAATTAGTAGGAAAAGTTAAGTTGATTCGCGATGAGCAAACCTTTGCCAGCGGTTTCACCAAACGCGAATTTGTTATCACCACAGAAGAAAAATACCCACAGGATATCCAGTTTGAACTCCTTAAGGAAAACGGTAGCCTCGTTACTTCATACCGTCCTGGTGATCGTATTAAGGTGTTTTTTGATATCCGTGGACGTGAATACCAAGGCAAATACTACAACAGTCTCGTTTCCTGGAAAATTGAAGGCCAGGGAAGCGATGCGGCACAGTCATCCGGTCCGCCCATGCCTCCGCCTTTGCCACCCACTGCTGCCGACATGGAAGATGATCTTCCATTCTAAGCCGTATTACACACAACAATGTTTTGGAATTTACTGAATTAAATCTGCACGAGCAGCTCCTCGAGGGAATCCTCTCGATGAATTATAAAAATGCTACTCCCATTCAGGAGAAGAGCATTCCTATCATCCTCTCCGGAAAAGACCTCATCGGCATCGCGCAAACCGGCACGGGTAAAACGGCTGCATTCGTGCTGCCTATTCTCAACATGATCATGGATCGCCCTGATCATGCCGGTACCCAGGCGCTCATCATTGTGCCTACCCGCGAACTCGCCTTGCAGATCGACCAGGCGGTGGAAGCCTATTCTTATTTTACGGGAACTTCTTCGGTTGCTATCTATGGAGGTGGCGACGGACAGGATTTCTACCAGGAAAAAATGGCCATTGTAAATGGCGTCGACATCATCATTGCAACTCCCGGCCGTCTTATTTCGCACATGAACGTTGGGCATGTGGACTTCTCTCGTTTGCGTTTCCTCATTCTTGATGAAGCCGATCGAATGTTGGATATGGGTTTTCAGCCTGATTTGTTTCGCATTATTCGCGGGGTCAATGAAAACCGACAAACGCTGATGTTTTCGGCGACCATGCCTTCGGGCATCGCTCAGTTGGCTAAAACGTTCATGCGTGAACCGGAGCAGGTGAGTATTGCCATTTCCAAGCCGGCTGAAAAAGTGAAGCAAAGCGTTTACATGGTGCACGATTCCCAAAAACTGTCGCTCATGTTACATATCCTGCGCGATGATTCGCGCAAGGATCAATGCATCATTGTATTCTGCTCTCGGAAGAATGCAGTTAGTGCGCTGCATCGCAAACTCGTTCAGGCGGGTGTTCAAGCCGACCGCATTTCCAGCGATCTCGAGCAAGACCAGCGTGAAGAGGTAATGCGTCGTTTTCGCAATAAGCAAATCAACGTATTAGTGGCCACCGATGTGATTAGCCGAGGTATCGACGTAGATGGCATCGATATGGTCGTGAATTTCGACGTGCCGCGCGATGCGGAGGATTACGTGCATCGTATCGGACGTACAGCGCGCGCGCAACGAAGCGGAGAAGCAATTACCTTGGTATCACCTGAAGATTTCAGAGGGTTTCAGCGTATTGAAAAACTCATCGGAAAGGCAATCGATATCATTCCATTACCCGAGGGTCTCGGTCCGGCCCCGGAAATGTCCGCTCCATCTGCACCAAGGACGGGTAACCGACCGAATCGGTTCAAGCCGCGTGGAAAGAGATGAGCTGTTAGAGAATAGGGGATAGGTAATAGGGGATAAGTAATAGGGGATAGGTAAAAGGGGATAGGTTGTCACCTATCACCTATCCCCTAAAAAGTACTCCCTCTCTTTCCCTCTGCAATCCTTCATCTGTATGGACAATTGCCCCACCAGGTCATCGTTGGCGCTTACTTCCAGGCGCAGGCGCACGTAGGGACCGAAATAGATAAAGTCCTGGTTGTTGCCTTCCTCAAATCGCGAGATAGAGTTTTGGAATTGGTTTAGTATTGATTCAAAATTCTTCATCATAGCCTCCAGCTCCGATACGGGTGCATAGGCTGCAAAGAATTCTTTTCCTTTTTGAACGGGATATCGGCTTTTCAAATCCGCTTTGCAGCGCGCCACGATGCGTCCCACTTCTTCCAACGAATCTTGCCATTGAACCAGCTTTTCATTCAGCAAGCCGGCGTATTGCTGAGGGTCATAACGCACAATGCCATATTTCAGGCAGCTGTCGCGATAGGCCACGCGCAAAGCGAAATAAGCATCGCGATGAAAGTCTTGCTGCGCAGGAAGTCGCTCGGGAGTTTCTTTATAGCGCTCGTATAAAGAGAGGAAAGTGTCCTGCATGACAATCTTCTTCTTTCCCCTCATCGCTTGTTCTAGTGCAAAGAAGGTAGTATCATAAAATACACGAACACCCACCGCCTCATTGGCTTCTTGAAAAAGGGTATCGTACAATGCTTTTAGCGCAGGGTAGGGAGGAACATCCGTGCGGTTGATGCACTGAAACAAATCGGTCTGAAAGGTGCGCAGTGTATGAAAATCGCCATACACCTCGCTCTCGGTGCGCATAAGCTTCACGCGCAAAGCTTCCGATTGTTCTCGGATAGGCGCAGTGGCTACGCGCGCTGCACAGCCCCACAACCCCAGCACAAACACTATGGCTGCAAGGATTCTCACCGAATGCGATCGAGCGATTTCACCAGCTGTTCGTCTTTCCGAATGCCGCGCAGGGCAATAAGGTTGGAGAAAAAAGCCGCAAATGGCAAGAAGAACGAGATACCGATAGAGAAGGGTTCTGGGTTTAACACCTTTGCGGCGTTCATTATATACAGGCTCATTAACGCAAATGATGCTGCATAAAAAATAAAGCTGAGGCGCACCACGGCTATCTGGCGCTGTCTTGCGGCATACAGGAATATGGCATAGGCTGAAATCAGAGAGGCAATGGCCAGGGGTATTGAGAAGTAATAGGTGGAAATACCTTCCACAGCTGAACCGTCTGCGGCAATTACTTTGTAGTTGTGTAACTCATGGGTGCCAATGGTGCCAAAAGGAAATGCAAACGTGCTTAAGAAGAGGATTACAGAAGCCGCCAGGAAAAGAGTTTGTTTGCGTTGAATCATGCGAATAGAATAGTATAGAGGTCAAATTTAGGATATTTTTCCCTCGCCATTGAAGGGTAATATTCTCACGGAGAAACACTGAATGATCATACTCGCCATCATACAACCCTTTGCTGATTTACTGTTCGTGTTGTTTTGGATTTTCATCATCGGGTCCCTTGTTGGGAAGTTTATATCTGATGTCTCAACCATCTTTACCAAAACCGATTGGTCGCAATACAGAAAACAGGATCCGAATAATATTGATTCGTTGATAGGACAGTATGAGCACGCTATTCAAGAGGATGCCAACGCGATGGTCGTAAAGGAGATTATCCTTAAGGAATTTCCTATGATACGTCATTGGACCGCAGCAAACAGGGCCAAGTTTATTTGGCGTACGATGCGTATTCGCGAGCAGAAGCACTTTCACGGTCAGGAAGGATTTGAAGTAATTGCCGAGCATGAGATCATCATCAGCGCAACAATTGCACAACTCACCTTCGGACTGCAGTATTCTTATCATCTACCCACTTTCGAATTAATTGAAATTTATCCTCGGCATTTTTATTCCAAACTCGTGGATAATCATGTGGAGGGTTTAACCTTGGGAAATGGCAGGTTGTTTCTTTCCTGGCATCACTTCGAGGAGGGGCACGACGATTCTGCTGATAAGAAGCACCTCGGGTTTCATGAATTTGCCCACGCCATGATGATCGAATTCGATCATTTCCGGAATTTGCCGCGATGGAAGAAGTGGCAGCAGGTGGCTCACCCCGTTATGCAATCCATTCAGCTCAGCGACACTCATTTCTTTCGGAAATACGGTGCAACCAACATCCATGAATTCTGGGCCGTTACCGTGGAAACCTTTTTCGAACAACCTCAGGAATTCAAACAGAACTACCATGAATTATTCGATTGCACATGTAAAATACTTAATCAACGAAACAACCATTGATTGGTATGAGCAGACCATTGGATTAACACTCTGCCTTCGACTTCGCTCAGGCAGCGAACCTAATGACTTGTCATCACCGCCGACCAAACACCCGGTGCCTAATACCTCGCCCCTCGCACTTTTCCCTCACCCCGCCATCGTCGCACCTGCATACATCCCTTCACGCATAGCCTTGATCTGCTTGTCTTCCAAGTACTCGTCGTAACTCATGCGCTTGTCGATGATGCCGTTCGGGGTAATTTCGATAATACGGTTGGCAACGGTTTGTACGAACTCATGGTCATGCGAGGTAAACAACGCCACGTGCTTCCAGTCTTTCATGGCGTTGTTAAAGGCGGTGATGGATTCCAGATCGAGGTGGTTAGTAGGCTCATCGAGGATAAGGCAGTTGGCGCCGTTGAGCATCATACGCGAAATCATGCAGCGCACTTTTTCGCCTCCGCTCAATACGTTGCACTTCTTCAACACTTCTTCACCGCTGAAGAGCATCTTGCCTAAGAAGCCGCGCACGTAGGTTTCGTCCTTATCGCGCGAGAACTCGCGCAACCAGTCGATAAGATTGTCGCCTGATTGGAAGTAATTCGCGTTTTAATTGGGCAAATAGGCTGTTGTAATGGTGCTGCCCCATTCAACTTCGCCCGTTTCGGGTGTAGCTTCTCCGCCAATGATGTCGAAGAACGCAGTGATGGCGCTGTGCTCCCGCGAGAGGATGGCCACCTTGTCGCCCTTCAGGAGTTTGAACGATACATCGGCAAACAACAACTGACCTTCAGCCGAATGCTTCGACAAATGCTCTACGTTCAAAATCTGATCGCCGCAATCGCGGTCGGGACGGAAAATGATGCCCGGGTATTTGCGGGTGGAGGGTTGAATGTTTTCAATCACCAGCTTATCGAGCAACTTTTTACGGCTGGTCGCCTGACGCGACTTCGAGGCGTTGGCACTGAAACGCTCCACGAACTCCTGCAGTTCCTTGCGCTTGTCTTCTATCTTCTTGTTCTGATCAGAACGTTGACGCAAGGCCAGCTGGCTCGATTCGTACCAGAAGGTATAGTTTCCTGTGTAAAGCTGAATCTTACTGAAGTCGATATCCACGATGTGCGTGCACACCGAGTCGAGGAAGTGACGGTCGTGCGATACAACGATTACCGTGTTTTGGAAGTCGGCCAGGAAGTTTTCCAACCAGGTAATGGTTTCTACATCCAAGTCGTTGGTAGGCTCGTCGAGCAGCAAAATCTCGGGGTTGCCAAAAAGCGCCTGTGCCAACAAAACCCGCACTTTATCCTTTCCACTCAACTCGCTCATGAGCGTGTGGTGAAGGTCTTCCTTAATGCCCAGCCCGCTTAGCAGGTTGGCTGCATCGCTCTCGGCATTCCAGCCATCCATCTCGGCAAACAAGGTTTCGAGCTCGGCTGCTTTCTCTCCGTCCTTGTCAGAAAAGTCTTCCTTCGCATACAAAGCATCCTTCTCCTGCATCAAATCCCACAGCTTCTTGTTGCCCATGAGCACAGTATTCAATACCGTGAAAGCATCAAATTCGAAGTGGTTCTGCTTCAATACGCTCATGCGCTCGCCCGGCCCTATGCTGATGTCGCCGGTCATGGGGTCAATTTCACCTGAAAGAATTTTCAGAAAGGTCGATTTGCCGGCACCGTTGGCTCCGATAACCCCGTAGCAGTTGCCATGGGTGAATTTGATGTTTACTTCATCAAACAGGGTGCGCTTGCCATAGCGAAGCGATACATTGGATACGTTGAGCATGAGCCTTGATTTTTGCGGGCGCGAAGATACGACAGGCTGCTGCTTTTTGGTGCGATATACCTCGATAGCGGTATGTCTCATTTCAGCGTTTCCGATGCATCTTGCGTTCGAAATTATGGTCAAGCCTCTGTCTGCCCTAACCGATCATACGCCTGCGTGGGTTGTTGAAATACAGCCGGGAGCGCTGGCGCCGCGTTTGGTGGAAATGGGGTTGTGCAAGGGAACAGGCGTCAAAGTCTTATTTCGCGCGCCTTTCAATGGTCCCATTGCAGTCGACTTGGGGTCGTCTGTTCTTTCGTTGAGGATCGACGAAGCTCGTTTGGTTATGGTTGATGATGAATGGAAAGAAGGCGCATGAAACGAAAGATTGCGCTGATAGGAAATCCCAATACCGGCAAGACCTCCTTGTTCAACCACCTCACGGGCCTGCGTCAGCATGTGGGTAATTATCCCGGCATTACGCTTGATAAGAAATGGGGTGATTGTAAATTGGATGACTCAACAGTTGCACAGGTGCTCGACCTGCCCGGTGTTTACAGCGTTTTTCCGCGCTCCAACGATGAACGCGTAGTCATCGATATCCTTTCCAATCCATCACACCCCGATTTTCCGGAGGCTTTAGTAGTGGTGGCTGATGCCACGAATCTGGAACGCAACCTGTTGCTCTACACGCAGGTGCACGACCTTGGAATACCCGCCGTGCTCGTGCTTACCATGGATGATGTAAACCGCTCCGGTGGAGTACAAATCGACAAAACACTGCTCTCTAAACGCCTCGGAGGTGCAACCCTAGTTACTGTGAATGCGCGCACGGGTGAAGGGGTTGATCGATTGAAAAAAGCACTGTTGAATTCGGTTTTATCCGAAAGGCCTGAGCCCTTTTCTTCGGTTCATCCCATTTCGATTAGAGACAATGCTGAAGCACAGCAATCCGATGCCGAGATTCGCTTCAAGGCTATTCATACGCTCCTCATTGGTGTCATTCGCAAGGCGCCCGCTTCTTCATCGCAGCATACACGCCGACTGGATGCCATATTGGTGCATCGAATAGGTGGCTATGTCATTTTCCTCGGTGTATTGATGCTTATCTTTCAGTTCATATTTCGACTGGCGGCCATCCCCATGGATTTTATCGATGGATGGTTTGTTCAGTTTTCGATGTGGGCCAAAGAGCATATGCCCGAAGGCGTGTTTACAAACCTCATTGCTGAGGGCATCATCCCTGGTATCGGTGGAGTGCTGGTGTTTGTGCCACAAATAGCCATTTTGTTTTTCTTTTTGTCTCTGCTCGAAGAGTCGGGCTATATGGCCCGTGTAGTCTTTCTGATGGATCGACTCGTGCGTCCATTCGGACTCAATGGTAAGAGTGTTGTTCCGCTCATGTCGAGTGTAGCCTGCGCTATTCCGGGTGTCATGGCTACGCGCACTATACCCACATTCAAGGACCGTATCGTCACCATCATGGTGGCGCCGCTCATGAGTTGTTCGGCGCGCATTCCTGTGTACACATTGCTCATAGCTTTGGTCATACCATCGGAGAGGGTTTGGGGTGTTTTCGATTTGCAAGGACTCGTATTATTGGGCTTATACACAATGGGTTTATTTTCTGCACTGGCTGTAGCCGGTGTGATGAATCGTTTTATCAAAAGCGGAGAACCCGGCTTTTTGATTCTCGAAATGCCACCTTATCGTCGTCCACGCTGGAAAGAGGTGGGCATCAATCTGGTAGAAAAGGTCCGTGTTTTTGTGTGGGATGCCGGTCGTGTCATTATCGCCATATCCGTGTTGCTTTGGGCACTGGCCAGCTACGGACCTTCAGAGCGCATTGCCTTGGCTCAAGAACAGGCCATGAGCAACGCTGCCGGTGAACTAACCGAAGGTGAGTTAGCCGCAGTGCGACTCGAAAACTCGTATATCGGCATTCTCGGGCATGCTATCGAGCCGGTCATCACACCGCTTGGCTACGACTGGAAAATGGGTATTGCGCTTATCACGTCCTTTGCGGCGCGCGAAGTATTTGTGGGAAGTATGGCTACTATCTACAGCGTTGGAGAAGATTTTGAAGAAAACACAGCACTTATGGACCGGCTCAAAGAAGAACGTCGCGAAGATACCGGAGCCCCCGTATATACCATCGCATCGGGCATTTCACTGATGGTGTTTTATGTCTATGCCATGCAGTGCATGGCCACCTTTGCCGTGGTGCGCCGCGAAACCAAGTCTTGGAAGTGGCCCGTTATTCAGCTCGTGTATATGGGCGTGATGGCGTATCTTGCTGCTTTCATCATTTATACAATACTCAATTAATGCAACGGGTACTCCTTTACATCACCATTTTGCTGGCTTCAGTATATCTGTTTCGATTGATTGCGCGCTCATGGAAAGACAACTCGCATTCTTGCGGGGCATGCAATAAAAAAGGCACCGCCTAAGCAGTGCCTTTTCCATATTGTTTGAATTTCCCGGATTAATGACGAATCATCAACTGGCGGTTGATGGTACCTTCCTTGGTGGTGATGCTGAGCATGTAAAGTCCATCTGTTAATGAAGTGGTATCTAGATTAAATTGAGTTGAAGCATTGGATTGGCTGAAAACCAATCGACCCATGGCATCATGCAAACGCACCGATTGAATAATGCCCGAAGCTTGAACACGCACATTGTCAGCAGCGGGGTTCGGGTAAATGGACAGGTTGTTCGATTCGGCATTGACCACATCCACCGTGTTGGTGCAAATGGTTGTTGTTTCTGAATCAATAAACTCTCCGCCGGATGCCACTAGCACACCATTTGGATTAATAATTTCATAGGCCCCTGTTCCCCATGCGCAGCAAATGCCATCACCAAAAGAGTCATAAATAGTGAATTCATAGCATCCTGCAGCGACACATACTTCCACGTCGACAGTGCCGCCTTGATAACCACCTCCACTTGCAACGATGTTTCCTGCATCATCCTGAATATCCCATGAGGTTTCATCGGGATAGTCGTCGAGAACAATGTTAACATTGAAAAAACTCGCGTTGCCACTGATTGCATTAAAGTTTAGGGTGGAACTGTCGTTGTTGGCGATATCGTCGCCTGCTGTGCCGTTCACATTTGTTATCCAAACAATAAGCGTGTTCGCTCCGTTGGATGCTGTGAGTATTGGCAGTTCAATTGCGTCGCTTTGGTTGGTGGCGAGTGAGCCGGTCCAAGGAAGAATTTCAATTGAACCATTGTTGAGTTGGTAGTTGATGGTGCATGAAACAAGAGTGGTAGAACCATGGTTTACCAGGGTGAAAACGGGTGAAATCTGATCGCTGCAATTGTTTTCAGCTATGCCACTTATACCGCCGGATTGTGCATCGAGGTTAGGCAATTCAAATCCATCAGGATATCCGTCGAGAACGAGCGTGCCGGTTTGGAGAGGATCGAGCCAGTCAATCAAACGAGTAGCTGCAGTATTTCCACTATCCCAGCTCACACCAAAACGACCGTAGTAGTCAAACTGGCCATTGCCCACGCTGCCACTGCAGGCACTGGCGCCTCCATACAACTGACCAATGATGCGGTGATCTTGGTTGAAGAGAGGAGAACCGCTCGAGCCGGGTTCCGTTACAGCCAATTCCCATTCATCTACCCACCATACTTGAGCTCCACCCGCAGCATCGTGATAGGCGGCATCATCATCGCGTGAAAACTTCTTCACGTTTCCGCCGGGGTGGTGAATACATACGGTGGAAGAAACCGCATTTTCATCGTCGGTTGCGTCCCAGCCTGCATATTGAACGTTGTATGACGCCGGAGGGGTCTCATCGAGGAGCAACAGTGCGACATCACTACCGGCATTGTTTGCTACCAATTCAGCACCTGAAATCAGGTCTGTGGTTGGACCTGTGTTGCCTGTGCAACCCGCTGATTCATGGTTGAAATAGAATACCCAGTTGCCCACATTGGAGCCTGCGGTGCAGTGGTTGGCAGTGAGGAAATACGGAGTGCCATCATTGGCAGTGTTGTTTACCAAGGCACCTGTGCAGATACCGCTACCGCCTTGCACGATGATGGCAACAGAACGCTTTTCAATCTGCCAATCAGCCGCTTCCGGACAATTCACATTCACGTTGCAAGCACCTGAGTTACCGAATGGGCCGCGCAGAGCTTCAACTGCATCTTGCACAAACGGACTGCTGGCAAACGGACGGTAGGTATGAACCACTTCGCCCACTTTCAGGGCTCCGCGATCTTGCAGGTGAGTAGGGTAGTTGTATTCCACAATGATTTTATCGCCGTGAATAAGACCGCATGCCAACACGCCTGAAGGCTTCACGTTTTTGTAGTTGAAGGAGCCCAAAAACTCTTTTCGATCGGCCGACCATATGAACACTTCGCATCCCTTTGGCACACGAAACTCATCGAAGCGAATGCTCATGGAAAGTGCACCGGGGCATTCCAATCCGAGCAACCAGGTCGACATGCCGGTTTGGGCATTGTGCATCAGCGTGCCTGAGTTCTCGAGGGTGAAGTTGGTTTCGAATTCAACGCCGAAACGATAGGGAATGTCTTTGTACTGATCGGTGATGGCATCTTCCATCGCAATTCGTTCGCGGTCGATGGCGCCCATGCGTTCGAAGGAAATGCCCGCAGGAGCAGTTTTGTTTGCCCAATTGACGGGCTGACCGCCATGACTTATTTGTGCAGAAGCAAACAACGAAAAGGCCAGACAGGCAGCAGTGAGTAAGTGTTTAATCATACGTGATTGACAGGTTAAAAATGTTTTAGATAGTACCGAAAAACATCGGCAAACCTTGGGTGTCATTTCAAAATTCGCGCGTAAAAATGCAGCGAAATATTCCTCACAAAACAAAAAAGCCGCAGGATGGTTGAAATCCTGCGGCTTCTGAATTCCAGTGACTAGTGACTAATGACTAATGACAAACGGGAAACCATTAGTCACTAGTAATTCTCCACTATTTTACAATCTGCACCGTCTTGTTCAATCCTGAAGATGTGCTCAAGCGAACCAAGTAAATGCCGCTAGCCAAGTCGCCTGTAGGCAGCTCGAGGGTTCTTGTGCCTCCGATGCTTGCAATATTGCTAGAGAAAACGGTACGACCGTCCATGGCAATCACCTCAACGGTTCCTTGCTCATTGGGCATGCCGCTCCAAGTGATTGTGCTTTGCTCTTGAACAGGGTTGGGGAATACGCTCAAGTTGGCAGCTACTGCTGATTCGTTTACCGAGTTTGGTATAGCGCTCACCACGTTCAAAGTGAAGCCGGTCATTGGCATTCCGCCCGGAAGGAAGTCGCCTTCAGGAGTAACTGTGAAAGTGATGCAGGTAGTACCTGTGCAGCCATTGCCTGAAGTAGTGAGGCAGATGGTGTAGGTACCTGCGAGTTCGTAAACGTTGGTAGGGAAGGGCTCGGTTGAGGTATTGCCATCACCGAAATCCCACATGTATGTATAAACACCCACAATCGGGATGTTGTTTAAGATCCAAATCACGCCAGGCTCGTTATCGAATGAAGTGGAGTCGGTAAGAAGTACGATATCCGGATTGCAATCAAACGGATTGCCTACGCAACCTTCTTCATCCACTACGCCGTTGCAGTTGTTGTCGATGTTATCGGCGCAAAACTCCGGTGATCCAGGGTTGATGAGGTAGTCGTTGTCGTTGCAATCGGAGTTTGAATAGTAGCCGTCCATATCGAAATCAATAGGACCCTCATTGCAACCTTCGTCAACGAGTGAGTTGCAGTTGTTATCGATCGAATCACCGCAGATTTCTGCCGCGTTGGGGTTGATGCTTGCGTCGTTATCGTTACAGTCCAACACGTCGATGAAGCCATCGTTGTCGTTGTCTGTTTCTCCGCCGCCGCAACCTTCGTCAATTGCGCCATCGCAGTTATTGTCGGCACCGTCGCCACAGAATTCTTCCATACCGGGGCTAGCGAAAGGGTCATTGTCGTTGCAATCGACCGTGCTATCGTAACCGTCCATGTCGGCATCGTTGCTACCTCCGCCACCGCCTCCGGATAAGTTAACCAAGACCGTGTTGTTAGTATTAGCATATACCATTTGATCCACGCAGATTACAAAACCGCAGTTAGGAGAAGTTTGTACACACACGCTGAGCATAACAGCTTCGTCATTGCTTGGCAGCAATGCCGCGTAAACACCTATAGCCCCCGCCATTTGAAACGTCACATTTGTAACAACAACAGAATCTTCACCGGAGTAGAAGGAACCATTCACAGACTGAATACCGCAAATAGGGTCCAGACCACTGATGATAACGTTCACGTACGTTCCTTGCGCAGCGCCATGGAAAGCAGTCAGGCAAAGAGTAAAAAGAGCAAGTAGAATTTTTTTCACGTGCAGTGTATTTTTGGTTTGTGGGCCGAATATAGAATGGATTACTTTTGCCGCCCAACCAAAAGGTGGGTTAATGTTGGAAAGACGATTGATGATTACGGATGACGAATTACGAATTACGAATGAGTGATTACGGATTCTAAAGTTGAAATAGCGTTCATCCGTAATTCGTAATCCGTAATTAATAATCAGGGAGAGGTGTCCGAGTGGTTGAAGGAGCACGCCTGGAAAGTGTGTATAGGTCTAAAGCCTATCGCGGGTTCGAATCCCGCCCTCTCCGCAAGAAAATGCATGAAGAAATCCGGTGAAGCCGGATTTTTTCGTTTTTGCAGGGCCCCAACTATCCAAGACGCAGTCTTGAGTATTTGGGCTCCTGCAAAATGAAAAAGTTCGTTTACG
>Ga0315899_10006037_pt1 | contig 13032 bp, 14 predicted proteins | sample LakEriMetagenome_2_FD_203518 | JGI IMG/M metagenome (GOLD analysis project Ga0315899, IMG submission 203518) | Freshwater fungal communities from buoy surface, Lake Erie, Ohio, United States - Buoy 4 MA112 | ecosystem: Environmental > Aquatic > Freshwater > Lake | place: USA: Lake Erie, Ohio...
GCCCATGTGTGGACGAAACAGCGCGTGCACCAATAAGGTCAATGGCAAAATCAGTTCACCATGTAATTGGCATTGTTCAAATAAATATTCTAAGGGTTTATGATAGTAAAAAAGGGTGGTTGACAAACAAATCGAAAGCAAGCACAAGCCCACATCTAAGAAAAAGACAACCCAACGGTGGTAATAAGATGTTTTGAGCGTTAAAGCCATTCAACTGCAAAGATAATTGATTGCCATTTCAATGAACAGCGGTTAACCAAAGAAAAAAGCACCTTGATAAAAAAATGTCCGCCATTTTGATCGAGCTTAACGAGAGAACCAAATAAATGGTCTTGATAAATGGGTTCTTACTCGCCCCCAAAGCCCTTAACAAAGGCGGCTAGGAAAGTGTATTTGAACTCACAAAGAGTATTTAACTTCTGCAAAAAATTAGCATCCCATTAAATAATACCCTATAATCAGTGTGGACCACACTAATTATAGAGTATTTTACTATTGATTATCAGTTAGTTAGGTTTCAACTGCGCACCAAATTGCGCACCGAGCAAATCACTGATAATCAGCGTAAGTCAATGTTGATTCTTGATAAAGCATCTAGTTGCTCATGAAACTTAGGCTTATTATTCTTTTCCAATTCCATCAAGTTTTTCAATTTCCAACTAATCCCGGGAAAATTACTCCAATCTCCAAATATCCAATCCGGCTTATTTTCAGCTACTGACCTCAAAAATTGCAAATGCTGCTCATTCAATGACTTCAATATTACATCTCGTAATCTATTTCTTTGAAGCTCATAAACGCTGTAAGAAAAATCCACGTCCGTCATTCCTTTAAACTGAGTATTCATGGCGCTTTGCTGGTCTTTAAACACAGGCGACAAAATCTCATGCATAGGTTTACTTGATGACAACAAGCAAAATAGAAATCCCTTGAAAAATTCTTCATCTAGAGATTCTTTATCTAGAAATCTCATAGTATCAAAAATATCTCTTGGATGTTGACGGTCTAATGCTGCTATGATTTTTCCTCCAAAAAGTTGATTCTTTGGAACAGTTTTCATTTCAAAGAACTGATCAAACTTTTCCTGCGCCCTTGTACATAACCTCCTATTTTCTATATTCCCAATAACACCTCGATTAATTGTATTCACTTCAATTTTAATTTGAACACCCTTCAAATTACAGTAAAGTTTATACTCCCCCATAATATGATCAGGATTTGTTACTTGAATACCTGGAACTACATGTCTTAACTGAATTGCAATTTGCTCCAAATTTGCTTTGATTGCCTTCAAATCAGTTTCCCGATTTTCTATTGGCAAATATGTTAGGTCAATATCTACAGATAACCTTGGCATTTCATCATGAAATAGATTTATTGCAGTTCCTCCATGCAGTGCGAAAACGCCAACTTCATGGATATGTGGCAACACCCTAAGCAATAATTCCGTTTGACGTATATATATTGGCTCCATTAGTTTATTTTTTTAGGTACTGTTATGCTATACTTTTCATTATATATTCCGTCTTTCACAATAGACCTTTTCCCAGAACCCAAATTTATTTTATCGATGTCCAAATATTTAAACCATGTATGGTTAGAAACTTCTGAAAAATACAAAAACAACCTTTTTACTTTCACTGAAGTACATGCTTCAAGTAATTTTTGAACGTCACTTGGTTTTAAACTCGTTAGACCCTCCATGATCAAATACGCTTCTGCTAAATCAAATTTCTTTGGTGCTATTTCTAAGCACTCCATCATCGCCCTTGCCGGAGTTGAGATTTTTATTTTAAAATTACCTAGATCATAATCCATTGTACCAAGCTGAGGAGGCAAAAAGCTTGAACAAATCAATTTGTGATTCTTCCACTCCCTATTATTTTTAAACCATTTCGGTAATTTATATCCTGTTTGAGCAAAAAATGAGAGCGATGTATTGTTCATTTCTATATAGTGAGCAAAACCCAACAAGCTTAACGCAGATTTACCTCCTAAATGAATATTCTTTCTGTTTTGGTGTTGCAAAGCATATATGGCTCCAAAAACTGATAAATCATCATTTTTCCTTTTAAATGCTCCACTACCGATCGTTTCAAGCCAATTGCTCTTTAAATATCTGTGCTGAAGGGAATGCGAGTACCCTTTGGACATCAACCAAGAAGACAGAAGAACCGCCCCTTTAGGGGTATCCTGCAACAATTTGTTTAATTTATCGTCCATTTTTATACTCACAGTACAAATATAAGATTTTTTTTAAACTAAAATCGTATAAATTCAATTTTATCAAAGCTCTCTTACAAAGACTGACCGTTGAAGCACCATGACGAAAATTTCTTTTTGAAGTTTATTTTGAATCCTATTTTTATACTTTGGGTATAAAATTGTGCTTAATATTAAACTAAATCCTATCATCGGCGGAGGGACAGTGGTATCGCCCCCAAATTTCAGTCCGCTCTTGAGGGCTCAACTTTTAGATTTTCTACGAGCATATTGAAATAATCTCTAGACCAAATATCTAATTCATTTGGATTTTGGACAAACCTAATTACATCCTCTTTCGCATTTTCAATCTTAGTAAAATTGATTTTGGCGTGCAGCAATTCCAATAATTGATTTCTGGTGATTGACGTTTCTGACCAATCACCACTCTCTGTTGCTCTCTGCAAAAAGTGCTCTAAATTTAGCGCTACACCATTTCTAATGTACCATTCCGTATCATACCAATCTCTGCCCTTTACTCTATTTTGCCATTTTCGAAATAGTAGCGCGTGCATTTTACCGGCAAATAAATTAGGCAACGTAAAGCAGTTGACATAAAATGAAAAGGGCTTCATCAAAAGTCTATTTTCTGTTTCGAAGAGTAATGGAGGTTGAGTATCTACCTCTAGCTTGATTTTAATGCTGGGTTTTTGGGAAATCGAAAGTTGAGATAGGTTTGTTTCAACAACAAGCTCTCCCCAAAGGGTTTCAGGTTTCAAAAAAGCGGAATCGATTGCAGAAGCCTTGGATTTAGTTTTCTGATTAAATGTCACCTGCATTCCCATGGAAGCAAATTCCGTTTTAACACTTTCTAAAAATGGAGCTAACTTAAATTCTTGATTTTTTTCTAATAGAGAAAAATCCAAATCTTCAGAAAACCGATTCAAGCCGTGAAAAATTCTAAGTGCAGTGCCTCCATAGAATGCAGCATACTTAAAAAAATTTGCTCTGTATAACCCCGCAAGCGTGATTTCCTGCATTATTTCTCTCAAAGCTTGTTCTGTCTCCTGAATATTCTTAGGCCCGTACGAGTCAATCCATTGCTTTATCATAGTGCTGATAGTGTTTCAATTAATAGTTGAATACTCTTCCTCTTTGGACATACTGGCAACCAACTTGTCATTTCTGTTGTGTTCAACTCACGAAGTTGATCTTTATCTATGCGCAAGTCTTCGACCAAAAAAGCCATCGCTTGTTGCTTACTTCGAAGATTGATGCCTGCCGTTGTAATCACCTTGTCGCAGAGCGCTTTTTCGGGACTAGCAATTAAAACCGTCTGTGTTTTAGTCAAGGCTATTGATTGAACACCCAACGGATAATAGGCTATTGGTAAATGCGTATAGCTATAGACCGCATTTTGAACCATGATTTTTTTTGATATTTTCGGCGTCACGCAAGAAATCTCAAAAACTCGCTCTGGAATCAATCCCCAATGAAACAAGGCCGAATCTAATGAAATGTAACTGGGTCCGTACAAATGATTTGCGATTAAAAATGGCTCAGGTGTTATTTTACTTACCAAAGGAGATGTCATATACAGTCCCCTTCTCAGTTGAACGAGAATTCCTTGATTGACCATTTCCATGATTTTGTCATACGGTCTATTATACCCCCTTAGCAATCCAAGAAGTACTTGGGTGCTAATAGGCTGATCATAATACTGTGACAAATCCATTCTGTAATCCATTTGTCAAATATAGTTAAACAATTCGGAATATATCCGAATTGATAAGTTTTTTTTCACATAAAATACAGATAGTAACGTAGTTGTTTGGACATACTATCATTTAAGTAAGATAGCCAACCGCACTTAATTGCATGATTCAATAAAAATCCAAACCAATAAATAGGTTAAATTCACAAAAAACAAGACCGATGAACCGAAGTGCCGTCGGATTATTGTGTCTAAGAAACATTTTTTATACGCTTTTACATATAACAATGAATTTAATCCATATTTTATATGCATTAACATACATTTTACTATATTTGCATTAAATAACTGCAAAAGCATATAATGAAATCGCTCAAGACCTTTCTCAAAGAAAAACGAAAACTTGCTGGACTTACACAATTGGAGTTTGCAGAAAGAGCCGGTGTTGCGCTCACGGTGATACGAAAAATGGAACAGGGTAAAGAGAATTTGAATTTAGAAAAAGTAAATCACGTGCTTTCCATGTTCGGTCATTGCCTTGCTCCGGTTTCTATCAAAGACATTGAAAACAATCACAACAAGGACGATGAGAAAAGCTGAAATATTCTACCAAGACATTAAAGCAGGTATTTTGACTGAAACCAATGAGGGGCATTTCATTTTTCAGTATGATGAGCAATACGTTATCGAGTATCCCCATCAGTTTTTAACCTTCACCATGCCCGTTATCAAGTATCCCTATCACGACAAGCATTTATTTTCCTTTTTTGAAGGGCTTATTCCAGAGGGGTGGCTTTTAGACGTCGCAAAAACCCACTATAAAATCAACCCCAACGATAGAATGGGGTTATTACTGGCTTGTTGCCAAAACTGCATCGGGGCAGTAAGCGTAAAACCAATAAACACCGCAAATGAATAAGAGTTGTTTATACTGCTATGGTGAAATGGCAGATTTGGAGCAGTTCGACTACCACCCTCAATGTAGTCTGGCATTTTTTGGAAGTACTACACCTCCATCTCTTCAATATTCCTTAAACGAAATGAATGAGTTGGCCAAAGAAGTGGTCAGCCATCGAATTGCAGTTCCTGGAGTACAGCCCAAACTTTCTCTTACACTGATTGATGAGGTGTTAAATCAAAAAAATGCCACTCGACTTACCGTGGTTGGTGCCTTGGGTGGTCGTTATATTTTCAAGCCCCCTTCAAGCACTTATCCTGAGATGCCAGAAAATGAGCATCTAACGATGAAAATCGCGGAGGCATTGGGTGTACCAACGGTTCCTTCCAGTTTGATTCGGCTTCAATCCGGTGAATTGGCATACATCACCAAAAGAATTGACAGAAACGAGGACGGTAGAAAAATACACATGCTGGATATGTTTCAAATTACAGAGGCCGTCGATAAATACAAGAGCACTATGGAGCGTGTAGGCAAGGCGCTGAGGCAGTATTCCGCAGATACCCTGATGGATCAGTTAAAGTATTTTGAATTGACGGTGTTCTGCTTTTTGACTGGCAACAACGATATGCACCTGAAGAACTTTTCAATGATTGAAACGGATGGCCAATGGTCTCTGTCTCCTGCCTATGATTTACTCAATGTGAATTTGGCGAATCCAAAAGACAAAGAAGAGTTGGCTCTGAGCATGGAGGGAAAGAAAAGGAAATTTAACCGTCGCCATTTTGAACGGTTTGGAGCCAATCTAGGATTGAATAAAAAACAGATTCAAGGTGTTTTTAATCGACTGGTAAACAACAAGTCTGCGGCAAAGCGCTTGATTGATGCATCCTTTTTAAGCGAAGTAATGCAGGAATCTTATTGGAATATAATGCTGCGGGCCTATAAAGCACTCCAAGAAGTGTAGTTACACCCGCTCCGCCCAAATCTGTTCTAGCTTGTCAGCAAACTTGTCTCCCAGGACTCAATTTGACTTAATTTATGAATTTCAGGCTCAAATACAAGGCATTTAAAGTTCATTCCAAGTGATTTTTGAGCTATAAATGGAAGTTTTTTGAGCCAAAAGTATAATTTCAGCTCATTTTATTTTACCTTTGAGCTCATGTATAGGACGTAATGATCTCTATACACACTTAATTTGAGCTACAAATGAACTCACTAGAAAATTTAATCCTGGCTTATTTAGAAAATAATCCAGCAAGTTCATCAAAAGATGTTTTCGATGGATTAAACGTCACTAAAGGCTATGCAACCGTAAAAAGGTGCCTCACTCAGCTCATTGAGAAACGATATGTATCTAAAGTTGGTATCGGCAAAGGAACAAAATACGCCTTAAGCCATTCTTATGCCATCATAAAACCCTTAGATATTGATGCATATTTCAATCAGGATATTGACGAGAGAATAATTCAATCTTCATACAACTTCAATCTAATCCATGACATTTTACCCTCGGTAGAATTGTTCAGTCAGGACGAAATGAACAAACTTCAATTGCTCCAAAAACAATTTGAAGCGAAAACCAATGTTCTGAGTACCAATCAATATGCAAAAGAATTAGAACGACTTGCGATTGATTTAAGTTGGAAATCTTCGCAAATAGAGGGCAATACCTACTCGCTATTAGAAACAGAATGTCTACTAAAAGATAAACTAACTGCAGCCGGTAAAACACAGCAAGAAGCCACCATGCTCCTCAACCATAAAGCAGCAATCGACTTTATCATTGATCACCCCGACTATTTAATTCCGATGAAAGTATCTGCTATAGAAGATATACACGGCATTCTTGTTAAAGACCTTGGCATTAATAGAAATATACGAAATCACAGAGTGGGTGTTACTGGAACCAATTATGTTCCATTAGACAATGACCATCAAATTAAAGACGCCATGGTACAAATGTGTAACTTGGTGAATTCGAAACAAAGTGTTTTTGAAAAAGCACTGCTATTGCTGGTGCTATTATCCTATATTCAAGCATTTGATGACGGCAATAAAAGAACGGCAAGAATTGTAAGTAATGCCTGCTTAATTCATTACCAACACTGCCCCCTTTCATTTCGTACTGTTGACCCAATTGAGTATAAAAAAGCCATGTTGCTATTTTATGAACAGAACAATATTTCAGCATTTAAAAACCTTTTTATAGGTCAGTTTGAATTTGCCGTCAATACCTATTTTTAGGTAGATGAACTCAACCACGCTCCGCCCAAATCTGTTCTAGCTTGTCGGCAAACTGCTCACCGGACACTTTGATGTAGCGCATAAAGGACTTGTGGCTGCGGTGACCGCTAATGGCCATAATCACCATGGGGTCCGTTCCGCGCAGGTATTCATTGGAGCAAAAGGAACGGCGGGCGGTATGGGTTTGAAGAAAATCATACTTGAGCATCTTCACCTGTTTGCGTTCGCGTTTGTAGGTAATCTGCTTCACAAAACTCACGTGAAGCGAAGGGAGTTTCTCACCCACCAACTTGATGATACGGTTAAACTCATTATTTGGGGGTACCTCAGGGAGCGCGTAGTTGTATTTCTCCAAAATCTGTCGAACCGTAGGGTGAATTGGAATGGTGACTTTGTTCCCGGTCTTTTGCTGCACTATTTCCAATCGGTTATTACGAATGGATTTGGTATCTAACATTGAATAGTCCGAAAAACGCATTCCGGTAAAGCAACCCACCACAAATACATCTCTGACTTGTTCATAAACTGGATCTGTGAAATCATCAATGGCTAACAGTTCTAAAATCTCATCTTCTGTTAGGTATATACTATCGGTCTCCTCACGGCGTGTATCGAATTTGAGTTCAACCAATCGTGATGACGGGAGTTTTTTCAATTGTACCGCATACTTTGTAACCTGAAGAACATCCATCATAACTTTTGCGTGGGTGTTCATCGCTAGCTCATTATCAATGATGAGAAAATCACTAAAGGCATCAATGTCCTTTTGGTTGAAATCCGTCAACACATACTCATGGTCTTTTAGTTCTTGGAACTTTTTCAGGTAGGACAATGACGTATAGTAGGTATGCATACTTTTGGTCTTGATTCGCTGCCGTTTAGGACTTAACCGAACCCCGTTTTCGCAGTCGCGGATGAATAACTCAAAGAAATCCACTAGTGTCTCTTTGGTCCCTGCGCTTTGATGTTGGGTTTGGTTAAATTTGGTTCTTGGATTATCTATGAGCAAATTCAATTTCTCTTGAAATTCCAAAAACGTCGGTCGAGGCGTACCGTTTTTATACTCGTCCAACGCATCCAAAATCGACATCTCCAAATTCTTTAGGTGGCGCACCAAACGGTTGGTGGGGTTCTGACCCGGGTAAGATTTTACGAAGCACTTTCGCTTATCCCAATGGACCGTTTCGATGCTTCGACCAGTGTAGAGAAAAATGGCTGCACCACTAACCGAAACTTTGACGCGAATACTACTGATCCTTGCTTTCGGTCTCACTAAATTGAAATGTACGCCCATACTTTAGTTTTTACACCTGAGAAAATTCATCACACTACTTTTTAGGAAGTGATACTTCCGGCCGCTCTTCTGTGCTACGATTTTTTCCTCGAGCACCAACTTCACTAAGGTCTGCTCACTGATGCCAAGGAACTCCGCCGCTTGTTTTCGATCCCAGAGTTCTTCAGAGAATCCTGCTCCTGTTACAGGGGTTTGCAGTAGCGATTCGATTTCACTGCGAACTACCCCCTGCATGATGCGCTGCAGTTCGTCGATGCTGATTCCAATGATTTGATTTTCCATGATTCATTTTTTAAAATTCTTGTTATGACCGCCTTGCTCACCCCGAATTCTTTTGCAAGCTTCTTTTTCCCGTGAACACCAGGGATGTAACTACTTCGGATTTTGTCGGCTTGTTCCCAATTGATTTTACACTTGCGCCGATCTGGAGGGTTGTACTCTTTGAGCGATTCTGGTTGGCTACCTTGAAATCGGTCTTGGTAAAGCAAGCTAATTTTCACTTGACCCTCCAGTTGTTTGTCTGTGCGACGCATCAGAGGATGGTCCTCTAATTGGATCCAAAGTTCTTGCTGTGATTTTTTCAATTCAGATGCCATAAAAACTCATTTTGCCATTCAACATAAAACGTCTTAGGATACTCCCGAGCTATTTTTTGCATCAACTCTGCGGTACGAATGGTGTACTCTTGCATGGTGTGTCTGTTTTCCCACAAGAAATCCAGCATAACCTTCATGATGAAATTCTCGTGGTCTGGAATTCTAAAATCAACCAAGAAAACGCTGGCAATCCATGCCCATCGCATCTCACGACTAAAGTCAAGGTATCGGTACCTGCAGCGACTGCGAATCGCATTTCGATGGACCAATATTCCCGATTGACCACTTCTGCCAAAAAGATTTGCTACTTCACTATCAGACGGTAGTGGGACATTCGTGGTGATTAAGAACACGACATTTTCCAGCGGCACTCTGAAGCCTAATGTATTCTCTGACCGAAAACTCTCTACGGCATCCCTCACTTCATTTGGAAATCCTGGAAGAAGTGGTCCGATGTTTCGCTCATGCACAAAAGCGTTTTCATCGAATAGCATCTGTTTCAGAAGATTACATCCTTCTTCCGTTTTGAATGCGACATCCATATCATCAATATGGATGTATAGGGTTTCATTCGGATTTCTATTTGCCATTATATATGCAAGTCGAACACCCAAAGAAAAAAGTGACACTGCACCCGTTATTCTCTCATGGGGAAGATTGTTCTTTTGAAGAAATGACTTAACAAAGTGAGTCTTTCCGAGTCCTGCCGCTCCCGCGAGAATCACGTGACGATACTTGGTATTTGCACCAGCTGTTGGGTTTATCATGGTGTTCAGTGACGCTTTTATTTGAGCTACTTTCTGAAGCAATTTCATCTGCTCTTTGGAGAAAACGTCGATTACTTCCACCGCAATTTCATTGATTACGAGGTCTTGACGATCCAAGACTATTTGGTTACAATCACTAATCGCTTGCGTAATGGGTTCCACATCGGCATCTGTTTCATACCTATCATCACCCATATTTCTTTGCCACTCATTTTCGTCGACTACGACCAAATGAGGATCTCCGCCTATCTGGGGTATAAGCAGCAGGCAATGTGGATTGTCGCTGAACTTCAGTTTTTCGTATCGATTGGCGTCTAACCCCAATCTAAAACAGTGTTCCGTAAAATCATCGACTGCTGACGATTCGAATTCACCTCCGCGTACTCTTCGGAGCACGGAACTGATTTCAATGCGAGATATTTGCTTTTGTCGGTCCGTAATGGAGCGAATGCCGGGCAAGTTTCTCTTGCTACGGTACGTAGATTTGACCAGCCCATCATTCATGAGGAGCAAGCCGACTTGTATTGATTTTTTCATTATTTTCTGTTTTTAAGTTATATCAAAGTATTTTCTTTATACATTTTTATAGCGTCTATATTTTTTAACCAACTTGGCAAAAAAATATGTCCCTTATTTGTTCATTTTTTGAATGTGTTCATTAAGCTTTATTGTCATGGCTTCTACTACTTCTTGTTCACAGCGGTCCAAAAATATAGGGTCTTTTTTCAATTCATCAATTGACTTATTCAATTCGTCTATCGTCCCCATGTATACTCGTATTTCATTCTTTACATTATCCGGGGCGAAAAAGGGTGCCCTCACAAAAGCGTAACTCTTTTCGCTACCACTTCTGTTCAGCTTCATCTCACCAATAGAAATGGTTGGTGAAGCTATAGACCGGTACATAAGAATTGCCACCTCTAAATTTCTGAGACGCTTTAATGTGGAATCAAATCCTCGCTCATGAACGATAGTATCGAACTCCTCCATCCAGGCGTCAAAGCTATCCCTCAAGTCATGAGGTAACTTATTCCTTTCAGCATCTACCGCTGAAGCGATTCCATCAGCTATGAAAATATCATACAAAGCCTTACGCTCGCGTGTTTCCACGATATTCGCGAATACACTTTTTAGATTAGGGCTATTTGATAATTTCTTCATTTCAGCACAAAGGTAGTGTATCGCTTGTATATTCTCAAAATTTTTTTACAATTATTTTTTCAACGCCCTCTGCCCTGCCGGCAGGAAGGAGCTGCAGGAAGTCCTGCAGTGGTATCCCCCCTTATAATTCAGGAAAAACCTCATTGCCAACCAATACTCGATGCCACGAGCGAAAATTTTCTGGAAAATTTCATATAATTTGGACTCTTCAAAAAGGCAAATAATCTTCTCCTTCATTTGAATTCTCTTTTGCTGGGGGTGGTTCTTTCGGTAACGCCGTAGTATTCCAACCTGGCTTAAAATCTCTCATCATATGACGTATGATGAAATTAAATGGGTGCCAATGATTATAGCCGTGAAATTTGTCTCTGGGCACAATCTGATCATTCACTAGATAAAATAATTGATTCTGATTACTAACGTATACGGGCCTATCGTCTTCGTCCATGTATAATCCGCCTATTTGAAAAGGGTACAGCAATCCATTACTACCCGCATAGGCGATACATGATGATCTAAGGATGTCATAATCACCTACATAAAAAAATAGCTCGGGAAACTTTAGTGATAAATTTCGGTAGAACTCAATCGGTGTGGAATAACGCACCCTGTATTCTAACCATATAATCCCTGGAGATTCTTGAATATTCGAGATCCAATTTCCATCGTACTCACCCCAATTTCTTCTAACCCAATATCTTTTTCTAGACTCCAATAGATCGGCCTCACTACCGAACAGTTTTTGAGCTTGCTCTAAAGTCAAATAAGGGAGCAATTCTTCACTATCAGGAATAGGAACTAAAGTCGAATAGTTTATTACTTGTTTACCTTCTTCATTAATGCTAATTAAAGCCTCTGTAATTTGATTCACTTGATCTGAATTACCCTTAATCAAAACGGTAATAAATGGTTCATTTGCCATGTTTTGTTATTTATTTTTTAATTTATGTCTCTCAACTTTTTAAATGATAAACAACATTTTTCAAAAAATCAACCCCCAGCGAAAAAAAGATTTTGGCGGCATATTTATCTGAAAAGATGTATGGCAAAAATGTATAGCATTACTTACAACCCCGCGAGGGTAGAAAGCAAACCAAAGAAGTACTCCAATGAAATGAACCGTCACCTGGCGGGGATAAACGTACCGACGGGAGTTACGATCCAAGGATTCGCTGAAATGGTTTCGGCTCCCAATTCCCATTCATGGTACGGTGGTACCTACTCTAATACTATAAGCAATCAAAACTGGACAAGCACCCAAGTAATTGGACTGGATTTCGACGGCGGCGATAAATCACCCGAAGAAACCATTGCGACACTTCAAACCAATGGTATCAACCCACAACTATGGTACTCCACTTTTTCGCACACAACGGACATTCCCAAATACCGCGTAGTATTATTTGTAGAGAAACCTATTACCGACAGTAACCAACGTGACCTTATTTATAAAGGTTTACTCCAGATGGTTCCCTATGCTGACAGCACTTGTAAAAATGCCGGCAGAATATTCTTTGGAGGAAAAGACGCGGTGGTACTAAATACTAATCCCACTTCAAACCAGCAGTTAATCGATGCCACCTACATTGCCGCAATTACTGCTGACAAAGGGAGAACCCGGTTTATTCCAGAATGTAATTTCCCCAGTAATAATGCAGAAAATGGTGAATTTCTATTAGTACTAGATAGAAATAATCAGTTTTCGCCAGAATCCTACACCCACCCTACAACCATCATGGGGGGCGTTCTACCTACTATCGATTGGAAGAAAGCACAAGAGCGGGTTAAAGTACTGGATGCGTTCTTAACCGGTGAGTGGTTGTACCATGAACAACTATTCGGCCTGGCAACCAACCTTATATATATAAAAGGGGGACAACGACTCATGAAGGAAACCATGCAACGATTCAACGAAAAGGGACGAACGAACTATACAGAAAATAATTTCAACATCATCACCTATCTCAAAAAGGTACACTACACTGCCAAACCCATACACTCGTTCTCACCTTATGAGGAAGATGCGGACTTGCATGACTTGTATTCCGCCGTTGTGGAGGTACGGGGAAGGATTGAGGTTATTGAACCCATTATAAGAATGCCACTCGTAGAAGCAGAGCAAACCTTTCAATCCAAATTCCATGAGGTACTAA
>Ga0315899_10006040_pt1 | contig 13031 bp, 13 predicted proteins | sample LakEriMetagenome_2_FD_203518 | JGI IMG/M metagenome (GOLD analysis project Ga0315899, IMG submission 203518) | Freshwater fungal communities from buoy surface, Lake Erie, Ohio, United States - Buoy 4 MA112 | ecosystem: Environmental > Aquatic > Freshwater > Lake | place: USA: Lake Erie, Ohio...
GGCTTGCTCATCTTTAGCCGTTTTTAATTTCCAAAACTCATCAAAGGTTAAAGTAGAAGGCACTCTTTGCGCCTTGCCTGCAATTAAATCGGCAATAGAATAGGTTTTTGTAGCGGGATCATAATCGACTCTGCGTTTTACCACGCTGGTGTCCGACAAATCAAATGGGTTATTACTAGGTTGAGATAAAAAATCACCTCTTCTATCTTTTATAGTATAATGCAAAGAATCTCTTCCATAATAAACTCTAACACTGTCCTTTGTTTTTTTATTTCCTAGGGTATCTTTAATGGTATCTTTAAAGGGAACTTTCAAAGCATTAGATTGCGCAAACAATTCATTTCCCCAAAGTAGGAATAAGCCTGACAATAAAATTGTTTGGAAAAGTTTCAAAGAAAAAAAAGTTGAGGTTTTAAATTAACAGTTTTTAAGTGCTGCCTTAATCAAAGATTCTAAACTCATTTCAGCACCTTCTGCTTGTATGGTTTTGTCAACTGCTTTTTCAGCCACTGCTTTTTGAATACCTAAAGAAACAAGCGCTTGCACTGCATCTTGATGAGGCGTGTTCTTATTGGTTAAAGCAAAACCTCCATTTGGATTATTCGCCACATTCATTTTAGAAAGTTTATCTCTTAGTTCAAGCACTAATCTTTCTGCCGATTTTTTTCCTATGCCTTTAATTTGTTCTAATTGTCTTGCTTCACCTTGTACAATGGCTCTAATAATTTCATCGGGGCGCATACCAGATAACATCATTCTAGCCGTGCTTGCCCCCACCCCTGAAACACTAATTAATTGAAGAAATAATTCCTTTTCTTGTTGCTCATGAAAACCAAAAAGTACTTGTGCATTTTCAGTAATATGCAAGTAAGTATGTAGCATACCTTTTTCCTTTTTGGAAATGGCTTCGTAGGTATGTAAACTAATATTTACTTCATATCCTACACCACCCACATCAACGATAAGTTTGGCAGGGGTAACTTGAACAAATTGGCCTTGTAAAAATGCTATCATAATACGTTCAAAATTAACAAATAAGCAACGAAAAATGCCCATTTGAACCAATTCTTAACCAAAAAATCAGATATTTGTAAGCTAAACTAAATGATATTCCATGACGCCTACTTTGAGAGCTGCGATTACTGCCGTTGGAGGATATGTCCCAGAGACTAAATTGACCAATTTCGACCTTGAAAAAATGGTGGACACCAACGATGAGTGGATTAAATCTAGAACAGGTATTTCTGAAAGAAGAATTCTTCGTGAGCAAGGCAAGGCAAGTTCTGATATGGGAACAGAAGCAATACTAGAAATAATTCGAAAGAAAAAACTCGACCCTTTAGAAATTGACTGTATTATTTGCGCAACAGTAACGCCCGATATGCCCTTTCCTTCTACCGCTAATCTAATGGGTGATAAAGTGGGTGCCAAAAATGCTTTTGGTTTTGATTTAAGTGCTGCCTGTAGTGGATTTTTATTTGCACTCAGTACTGGTGCAAGTTTTATTGAAACAGGTAGATATAAAAAAGTAATTGTAGTGGGTGTTGATAAAATGAGTTCCATTATTGACTATACGGATAGAACCACTTGTATAATATTTGGCGATGGCGCGGGTGCCGTTTTATTAGAACCATGTACCGATGGTTTAGGATTTCAAGATGCTATTTTAAAAAGCGATGGAAGTGGTGCAAAATATTTAAACTTAAAAGCAGGCGGAAGTTTAAAACCAGCCAGTATTGAAACGGTGATGGCGAAGGAACATTTTGCATTTCAAGATGGACAACCTGTATTTAAGTTTGCCGTAAAAGGTATGGCCGATGTAAGTGCAGAGCTAATGGAAAAACATAAATTAACGGGAGATGATATTGCATGGCTAGTGCCGCACCAGGCCAACTTGCGTATTATTGATGCCACTGCGAATAGAATGGGACTTAGCACGGAAAAAGTAATGATAAATATTCAAAAGTACGGAAACACAACAGCAGCCACCATACCACTATGTTTATGGGATTGGGAAAAGCAATTAAACAAAGGCGACAATTTAATTTTAGCAGCTTTTGGCGGCGGTTTTACCTGGGGGGCGAGCTGGATAAAATGGGCTTATTAATGTATATTTAGAAAACTGATGTAAAAGATAAAATAAAAGATACCATGAAAAACAAAAAGTTTAAAGGCATTAGCACTTTAACATTACATACAGCCAATAAAGAGAATAACAATTCTTCTCATACCACTCCTATATACGCCACTTCAACTTTTACTTTTGAAACCGCTGAAGAAGGCATGGAGCGTTTTGCAGGAACAGATAAAACAAAATTATATACAAGATGGGGCAACCCTACTTTTGCTGCAGCAGAACAAACCTTAGAAGCATTAGAAGCACACGGATTAACCAATGAAAAAGGAGAACCTCTTCAATTAAAAGCATTATTACATTCAAGTGGACAAGCTGCTATGACCACTTTATTTTTTAGCAACCTTAGTGTAGGCGATACATTGATCTCGCATTATTCATTATACGGAGGCTCTCAAGAATTAATGCAAAAAGTATTGGTAGAAGCTGGGGTGAAAATTATTTTAATTGATATTCATAATGAGCAAGTTTTAATTGATACCATTAAAGCCAATCCAAGTACTAAATTGATTCATTTAGAAACACCTGCGAATCCTACATTACAATGTGTGGACATTCAAGCGATATGCACGATTGCAAAAGCCCATGGTATTAAAGTATCAGTGGATAATACCGTTGCTACCCCTTATTTACAGCAACCCTTTGCTTTAGGAGCAGATTTTGTATTTCATTCTGCAACAAAGTTTTTAAACGGGCATGGATCCGCATTGCATGGTGTAATGTTAGGAAAGGATTTGGAATTCATGAACAAGAAAGCTTGGAAATGGCATGCCTTAATGGGTGGCAATAGCAATGCCTTTGATGCCTACTTATTAATACAAGGGATGAAGACTTTAGAAATTAGAATGGAAAGACATTGTAGTAATACAGCAAAAGTGGCTAATTTTTTAGCAGCACATCCTGCTATTGCACATGTTAATTATACAGGACTTGCAACACATCCACAACACGCCATTGCAAAAAAGCAAATGAAACAGCATGCACCCTTAATTAGTTTTGAACTAAAAGGGGGTATTGAAGCGGGTAAGAAATTCATTAACGCAGTGGAAGTTTGCACGCGCGCGGTATCATTAGGCACTGTGGACACCTTGGTGTCACATCCTGCAAGCATGACCCATATGTCCATACCAAAAGAAGAGAGAATTAAATATGGCATTACCGATGGCTTAATTAGAATGAGCGTAGGGATTGAAAATATAGAAGACCTAGAAGCAGATTTAGCACAAGCATTGGCTAAAGCGTCTTTGTAGTTTAAAAAAAGCCAAACACTATTAATACGTTCTTATGGAAATAAAAATTCGCAAAGCAGTTCGTAAAGATTGTGCCCGCATGATGGAATTGATCCAAGAACTAGCTACTTACGAAAAAGCGCCAGACGAAGTCACTGTATCTCTTTCCCATTTTGAAGAAAGTGGATTTGGCCAAAACCCAGTCTGGTGGGCCTTTGTAGCAGAAGTGAGTGGTGTAGTGGTGGGTATGGCTTTATACTATGTGCGATATTCTACTTGGAAAGGACAAAGAATGTATTTAGAAGATATATTGGTTACAGAAGAAATGCGTGGCAAGAAAATTGGTAGCTTATTGTTTGATACTTTAATACAAGAAGCAAAAGATAAAAAATTTATGGGAATGAATTGGCAGGTATTAGATTGGAATGAGCCTGCTATTAATTTTTATAAAAAGTACAATGCCAGTTTCGACCCAGAGTGGCTAAACTGCTCTATTAGTTTTAATCAAAAATAGTACGCATCCATTCATTTCTTTTTTTACCCAAAGAAACCGAGAGCGCAATTTCAAAACCATTTTGTTTTAGTTTGGCACCCGATAAATCGTTGTTATATATATCATAACTTAAGCCAAGGGTATATTTTTCCATCATAATAGAAACACTTGGAATAATGGCTTCTTCTAATCGGCTAAAACATCCAACATAAATACGATTAATTTTATCGGCTTTATCTTTAAAAGGAAAACTATATAAACCTCCAACCACTGCTTGATTCAATCCATTTTTATTTGAAAAAGAAAGATGAGTCATAAAACTACTTCCATTTTCTAATACTTTTTCAAAATTAAAATAAGCAGAAGACTTCATTCCTGAAGCTGTATCTACAGCAAGTACAGTTACTTTAGGTCTCGATAAAAAAGAGGCAGTAAGGCCTCCTTGCAAAAACATATTTTCTGTATGACGCGTAAATAGTAATCCTGTATTATAATAAAAGTCTTGAGGGAAAGATTTAATGCTATTTAAATAATCATAATTATCTGCAGTATAAGATCCGTCTATATTAAAGCCTTCTCCAAAACGCAGTTTAGACCTATCTAAATAAGTTTGTCCATAGGTTCCACCTAAGCCTAAAGAAAGTTCATTTTTAAAATTAGCATCTAAGAAAAGATGATAAGCAAAATTTAATGTGATGTAATTTGAATTAATTAGCCCCGCCATGACTTGATCTGAAATAACTTGCGCCCCTACTCCAAAATAATTTGTTTGTTCAGGGTCGGCATTTTTAAAACGACTATCCCAACCTGAAACCAAGGTTCTATATAAATTATTGCCATCTAAAAATTGTGATTTAAGATTGCTTTGAATACGCTGTTCATAAATACCATTACCCACGGTAGCAGGACTTAAAAACTGCGAGCTTATATAGGGTTGAGATAATACTATTCCTTGTTGTGCATAACTATTGACTACAAAAAAAATTAATAATAATGATATGAGAAATTTTTTATTCAAATTTTTTTACATTATCTATTTTAATAAAAGAACTGTTCCTGATAAATGTTCTGTACCATTATTATTATTTATAAAATCGGCAATCCAAATATATACATCCGCATCTAGCATAACACCTGCATATCTTCCATCCCAGGCGCCATCTTTATCACTAAAAATAAGTTTACCCGATTTGGTGAAAATTCTAAAACTTATAATACTAGTTACATATCCATTTTGAATAATTTTAAAAGTATCGTTATGCCCATCGCTATTGGGCGTGAAGGCATTCGGGATTTGGAAAACGGGGGAAGAAGGCGGTGCAGTAATTGTAATGTTTCCTTTTACAGCTACAATATCATAATTAGAATTACTTAAACCAGTAATGATTGGCTCAAGATATATTCCAGAAGCACCAGTAGATGTTAAAGGTGTATAGTTAGTTGAAAAAGTTACAGATCCAGTGATTGCTGAAGCATTATCACCACCTAATAAACTAGCATAATTAAAGGTAGCATCTGTTAATATTTTTGCTGCTGGCGTTCCGAAATTTACAGACTGATCCCCTGCTATAACTTTAAGTGTTGCTTTTTTAATTTCTAAAGTACCTCCTACATAATTAATATTATAATTAGGTGAACTTAATCCATCAGGAATAATTGTATAGCTATCTACGTTTTTAGCCCCTTGTGAGGTACCCGTATAAATTAAAGTGCCAGTCAAATTACTAATTGATTCACCACTTATAAGCCCAGTAGGGACTACTCCATTACCCCCAGCATAAGCAGTACCATTATAAGTAATTGTATGAGGCTTTGCTGTAATTGTTAGCGGTGCTTTAGTGATGCTGAAATCACTTCCAACAAATGTAATATCGTAGTTCGTATTCGCTAATGTTCCTTGACTTATTGCATATGGCCCTACTATTTCTCCAGCAACTCTTGCTAACGCTCCAGTTAAAAAATCACTACCTATTAATGGAGTATTCAATGAATATGCATAACTAGTTGGATCACTCCCACCGTATATTTTTGTTTGACCAGCTGTCGCTGTTATTGTAATCGGCTTTTTTGTAATCGTAAAGTTATTTGCAACATAAGTAATATCGTAATTCGCATTCGTTAAGGTTCCTTGACTTATTGCATAGGGACCTACTGTTTCTCCTGCAGCTCTTGTTAATGCACCCGTTAATACATCACTACCTACTAATGCAGTACTTAATGTATATGCATAACTCGTTGGATCTGCAACACCATATACTTTTGTTTGACCAGCTGTCGCTGCTATTGTAATCGGCTTTTTTGTAATCGTAAAGTTATTTGTAACATAAGTAATATCGTAATTCGCATTCGTTAAGGTTCCTTGACTTATTGCATAGGGACCTACTGTTTCTCCTGCAGCTCTTGTTAATGCACCTGTTAATACTTCACTACCTACTAATGGAGTACTTAATGTATAAACATAACTCGTTGGATCAGCAGTGCCATATACTTTTGCTTGATTAGCATTTACAGTAACTGTTATATCCTTCTTCGTGATATTCGCTGTTGTTGGAGATACGCTTAATAAATTATAGTTACTCGCATTCGCTCCGCTTATTGTAGCTCCTGTTAATGTAACTGCCTTACCATTCGCAACACTCGCATCATTAAATGTTGCTGTTCCTCCAGTCAGAGTTACAGTTTCTCCTCCAACTATTGCCCCAGGCAATGGACTTGTTATTGTAGCACTATTATTCCCATCATATTGCTTATTGTTTGCTGTAAAACTTCCTGTTATATCTTTCTTACTTATTGTAAATGAAATTATATTACTAGAAAAAGTTCCGCATGAAAAAACAGCTGACGCAATTATTTGATAATTACCAGCATTTGTTGGTGCAGTAGAACTATTATAAGAATTGCCACTAAAATCAGAGCCAGAATATAAATATGTTTGAAATGAAGATTGAGAACACCCACCTGAAAATGAAATATTAGTACTTAATAGATCAAATTGCGGCGAACCATTATAAGTATATGATGTATTTCCACTTATTGATATACTCGCAGTCTGCCCCACCCCCTTCACAGAAAGAAGCATCACCCCCAAAATAATATAGAATATCCTCTTTTTCAATATGATTAAAATATTATATTTATTTTTAATATATGTAGGTATAACTGCATATAAGTACAACGAAAAAAGCCCCCCAAGATTGCTTGAAGGGCTAGACTATATTCTAAGTTTTGTGTTAATTCTTAGCTTATGCCATCAACTACTGCCTCTTTATGTACTTTTTGGACCAAACCTTGTAAAACTTTACCCGGACCTACTTCGGTAAAATGAGTGGCGCCGTCGGCTACCATGGCTTGAACCGTTTGTGTCCACTTAACCGCTCCGGTTAATTGGGCGATTAAATTTTGCTTTATTTCGGCAGGGTTAGTGACTGCAGTAGCAACTACATTTTGATAGACTGGACATATGGGTGTATTGAAAGTGGTAGCTTCAATGGCTGCGGCTAATTCAATTTCTGCAGGGTTCATTAAGGGTGAATGAAAAGCACCTCCTACTGGTAATACTAATGCACGCTTTGCACCTGCTGCTTTCATTTGTTCACAAGCAATTTCAATTCCTTTGATACTTCCCGATATTACTAATTGTCCAGGGCAATTATAATTCGCAGGCACCACTACTTCTCCTGTTTCTTTTTGTACTTGCGCACATACTTCTTCTACTTTTTCATCGGCCAATGCTAATACTGCAGCCATAGTAGATGCTTGAATTTCACAAGCAGCTTGCATTGCTTTTGCACGCACACTTACTAAACGAAGTGCATCTTCAAAGCTTAAAGTTTTATTAGCCACCAGTGCGCTAAACTCACCTAAGCTATGACCAGCCACCATATCGGGTACCACTGCATTTTCTGCAGGTATGGTTAAATAGGCAATAACTGAATGTATAAAAATAGCAGGTTGTGTTACATTGGTTTGCTTTAACTGCTCATCGGTTCCAGTGAACATAATATCACTAATATTGAAACCCAAAATTTCATTGGCCTTTTCAAACATGGCCTTAGCAGTAGCATTAGTTTCGTATAAATTTTTTCCCATTCCAACAAATTGACTTCCTTGTCCTGGGAATACAAATGCGTGTTTTGACATCTATTGTGTTTTGACAAAAATAAATAAAAAATGGCGAAGTTTACTTCGCCATTTAAATTCAACCTACTAACTAAACCCAAAACCAACTATTCGTTTATATCTATATATTTTAAGAATTCCATCTTCTTTTTCTCCTCTTGAAACTTACCACCAAAAAAGCTTGTAATGGTGTTAGAGCTATCGTCCTTTACACCTCTACTAGATACACATAAATGCTTGGCATCCATCATCACCGCTACATCCTGTGTTTGTAATACTGTTTGAAGTGCTTTACCAATTTGCATAGTTAAACGCTCTTGTACTTGCGGGCGCTTTGAAAAATATTCAACTAGTCTGTTCAACTTACTAAGTCCAATTACTTTACCACTGCTTATATAAGCTACATGTGCCTTACCAAAGAAAGGAACAAAATGATGTTCGCAGTTAGTATAAAAATTAATATTCTTTTCAACCAACATTTCATTGTACTGAAATTTATTTTCAAACAATGTCATGCTTGGCATATTCGCAGGGTTTAATCCTTGGAATAATTCTTTCACATACATTTTAGCTACACGAAGAGGTGTGCCTCTTAAACTATCATCACGTAAATCCATTCCTAATATTTCCATAATGGCTTTGAAGTGTGGCGCTATGGCTGCTATCTTCTCTTCATCAGTGGTGTCAAAAGCATCGGCACGCAGTGGTGTATCCACCGAACTTGCTTTATGCTCGTCGCCCATTTCTTCTATCAATAAATTACTTAAATCGATATGCTCATCTTTAAGCAGGGTAGTCGACAAAGTTTCTTTCTGTTTCATACAACCTAATTTTTAAGTCTAATTCTTTATTAATACGTGGTCTAATTAAATTATAAATAACTATAGCGATGTTCTCGGCAGTAGGATTTAAATTTTTAAAAACGTCGGTATCTAAGTTTAAATTTTTGTGATCAAATCGGGATACAATTTCTTCTTTAACAATGGTACTAAGGTCTTTGGTATTTACCACAAATCCTGTGATAGGATCGGGTACTCCATTTACTTGTACAATTAGCTCGTAATTATGTCCGTGGTAATTTGGGTTGGCGCAGGCTCCAAAAACTTTCATGTTTTTTTCATCTGACCAGTCGGCACAAAACAATCGGTGCGCAGCATTAAAATGCTCTTTTCTAAATACTGCTACTTTATGTTCCATGCTTCCAAATTAAGAGGTCAAAGTTACAATAATTATAACGCGGATGGACTTGAATTGTTTAGACTTTTATTTAAAAGGCTGAACGTTTAACAGATTTACCCTTTTTCGACAGGATTATGTGACAAAACAAAGGGGTTCTAGGTACCAAAATATTCAACATATATACGAGGAGTCTCATATAACTTAATACAGTGCAACTTAACCTGAGCAGGAATATGTGGCTCTAGTTGTTTCCAAATGGCAATAACCAAATTTTCAGTGCTACACATTTGCCCATGCATAAAGGGTACATCTATATTTAAGTTCTTATGGTCTAACTCATCAATGACGTATTTATTAATAAGCTGGCTTAACTTTTTTACATCAAATAAAAATCCTGTTTCAGCATTAGGCTCTCCCTTTACTGTTACAAAAATCTCATAATTGTGCCCATGCCAATTTTCGTTTGCACAAGCCCCAAACACTTCCTCATTTTTTTCCTTGCTCCAATTGGGATTTGCTAGCTTATGCGCTGCATTAAAATGTTCTGCCCTTGTTAAATACACCATGTCTGCATTATTTACACAAAGATATAAATTTGATGGCCAACTTAACCATTTTTCAGAGGCCTTTCCCGACCTTTGTCTTATGCGTGTAATTATAACTGCGGCTACCAATGGGGAATGGATGCCCAGCTTTCAAAAAATTAACCCCTCTTTTGCTACCCATAACAAACGTTTTTCGGTGGGCTTTCATGAATCGGGTATTGGTATACTTGCCAGCAGCGTTTCTCTAATGAAAATGTTTGTGCAAGAAACCCCCACCCTTATTATTCAAGTGGGTATATGCGGCAGCTTCGATAAAAAAATTCCTTTAGGTAAAGTGTTTGCAGTGAAAGATGATTTTGCAGGAGATATTGGCGTAATGGAAAATAAAGTTTGGAAAGATTTATTCGATTTGAAATTTGACAAACCCAATGATGCACCTTATGAAAAAAAATCACTGCCGAACCCTTGGTTAAAACAATACAATGTTTTAAACCTCCCTACTAAAAAAGCAGTAACAGTTAATACCATTAGCACCGATAAAAATAAAATAGAATTATATAGTGGGCGTTATAAAGCTTCATTAGAATCTATGGAGGGCGCTGCTCTTCACTATATGGGTCGCGATTTACATATTCCTTTTATTCAAATTCGTGCAGTTTCTAATTATGTGGGTGAAAGAAATAAAGCCAAGTGGAAAATGAAAGAAGCCATTTATAATTTAAATGAAACTTTGTTGCAATACTTAGACGCGCTTCATAAACTGCCTAACCATGCCTGAGTTTGAATTGGGTTTTTCCCCTTGCCCTAACGATACTTTTATTTTTGATGCACTTGTGAATCATAAAATAGATACCAAGGGTTATACATTTAAAGTGCATTTAGAAGATGTGCAAACATTAAACGAATGGGCTATTGCAGGCAGACTTCCTTTTTCCAAAATTAGTTATGGCGTTTGGCCACTGATAAAAAATAAATATAGTTTATTAAATAGTGGAGGGGCTTTAGGTAAAGGCGTTGGCCCTTTGTTAGTTTATAAAGAAGATAAAAACAAAGTGGGTGGCAAACCCAATGCTGAAAATATGCGCGTGGCCATTCCAGGCGTTAATACTACCGCACATTTATTATTTAGTTTAGCCTTCCCCAATGTTACCAATAAAGAATTTTTAGTATTCAATGATATTGAAGATGCGGTATTGAGTGGCATTGTAGATGCAGGTGTGATTATTCATGAAAACCGTTTCACCTATGCTTCTAAAGGCTTAAGTAAATGGATGGACCTAGGTACTTATTTTGAAGAAACTTATAATGCCCCCATTCCACTGGGAGGCATTATTGCAAGAAATGATATTGACGCTAGTGTTATTAAAGTAGTGGATGCACTTATTAAAGAAAGTGTGCAGTATGCTTTTAAAAATAGTTACAATACCTTACCCGATTATATAAAAATGCATTCACAAGAAATGTCTGAAGAGGTCATGCGTCAGCACATAAATTTATATGTGAATGATTTTACCATGGATATGGGAGATACAGGAAGAAAAGCTATTGCGCAATTAGAAAAAACTTATTCAAGTATAGTCAAATAGTTAGTTTAAGAATTGCTTTAATAATTATCTAAACATATCCTTCATTATTTCTTACACTTAATTCCTACTCCTTCAACGCTTTCGCATAAGCGGCAAGCACACGCTCACGCGCTACTTCATGCACCACAATGGGCTGAGGATATTCCAAACTATCAAATTCTGGCACCCAATGTCTAATGTATTTTAATTCTTTATCAAACTTCTCCGTTTGCAAACGCGGGTTGAATACTCTAAAATAAGGTGCTGCATCGCATCCACTTCCACTGGCCCACTGCCAGCCTCCATTATTTGCAGCTAAATCAAAGTCTAATAATTTTTGTGCGAAATAGGCTTCGCCCCAACGCCAATCAATTAATAAATGCTTGGTTAAAAAACTAGCTACAATCATGCGCACTCTATTGTGCATAAAACCTGTAGTATTTAATTCACGCATGCCTGCATCTACAATCGGGTAACCAGTTTTGCCCTGACACCATGCTTCAAATTCTTTTTCATTATTACGCCATTTAATTAAATCATATTTAGGCTTGAATGATTTTCCTTCGGCTATATGTGGAAAATGCCATAAAATCATATGATAAAAATCGCGCCAAATTAATTCATTGAAAAAAGTGGAATTTAAACTTTGTGTTTCTAAGGCCAAGGTTCTAGCCGATATAGTACCAAAGCGCAAATGCACACTTAAATGCGTGGTAGCATTTAATGCAGGAAAATTTCTTTGCTCTGTATAATTTTTTACCAGCTTTGTATCATAGCTCATAGGAGGAATGACTAAATCTGTTTTTTCAAAACCCATTTCTTTTAAGCTAGGAAGTTTAAAAGCCTTGGTATCTAAAAAATAATCGAGCAGTTTTTCGGAAGGATATTTTTTGGGAATTTTTTGCGCCCAAACCGCTCTCCACTTATTGGCATAAGGGGTGTAAATAGTATAAGGCTTGCCATCGTCTTTAATAACTTCGTCTTTTTCAAAAATAACCTGATCCTTGTAATGATGATAGCTTGCGCCATTTTTTAAAGCCAGTGCTTCAATAGATTTATCTCTTGCATTCGCCTTCGGACCATAATCGTGATTCGTGTATACCGAGGCTATATTAAATTCAGTAAATAATTTTTCAAAAACTTCAAGAGGCGTTCCGTAATTTACCCAAAGCGATTTTCCTTTTTCAACCAATTCAGTTTGTAAACGCGTCAAGGTTTGATGAATAAAATCTACCCTTCTATCGGCCTTCTCTTCCGACTGCGCTAAAATGGTTTTATCGAAAACAAAAACAGGAAGCACCTGATGCCCCTCTAATTTGGCTTGATATAATGCATAGTATAAACCTGCATTGTCCTGCCATCTTAAATCTCTTCTAAACCAAAAAACGGAAACTGCCTTTTTCATAATTTGTTTAACAATTTAAAACATAAATAGTTGGCTTTTATATTTAATTTTATACCATGCAAATAAGTAATATTATAACTGCCTTAGAAAATTGGGCACCGCTTGCTTGGCAAGAACCTTATGACAATGCAGGCCTCATTGTAGGCAATCCCGATCACAATTGCACTGGCGTTCTCTGTTCTTTAGATTGTACAGAGGCCGTGGTGGACGAGGCTATTTCCAAAGGTTGCAACTTAATTGTAAGTCATCATCCCATTGTTTTTAAAGGGGTAAAACAATTTAATAGTCATCATTTTGTATCAAGAGTGGTGGTCAAAGCCATTCAAAATAATATTGCCCTATACGCCATTCATACCAACTTG
>Ga0315899_10006041_pt1 | contig 13030 bp, 22 predicted proteins | sample LakEriMetagenome_2_FD_203518 | JGI IMG/M metagenome (GOLD analysis project Ga0315899, IMG submission 203518) | Freshwater fungal communities from buoy surface, Lake Erie, Ohio, United States - Buoy 4 MA112 | ecosystem: Environmental > Aquatic > Freshwater > Lake | place: USA: Lake Erie, Ohio...
GCCTAGGCTGGCGAATACATGAAAGTGTAGAGGATACTAAATTGAGTACCAATAAACAACACACTCTCTCTCTGGACAGATATATGGAGCGTGGGCAGGAGCTATGCCTTCCCCAGCAGGTCTGTCATGCCGAATACTGGATCCGCTCGATTTTGAAACGCTAATGCAAGTATTCGAGGATTTGGGCGCGCTGTGTGCTGAGCACAAAGCCCCTTGTCCAGAGTTGGTCATGGACTGCGGGTGTGAGTTTTGCACTGTGAAAGATGACTCGCTATATGCACAGTCCAGTAGCAAGTTGATAGAAAATGATGCAGCCGGGGGTAGTGGGGGCAGGGGAAGGCGTGGAAAATCGCCAATCTCTATGACAGAACAGGATGGATGGAGGGGGAGACAGTGGAAGGCGTGGAAAATCGCCTGTCTCTAGGACACACCACAAAAGGCGTGCCTTGTCGGCTGCGGTGTCGGCGCTTTCTCGTGTCAAAAGGCAGCTTGGGGTTGTCAACCCGTGGGGAATGGACGACGATCAAGCGATGCAAGCTGCCTTGGCAGCCTCTCTAGACGTCGGGGGGGGGGGTCATCGATATGACCCTGGACGATTCCGATTAATAGTGACTTCACATCGGCTTGGTGATAGAGAATATGTGGAGAAAGGAAGCTTTAAGACAAGCTGAACGAGGGCGTGGTGGCCAACGCAATGCACCGCGGCGCGTTCACCCATGCATTTCAGGCCGTATGTGGCTTTGAAAACGCATCGATCGATGAGGTCACAACCTGGCAGCAGACTCGGAAATGTCCGCCGCTGACGTGCAGAAGATGATTCAGAATAACGCCGAGGAGCTCGCGCACGTGCAGGAGATCAGTGCCGCGCGCATCCAGCGCCTGGAGGAGCAGGTGGAGCGCGCACACGCGGCACGGGATGCCGACAAGGACGAGCGCAGGACTCCATCGACGAACTGCAAGAGAAGCTGAGCGCGGCGGAGACGATGCTGCTCCAGAACTTTGACGACGTCGAGCGTCTCGCACGGGCGCTGCAGCAGCAGGAGAAGGGGGCATTGGAGGCGGCAGCAGCGGCGCAGCTGCGCTATGTCGCGCTCAGGGAACAGATGGCTGCGCGAGAGCAGGAGCTGGTGGATGAGATGCTGAGAAAGGCCAATGCTGAGCACTCGGACGCCGCCGCGGCGCAGACACAGCTGGAGCAGGAGCTGCAGGCCCAAAAACTCGAGCTCAAGGCCCTTGAAGAGCGCGACAGGGAGGAGGCCAAGGAGAAGGGCCTGGGCAAGGTTGTACGGTCGACCAAGGACGCCTACTGGGAGGAGGAGCGTGCGGCGCGTGACTTGGAGCAGAAGCAGAGCGAGATTGCAGCAGCCAACAAGGAGCTGCAGGAGCTCCAGCAAAAGCAGGCGCAGCTGATAGCGTCCAACGAGGAGGAGCTGCGTGCCGAGCGCCAACGCGCCGAAGCCTCGCAGCGCGCACGCTTGGAAAAAGAAATGGAGCGAGAGTTCCAGCAGCGGCAGGCCTCCCTGCAGTTGCAGTTGGCCACCAAAGAGACCCTGCAGAATGCGCTCTCGCCGCGCACCAAAGTCATGCAGCGCCGCGGCACCGAGGCCTCGGCGACCTCGAAAACGAAATCAAACTCGGAGCCCACAAGCTCGCCGGCATCAAGGAAAATGTTTCGGGCGGGGCCGGAGAAGCGGCTGCCTCAGCGTCGGAGGCGGCGAGGCCCACAACAGTCGCCAAGCGAGACCGCGCTGCCGACAAGGCCAAGGCGGCGGTGGACGCGAAAAAGGCCGAGGCGGCGCTCGGCAAGGAGGGTTCCAATGCCCTGCGTGAAGCCGAGAAGGCATACTATCTAAAGTACCTACTAGTGACTTTATATAGAGTAAATGTACCAGGACACTGACGTTTGAGAATTCTTACACAGAAGACTAAGCTTCTCGAGGCCAACGTCGATCAGCTCAAGCAAAAGGGAGAGGATCTCGAGGTCAAACTCCTGCAGGCGCAGGACACGGCAGCACGAGCCAAGGCGGAGGGCCAGATGGAGAAGGCATGGATACTGAGAGACCAAAAAGCCCATGGTGCAACCGAGGACACTCGGCGTATTTGAGCTCATTGGTGTGCACACGCCAGCGCAGAAAGATGAGTGGATGCTGAATGAGATGCATTCTGAAGCAGCATCTGTGATAGCCAGACTCTCTCACTCAAGAATGCACTCAGTAGTGAGTGCAACAGAGAGCTACTCATCTGATGAGGCATCGTCGTCTGGATTTGAGGCGTCCCTCAGAGCCAGAGTAGTAATGCGTGAGGTGCGGCCTAGCAAGGAATCCCGAAAAGAGATGGAGGAGGCGGCAGGCCTAGGAGTGGCAAAGATGTCGACTAGCATGATTTTGCGGCTGACAGAGATGACTTGAATGTCGCCGACGGAGGGGTGCTGTCGTTGAGAGACGAAGGACCAACGAAGGGCGATATGTTTGGACCGGTTGTGGAAGCGATTCTCTTTAGAGAGGGCAACGGCCGCGGTGCAATCCTCATAGAGGGTAGTGGGTCATGTTTGAGTGAAACCCAATTCGTTTGCAAGCTTGAGCAGATAGACGTTTCTTGTGTGGCGGCGGAGAGAGCTATAACTTCGCTCGAGCGGGCTCGGATCCTCACTGGCACCGATACGGGTGGGTGAGCGGGTCGCTCTTGGTGCTGGTGAGCGCTTGGCTCCGACGATGGCGGCGATCGGTGGTGTCGATCGCTTGACCGCGATGATCACGACGCGACTTGGCGGCGTCGTCGATCGATCTTGGTGGCGATCTCGCTCGACCTTGCTCTTGCGTTCACAGGGTCATGACCTAACCAAGTCAATGAGTTGAGCCAGGGACCGTGAGGTCCACTAAGAGGTCGAGTTACGTGTCTTTGTTGACCGTGTCACACTTGCGTAGTAGAGTTTGATAGATCAAGAGACTTCTCTCTTTGCTAATAAACTTTCCGTTACTAGCGACTGTTCCTTGTTCCCTGTTCCTTGTTCCTTGTTCCTTGTTTAGAGAACAACTTCGCTTAGAACAGATTCTGTTCAGTCGTGAGTCTCACGCGCTATCTAGTTCGTGCAACACTGACCGCTTTATGGTGCAATTTATTTGGAGCTTCGTCAGTGACCTTAAAAATAAACAATCAACACACACTAATAAACAATCAACACACACTACCGTGACGGGGGGGGGTCCGAGTAGGTCGCCCTTTTTGCGCACGCTGGAGGAGTCCTGTAAGGGGCTCGGCTCGGTGTCCTTGAAAATAAACACTCAATACACACTATGCCCGGCCCCCCCCCACACACGAACACCTTTGTGGGGGGTCTCTCAAATGGGGACACCAAGAGCGTAAAAACATTTCTGTGATGAAGTGTTGGCGAAGCAAAAGAAGACTGAATGGCCCAGACTCTACTAATGCCGAACAGGCCGCAACATGACATGACCCCGCCTTCTGTCACAAGTCTACCGACCATCACTACCAGCCGACTACAATCTGAACGCCCGTGAGATACACTGGTACAGGGGGATCCCAAACGGCAACAGGTATAGGACGTCAAGTCATACGCTATAAGGGTTACTGGGTTCTGTGACAGGTTCAAGACGACTCAGACACCATCCTAGTCATAGATTCCGATAATCCACCTACTTCCAAAAAACCAAAAAGGAAACGACCGTGCTCTGGCGCCAGACATCGAGCAAAAATTCCCGGGCCTAAACAACCGTAGACAGACAGAAATAGACACACACCGACCACACACCCCATGTAGTGCTCATTCCACTTATAATAAACAAAGCCAATACAAGCCTCTTGTATTTGGGGCCAAATCTTCAAAATTTTCCGGTAACCTAGTCACAAAAACATCACACCATCACGGCAAGCCGCGCACACACTCCCCCATCCACGTGATCCCCATTCTTGTAGCGTCCAGGGCGCATGTCTATCGCTATCGAATTCACGGAGAGAGAGAGAGAGCGAGAGAGAGAGAGAGAGAAACGAAACAGCACAACCGGGGTCCAGAGCATTGAATACCAAAGATTCGCACTATTCGTATGGCAAGATCTCTCACTGGATCAAAAAGTTTCGCGGTTGCCGGGGATGTGGGCGGTGACTTCTATTATTTGGGGACGGGGTATCAGCCTTCCCATCCCACACCGGCACCCGCACCGGAGGAGCACACGAGCGAGCATGTGCGTGCTTGTTTGAGAGACAGCGAGAGAGGCGGCGCAGGCGTGGCTCTCAATGCGTGCCGGCGAATGCATGCCTGTGCATGCGTGTGTGCGCTCTGAATAAGAATGCCCAAAAGGCTGTATCAATGATACTCATGTGTGTGTGTGTGCGCGCGGGGTGGCAGGCCTTGATGGCTGCATGGATGACATGCCTGACGCCCCCGACTTTGGCGTTTGCCCTCCTGCACGTGGGCGCGTTGGTGAGCACGTGCAAGAATGCACGTATACATCAGCCTCATCATCCCTGACGCGCGCATCCTAGCACGCACGAGGCCGTGTTGTGGCTTGGCTCAAAAGATTGACACACAACGGCTTGTCTCAAAAGATTGAGATAAGAGTTGTTACTCACACACCGAGAGGCACAAGAATCCGGGGGGCGCGCCGACACCTTACACCTGGTTGCTGGAGCTATCATTCTCTGCCTTTGTGCATGCAACATAAAACACCCACACACGTGAAAAATGAAAGGCGTTTTCAGCGGCCGTGAGAGGGGTTGGGGCTCAGAGGGGTGGCGCTCACGCAATTCTTCGCAGGGCGGGGTTTTCGAGGATTTGAGCGTGGTGAGCAGGGACTTGTCTCCCGTCTTTTCGTACTCTGCTTTGAGGTGGGTGCGCATGGCCCGATCTTGCTTTGCGCGCTCCTGTGAGGCAGCGCATGCATGCTGCTGCTGTCAGCCAGCACTTGCTTGCCAGTAGCAGTCGCTCTGTTGTCACAAGACGTGACCACTCGTGTGTCTTGTGACCACTCGTGTGTCTTGTGACCACTCGTGTCTCAAGAGTTCCCCCACCCCCATGCCCCCAGCCCCATGGGGGGCTGGAGTCAAGCGAGTGCACTCCTGAATGGGTCTGTGTGTGTGTGTGTGTGCTCTGCTCACTGGACTGGGGTCTCGCACAACAGTGAAGAGGACCTTGTTGGCGGCAAGCGACAACAGGATGGCGGCCTCCTTCTCCTCGGCCAACAGCAACTTGAGGCGCAACCGGTGGGCCTCCTCGGCGAGTTCGATTTCGTCCATGCCCGTGTCATCCGTCTCAGCGTCGTGGGGCCCAGGAAAGTAGCGCGCGCGGAATCGGCGCCAGCGGCGCTGCGCTGCCATGCCCACGCGTGAATTGTGGATACGGAATACAAGGGCCCACCCCCAGGCCAGGATGGCCGTCTTGCCGTAGGTCTGGTCCCACGATTCCCAAAACTCTTGCTTTCGCCTCTTGACGTACTTGAGCCATGCTTCTGTTGTCCTGTTTGTGTGTGTGTTTGTGTGTGTATGTGTTCACGTAAACGGTTCCCCACACATTCACACAAGCAACACACACCGGAGGATATCGGAGTCAATGACGGCGAAAACATCCTGGAGCTCTTGGGACGACACGAGATTGTTGGCCAGATTGAAGCGCGGCAGTGCCATCCTCAGCTGCCCCCCCGGCCAGGCTCTATATCGGGAGTTCTTGGTCTGCTCCTTGTGCTGCTGTTTGCGGAGCGGCATGAGTGCTCTGATGATCATGAGCCCGCCGTCGTCTGTGATGAGATTGTGAGACAAATCAAAGTACTCGAGCTTGCATCTTCGACTAGGCTTCCCGTTGAACTTGCTTTTGAGGTGCAGGAGCCACGGGCGAATGTGTGACTTGTCCGTCCCTCCTGTCTCCCAGTACCTGACACATGTGTGTCATGTGTCAGGGCACATGTGTGACGTGTCCGTCCCTCCTGTCTCCCGTACCGGCAGTGCTTCTGGGCTGTGAAGGAGTTGTCTCGAATGGCGTTGTGTGAGAGGTTGAGCGTCTTGAGCTGCTTGTTGTTGAGCACCGCCGTCCCCAGCAGAGCGGCTGTGGGTTGTGGTGTATCGTGTGTATCGTGACACGGTCACGGACGCACCAACACACACAACGCGAGGGCGCGCTGGGACGAGAGGGACGCCTAGGACAAAGTAAAGTCGCCGTGCGAGAAACAGCAGAGAGCATGAGCGAGGGGCGCGCGCGGCCAGGCGCAGAAGCAGGCCAAGAGCCTGTGGCAGCCAACGGGTGAAGAGGCTAGGCTGGCGGGGCAGGCTCGAACCATGGGCGAGGCCATTGCGCGAGAGATTCAAGTGGACGAGCGAGTGTGCCACCATCAGCGACATACACGCCGAGAGCCCCAGATAGTGCACGCAATTGTCGGCGAGCGAGAGGGTGTGGAGCTGGCAGCGCGCCTCGCTTACGGCCGACAGGAGCGTCTCTCCGCCTCTGCTCCCTGTGTATGTGTCAGCGTTGATCAAGCGGTCAAAAATGGACCCCCCCCCGGTCGACCCTACTGTGTATGGGTGAGCGTTGATGAAGCGTCTGGCCCCCTTTGTCTCACTGGCACCTCCTTTGTCTCACGGTCACCTGTCTCCCTCACTGTCTCCCTCACCCCACAAGACTCAACATGCACTGCCTTTCAGCGAGAGCGCGAGACCTATGCCATTTGAATCCGCGCGCAGGCAGCGCAGAGAGCCCGTGCCCTCCACCAGCAGGTCCGCCAGCCACACGGCGCCCGCGTCGCCTGTGTGAGTGTTTGTGGGTGTGCATGTGTGTGTTGGTTTGCGTGAGAGAGTCTGTATGTCGCGTGCATTCTTTATTGCATGCTTGCATGCTTGTTATCTTGTGCATCATGTGCTGCATGGTTGTCTTGTGCATCATGTGCTGCATGCTTGTCTTGTTCGTTACGGGTGGCATTCTGTGTTGCTTTGTTGTCTTGTTCCGCACGTGTTCCAGTCTTGTCTTGTGCCGCACGTGTTGCATACTTGTCTTGTCATTGAGTGTTGCAGTGTGTGTGGCATGGTGGTCTGGAGGCATACCTCGAAGCCGTCTCTTTACGCTTTACTTGCCGGATGTGAGGCCGTGCCTCCCAGCCCTCTCTTTGCACACTCCATTCCTCTTGCTAAACACAGTGTCTTTACACACTGAATTCCTCTCGCTAAACACACAGAATGTATCCTCACGCACGCACACACGCGCACATGTAGACCGTTGGAGAACGGCAGACGAAAGAGAGATGATGAGTGTGGTTGAGGAAAGAGATGAAGAGGGTGATTGAGGAAAGAGAAGACGAGCGTGGTTGAGGAAAGAGAACGCAAGTGTTTACCAGCGTCGTTGAGGGAAATGTCCAAGCACTCGAGGGCGGGATGGAGCTTGAGCACCGCGCTCAGCGACAGCACTCCTGTGTTTGCGAGGAATGGGGTGAATGGCTTGTGAGTGTTACAGTGGCTAGAGCGTGGTTCGTGAGTAGAGCATGGTTCGTGAATAAAGCGTGGTTCGTGAGTGCCTAGTGCGTGGCTAGTGAGAGCCTAGGCAGTCGCTAGTCAGTGCCTATTGGGCGGCTCGAGGGTCACGGCGTGACTCGCGCGTGCCCTCGCGCCCACCTGTTGCTGTACTCACGCGCACGAGTTGCTGTAGGCTAGTGTAGCTTGGCCGAGTGCAGCTCCCTATCTCCCTGCACCAGCGTCGCGTAGACCTAAGCCCGAAGCGTTGCTAGGCTTACACCAGCATTGTTACACCAGCATTGTAAGCAAGCGCATGCACCATCACAACACATTTCCTGTGTCTCGATCGTCACTCATCCACGCGCAACCCTACAGCTACGGGGCTACGGACCATGGCTTCCGAGGCGGTTGGCCGCGAGTACGAGCGTTTGCAGCGACGTGTTGCATGCCAGCCCCCCGCACAAGACACCCACCCTCTCGTCGTCGATGCCTGAGGAGGTCAGGTTGAGCGACAGCAGCTTGTTGTGCGTGAGCGCCTGTCCTCGAGTGCCCTCCCAGACACCCACACCCACACCCACACCCACACCGAAATATGCACGCACGTACACATGGAGGCGCGTCGGGCGGCGCACTACACAGACACTCTACACTCTTGGTTGCTGGAGCTCTCAGTCTCGGACACTTGCTGGAGCTCACTTGCTCCAGTCTCTGCCGGCCGTGCATGCAATGTAAACGACCGCACATGCAACCAAACACTCATGCACCGACACACGTCAAAAATGAAAGGCCTTTTCAGCGGCCGTGAGAGAGGTTGCGCCTCAGAGGGGTGCTGCTCACCCAATTCTTCGCGCATGTGTGTGTGTGCGCGCGCGTGGTTGTGAGAGTGTACGCGAATGCTGGTGAGTGGAGGGGCCGAACGCTGCGACATGAGGAGAGGACACCTGGGCAATAGGAGCCACGCTGCAGGCAGGAAAGACACAGCTGCTCAAAGATAGATGCCTCAGGTGCGGCAAGTGCGAGGTACTTGTGAGGAGACACTCCCCTCCGATCCCCGACAGATACTGGCCAAAAACATCGACGCACACCACGGCATCTGGGGCGCCCCGCTCCTGCTTTGCCTTTCCCTTGTCGTCTTCCGGCGGGGGCTGATGAGGAGGAGGATGGGGAGGCGCATCTGCCTGAGTGGCATTGGAGTCTACAGGTGCAGCAACTGGTGCCAACGTGTCTACCATTCCAGTCACGCCTGCGTGGTCAGGAGTGAGGAACGCAGCTCCAGGTCTCAAGTCAGGAAAGCACGCAACTCGAGGTCCAAAGTCAGGAAAGCATGCGCAAGCAAGGCGGCTTGACAAGCTCGAGCAAACTCGCTGGCTTCCGAGCAAACTCGCTGGCTTCCAACGGCTTTGGCCTTGGCTTGCAGGTGGAAAAGACGCTCAGAGCTCCTTGCACGTGGAGAAGTGATGAGGAAGATGCACGTGGAGAAGTGATGAGGAAGATGCAGGCCAGCTGCATGCCTTGCTTGCAGTGGGCGCATGAAGCTAAGAGGCGCATGACACGTGAAGCAGAGGCTTCTGTGCTCCACTCGTCAAGCAAAGTGTTGGCGGATGCCATCTGCGCCCCAGGCCTGTGGTGCTTTCTTCTTCTGTCTCTCTCTCAGGTGCTGGTGAGGGTGAAGGACCCTGAGGAAGAGAGAGGAGGAGGCCAGTGGAGGAGAGGGGCGGAGGGATGATAGGAGCGGAGGGAGGATACCCAGGCGGGCCACGGCGTGGATGGTGTCCACCAAGGACAGCACTTGGTCATCCGTCACGTGCGTCATGCTCACTCTGATTGCTGTGCACGACCCCTGTTGGAAAGCAGTGGCCTACATGACTGGATACACAGTGATGCAACAGTGACTTGCCTCCACTTGAGTGATGCAACGCAGTGCCCCACTTGAGTGATGCAACGCAGTGCCCCACTTGATGCACACACCACAGCCCTACATGAGTTGCGTACATGACAGCAAACACCACGTGCCGGCAAAGACACACTCTTCCTGCCCCGTCACAGACACACGGGCGCACAGACGCCGTGCAAGACGTGTAAGGCGTGTATGCCAGCCGTGAAGCTTGCTAGCGCAACCAGTTGAGTGTGCTTTTTGGTCACCTGGAGCAGGTCTTCCTGGGGCAGGACGAAGGAGGAGTGCACCCGTGTTGATATGCGTGAGAGGAAGACGCGTGAGAGCTTCGTTGTGCATGGGCGTGAGAGCAAGCTTGTCGACACGTGTGAGAGCATGCTTGTTGACAAGTGTGAGAGCAATGCAAGCAAGCGACACGCGTGCAGGAGCAAGTGACACGCGTGGGGCATGCCTCAGCAGTTTCACGAGCACCAAGTTCACGAGCACCATGAATGCCATGAGCGCAACCTCTCCGCCCCTGACCCCCGCGAAAAGGCCTAATGCGCGCTGAAGCAGGGCAGCTCAGGCGCACCGCAGCTGCGGCAGAGGCGCAACCGGGGGGACGGCGTGCAAGAGATTGAGTGGGCGGAACGGACGCACGAACCTGGAGCATATGCTGGTCCCACGCCTGCTTGTCGTAAGCTGTTTTGTGCGTGCGCCCATGGCGTGTGTGCACACGCACACGGCATTTTGGGCACATGTCATTGAAGCAACACGGCATTGCGGGCACATGACATTGAAGCTGCACGGCATTGTGGGCACAAGGCGTTGGAGGCACGCCATTCAAGGCGCTCCAGATTAGAAGACGCAACTTGAGTGATTAGAGGTGAGCTTCAAGTCAAAGATGAGCTGCGGCGTTAGAGGTCCTCTGTTGACCGTTAGAGGTCAACAGAGGTCAATGAAGTGGGGGCATTCGAAGTCAAGGCATTAGAGGTCAAGGCAGGCTCAGGGCTAGGGCTAGGGCACGCGATGCCAAGCACGCCACTTGAGTCATCTCAAGCACGCAACTAGATGAGAAGCACGCAACTTGAAGTTTTAGAGGTCTAGTGCCAGGATGCTTGATGAGAGGAGAGGTGCTAGGGGCAGACGCTGCGCACTAGTGGTGAGGGGCTAGGGACAGACGCTGCGAGACTGCTGCGCACTAGTGGTGAGGGGCTAGGGGCAGACGCTCAGCACACAGTTGTACAACAGAGTGTGAGGGTGACGTGTTGCTAAGTGACGTGTTGCTAACGGACCCTCTTGCATGGCGGCGAGGCTCATCGGGTTCAGGGGCTTGCTGATTCGCTCCTCCGCTTCCTGCGCCAGATTTGCGTGGGTCAGGCCCTCAGGAATGCGGCTCATCCCATTTTTGGCTTTGGTGTGGGTGCTCAGTGTGTGGTTGGCTCCCTGTGCGTGCTCTGTGTGTCATTGCCGTGTGTCCTGTGTGTCATTGCCGCCTCTCTTCACCTCAGTGCCGCCTCTCCTCACCTTGCGCTTGCTGTGCACCGTGCCAGATCGGAGTATCGTGTTCCTAAACCGGTCACTGCGCTTCACACTGCGCTTCCAAAGATGCCGTGCGGGGTGACGCAGTGGGGCAACTCTGTGCTAACTCACCCTTTTCCCCGCACATCATGAGCACAGGAGAATCATCCGGGGATGAGTGCGTCACCCCCTCCCGCCCCACTCCCAGCGGGGTTGCCGATGAGCTGGGATTAGGGCTTTTGGAGGGGGTTGATGCTGGGGGTGTGTTGATGGGGGGGCACTCTGTTGATGCACTGTCACACTAAACTGTGTTGATGCGTGTGTGTCACGTGACCAGGTTCACGCACCTTGTCACGTCACACTGCCAGGCTGTGACGTGACAAGGTGCGTGATCCTCGTCACGTGAAAGTGTGCACTGTGTTGATGCGTGTGCACTGTGTGAAGCGACGCACCTGCCGCTTGGACTTGAGCTGTTTCGGGGGCGCACGCAGCATGTTCATGTCCTCCTGCGTGCGTGTGGCACAGCATGTGTGAGGGCCTCTTTGCAGGGAGTGCGTGCGCCCAACGTGTCAGGACACTAGTGTGTGAGGGCACATGTGTGTGAGGGCACATGTGTGTGAGGGCACTTGTGTGTGAGGGCACTTGTGTGTGAGGGCACTTGTGTGTGAGGGCACTTGTGTGTCATGTGTCAGGGTACATGTGTGATGCGTGTCATGTGTGTGATGCGTGTCATGTGTGCTGTGCTCCAGGGGTTGCCCCGAGGTAGAGGAGCGCGAGGAGGAGGAAAAGGTCCCTCTTTCGTCCGTTCAGAGTTGTTGCATATTTCTCAAGATTGGAGCGTATGCGCGTAGGTACCGGCTTGTAGCGCTGCTCCTCCTTGAGCTCCGTCAGCGTCGAATCGTCGCGTGCAAAACCCAGACTGCTCTCCAGACGTGCACTCGCCCTCGTCTACTCATGCGAACACAAACACAAACGCGTCCTCGAACGCACGCACACACAATGAGACTGGGACACAAGCGCCTCGACAGCACGGAGGCTGAGGCCCTCAGCATTGCCCGTCACCACTCGCCAGCTTGCAACCATCTTACAAGCAAACGTGTCTTCACCACAAAGAGCGTGTGGCAGAAGCGCATGCGGCACGATGATGACCACCATCACGATGATGACTACCATCGCTCCCCGGTAGCCTAGTAGCCTAGTACCTGCGTGGCAGAGTACGCAGCGCGCTCGCGCGCCTGTGCAGCGAGCGTCACAGAGTCGACAGCATTTGCCGCCAGTGAATGTTCGGTACTCGGTGCCGTCTTGCCCAGGAACGCCGGTAAACGAGCTGTGCATTTTGTTGTCTTCACCGTCAGACACATGCACACGCACTTGGAAAGGAAAAATGGCCGTGCGCTTTGGATGTGGATGAAACGCACCAGCAGGCGTACTGCAAGCAGCGACTCTGGTGTCCGTGGCGCTAAGCGCACCGCCAGAGAGTGGCTTGATGGATAAAGCCTCGCGCCGCGCCACAGACGGCTTGGGGTTGAGGGGCGCCGGGCGGGTGGACAGGCAGGTGTCGTCGTAGAAGGCTGCTGGCTTTCGCCAATGTTTTTTGCGCTCTTCGGGTATGCGCCCATACCCGTCTCGCTTCTGAATGTCGTTCTGCCATGCACGACACAACACGCCGTTAGTCTCAGACTCGGCCGCGTGGCATACATCAGACTCGTGACTGCAGGCCACCAGTATCTTGTGCGGGTGCTGCCATTTGGGGAGTTCCGGCGCAGGCGCTGGACTCCCCTCCATGGAGGGAGCTTGGAGCTTGGACTCGCACACTCTCACTGGCAGAAGCGGGCCCCAGGCTCCATGACTCGGAAATTGACGGCCGTTGAGATGATAATTGAATAATGTGAGTGTGTTGGTTGTTTATTTTTAAGGTCACCGAGCCGAATTCCATACCGTACGGAACTCATTCCGCGTGCGCCAAAAGGGCGCAGACATGAGACTCTCTGTTGGTTGTTTATTTTTAAGGTCACCGAGCCGAGTTCCGTACCGTACAGAACTCATTCCTTTTCGCAAAAGGAATTCCTTATTGCCTTTTGGCGAATCTCGATTCAGTCAACCATTGTACCAGTAAGTACCTTTTTATTTCCATACTGATTTCCTTACTGGTACAATGGTTGACTGAATCGAGATTCGGCAAAAGGCAAT
>Ga0315899_10006044_pt1 | contig 13028 bp, 9 predicted proteins | sample LakEriMetagenome_2_FD_203518 | JGI IMG/M metagenome (GOLD analysis project Ga0315899, IMG submission 203518) | Freshwater fungal communities from buoy surface, Lake Erie, Ohio, United States - Buoy 4 MA112 | ecosystem: Environmental > Aquatic > Freshwater > Lake | place: USA: Lake Erie, Ohio...
TGGCCCGCTCCGGGCGGCGGCGGCGGCGGCGGCGGGGGGGGCGGAGAGAGAGAGAGAGAGAGAGAGAGAGAGAGAGAAAGGTTTATTGACAATCAATAGATGACGGAGGAGGGGCAAGCAGTAAACGATGTGGACGCTGAGCGGCGGGGGAGGAGGAGGAGGGGTTTATATAAAGCAAACGCAGTGAACGAGGTGGTGCAGGAGGAGGAGTTAGTTATTTGTTTTCACTGGTACCGTTCAGGGACTCAGGGCGCCTGCGTTTAAGCGCAGGGAGGGGAAAAATAGGGGCAGGGATGGCAGGAACGTTTCACCGTGTGACGGCCTCCGTGACGCTCGCCCGAGGATACCCTCAACCCATGACGCCAACGACGAGGAGGCGGCTAAAGACCTCTTCCCTGCGCCCCTTCCCCCCTGTTTCCAATAAAGGAGAAGGGGCAAGGGAGGGGAGAAACACTTCCCTCCTCCTGGGAGGGAGGAACGCGACCGCACCGTGGGCCGCTTCTTCGTCCCACAAGCCACGCCCCTCACTCGGAGGCTGCTCCAGCGACTGTGACCTGCAGCTACATAGGCTGCCACCAGATGAACTCTTGGCTGGGGGAATTTGGGGAATCACGACACGACGTCGACGATGCCAGGCCCCTGCTCTGAGAAGGCCGCCCTCACCGAATAGAGAAAAGGTAACAGCTGGAGGTGCACTAACACGGTCGTCCTCCTCGTCCTCGTCCAGATCGGACTTCGGGCCCTTCAGTGCCCTACGGTCCTGTGACGATGCCGACCCCCGGGAGCTCGCCGGAGAGGGTTGGGACTCGGATGCGGACTAGGGTTATGGAGGTCCTGAACCTTGTTGCGCGGATGTGGATGGGAGGGCTAAGACGAAACGGAGACGACGAGACAACCCAGCCCCTAATGTAGCTCCACCACGGAGAAGCGACTGCTAGACTCTAGGGCGCTCTGTCACACTTTTGGACCGCCCTCGCACCCCCAAGTTCTGAGGGCGAGGGAAGGTGCCACTGGGGAGAGCGGACAGAGTACAGCACTAACACGGGCGTCCTCTTCGTCCTCGTCTAGATCAGACTTCGGGTCCTTCATCGTTCTGCGGGCATTTGACGACGCTGACCCCCAAGAGCTCGCCGGAGAGGGTTGGGACTCGGATGCTGACTGGGGCTATGGAGGTCCTGAACCTTGCTGCTCGGAGTTGGACGGAAGGGATAAGGCGAAACAAAGCCGACGAAAAGACTCAACCTCTGATATAGCTCCACTACGGAGAAGCAAGCGACTGCGAGATCCTGGGGCGCTCGGTAGCACTCTTGGGTCGCCCTCGGACCCCCAAGACCTGGGTGTGAGGGAAGGCGCCGTTGGGGAAGGCGGGCAAAGTACAGCCAGCCCCATCGATGCGTGCTCACTCCTCCCCACTCCTGCCGACGAGGCCCAGCAGATGGAGGCACACGAACACGGTCGTCCTCTCCGTCCTCGTCTGGATCAGACTTCGGGCCCTTCAGCGCGCTACGGTCATTCGACGATCCGGGAGCTCGCCGGAGAGGGTTGGGACTCGGATGCTGACTGGGGCTTTGGAGGTCCTAAACCTTGCTGCTCGGATGTGGACGGAAGGGGTAAGGCGAAACCAAGACGACAAAAGGACTCAGCCGTTCCAGCAGCTCCACTACGGAGAAGCAAGCGACGGCGAGATCCTTGGGCACTCGGTAGCACTCTTGGATCGCCCTCGGATCCCCAAGACCTGGGTGTGAGAAAAGGCGTCATTGGGGTAGGCAGGCAAAGTACAGCCAGCCCCATCGATGCGCGATCACTCTCCCCCATCCCTGCCGACGGGTCTCTAGGTGGACGTAAACGGCGCGTACTAAACGCCCACTCCCAGCAAGTGACTCTTTCTCCGAAGGTGGACATCAGCTAGGCGCCTCATCTTTGCCTCCGGGGCGGTCCCTGCCGGGGAAACGGGGTTGTCGGCCCCGAGCTTGTCGCCAGGAGGTCAATGAAGTTGGGTTGTTATGGCGGACTGTGGACCCCTCGCTGCTGGACGACACGACACTCACCGGCGACACATCGTTTTCGCTAGCCCAAGTAGTCCTTTGCCTACGTCGTGTGCTCACAATGGTGGGCAGCGGTAACGACCACTGTGAGATCTGCGATCAAAGTACATGGTGAGGATCACTCATCATATCGATCAGTGCGAATGCGCATATCATGAGGAATGCCTTGAAGATCTGATCCCCAACACGGGCGATGCTTTTACCTGTCCAAAATGCAGGGATACCCTTGACGAGGTCATGCACAGTCGACTCAATAAACAGCGACCTCCTCCTCCTTGGGAACGATACTCTATCCCTCTTCGGATGCTGGACCCGACAGTGCTCCCGGAAAGCTCCGTGCAAGGTCGCTCTTTGACGGTGGTGCTACATCCCCACCCACTGGGGGCTACGTGGCTATTCTGAAAGATCCGATAGAGTTTGCGAGTCGATAATACGACTCGCAAATCTCCACGTCGGAAGGTATCTCAACCTCGACTGATTTTCATCACCCCTTCCAAATAGAAGGAGCACGTTGGCATCTCCTCAGAACTATTGCGGGTCCTCGCCTTGGCTCCGAGTTAGTTCTCTTTATAAGTCTCGAAGCCCAGCTACAAAAAAGCATTGATGCAATAGGCAAGGTACACTGCATAGCGTGGGTTGTACTCAGTGTGACAAGAGATCTCTATAGCACCACTCAGTACCTCGGAGGCACTGCTGTCACTGCCCCTCCCTTCTTTGATGCCGTGGCAAGATCGGACGCCCTCTTCTGGCACCCAGATCCCAAGTGTGTGTCGGGATCTCCGGCGGACAGCCCCCTGGTGATGGCACTTGCTGACTTCACGGACAAAGATTTTGAAGAGATCTATGCACCCTGCCTTCAACGAAGGCAGGACTGGGTCATTCTAGCTATTCTCACCCCTCCCCTACCAAACGGTGCCAAGGAAAAGGCCTTCCTCGAGCTGTATGGATATAAGGTAGCGGTAGGACAAGGCAAGGTATACAGGGAGCCAGGGGCTTGCATGTCTGGCCGTGACGCCTGGGCCTCCTACGCTACCCCGCTCGAGGGGTGGGTGTCTAAAGGACAGACTCCTGATGCGCAACGCGTCTCAGCGTTAACGGGAGCGCTACAGAACACGGCCGCGCTCCACCTCTCTTCGATACCTCGAAAATGGCCCAACTCTTCAGGGAAGGCACGGAAATGGGTCTATTGGGCCTTCATTCATCCACCCACCATATATACGCCACCGATGGGTCATTAGAGGATGGACGCATGGGAGCGGGGGTCTACATAGTCCGATCCGGAAAAGCACTCTGATGCAGGGTGGGTAATAGCCGTGAATCTCGCACTTCACTGCAGGTAGAAACCGGGGCCAGCTATCTAGCACCAGAACTCTTATGGTACGTACCTTCCTAAAGGTATATATGGAGCTTGGCTTCTATTTTTTGTTTCTGCAAGAACAAATAAAAGACATCATCATCACCGTGTTATCCTGAGGAGAAGAGGAATCACCATCGCACCAGTAGGGTCATGGTGAGAGCGTCATCACAAGTGCTTTGACCCTTGTCCGGAGAGGCGAGTACCGAGCCCAAAGAGGTATATGGCAAGATGCTAAATTTTGTTTCTGTAAGAACAATAAAAGGATCATCATCGGACCAGAGACGGTCTGGACCCTCTTGTGTGTTGCCGCCAAGGTGCGCCGGGCCACAAGGTCAAACGGAGGTTGAGGGTAGAGTACTCGCCGTCATATGCTGCAGCGTTGTGCTTACCGACTTTCAGACACTTCTTGATTGTCAATAAACTTCTCTCTCTCTCTCTGACTCTCTCTCGCTCTCTCTCTCTCTCTCTCTCTCTCTCTCTCTTTGTAATTCCTCCTGTTCACAGCAGAAATCAAGCACGACTTTATTTTCCACAATTTAACCTATTTTTTTTGTTTAAGAACAAATAAAAGTCATCATCATCACCCTCCGAGCCTTGGCACCCGGGTAAAGTGCCGGTTTTATCGCGTTGACGCACTGGTAGAGAAAACAGAAGATTGAAGCGATTACTTCACAAATATGTTGCCCATCTGTCAGAGTCAATGATCCGCTGAGTGCACTGGGACACAGGAAGACGCATATGTAGTACACGTTTCACACTTTGTCACATGCACAATCCGCTTTGGCAGAGAAGGAGACCACATCAGCTCTTACAGGCCCTCCCGCACAGTCCGCTGTCTCAATCAAAGAGCAAAGAGCAACACTCAGGAAGATAGTGAACACGCACGAGACTCATGAGTCGAGTCTGTATGCACTCTGTTCATCCTGAGTGTTCAGCCTTAATGTCTTTGAGGCTGCCGACGGGCGTCGCCCCGGGGTTGGGAAATCAAGTCGGCATCGGGCTCCATAGATTTAGCTGTCGCACTGCCAACAGAGGCTCCAGAATATGCAGTCTTGTGGACTGAACTTATGCACAAGTGACTTGGGCCTGGATCATCATCAAAGTCGGAGGAATCTTCTGCTGGTGCCACGAAGTTTGAATCGTCGTGCAGTTGACGTTGCACTTGAGTGCTCATGCTTGGGCTTTGGGCAGGGTTTGGCTGGACCCGGGCGTCCTGACATCTGCCACGGTCATCATCTGTCCTGCTCCGTGTCCTCTCATCTTCTGATTCTTGGCCCTCCAGCTGCAGCTGTTTTTGGATAGCTCGAACTGCGGCAGTACTTCCCCCCTTTCGCGCGCAATCCAGCATTACCGCCTCATCGTGGTGCGTTGTGTACTTCATCCACATGCACATGACTACGGCGGCGCTCCCGATGAAGCAAATCGTGAGAAAGCCTGCCGTCAAAAAGGCCTCGGTCGTGCCCATGCTGCCGTGAGTCACCGGACTGGGCGGCGCCGTGCTGCGCGCTGCCAGGGACGTTCGCGACGTGAGGAAAGCTGCTCAGTTGCTCACCCTCCTGCGGACACGACTCGGCACACGATCAGTCAAAAGGAGCGATTTCAAGAGAATTGGTCATAAACGAAACCTTCTCTCATCGGTGGGTAAGTTACACAAAGGGATCTCGGTGATCCGGTGGTGCACATGCCAAAGAAGAAGCGCGGGACGTCTAGTCCGCAAACGGCTGCGGCGCGGAAGGCACAGGCCGCCTACTCTGCCATCACCGGGGCCCGGCGGAGACCTGGCGACGACCAGAGCGAGAGTTCGATCGTGCATCGGGTGCACCTCGTCGACGCAGCTCATGACGCTGACTCGCCGCCAGCCGACTTGCCTGGCACCAGAGAGGATGGAATCGCGCCAGCCGTCGACTATCACAGCAGATTCCTTGAAGATCATGCCCGGCGCAAGGCGGAAGAGGTGGGCGATGCGGAAGACGCGGCGTCGGCAGGAGAGTTGGAGGATGCCCCTGCTCACGCCGAATCGGTCCGAGAACAGGATGACCCCGAGTGCGGTGCAAGCCATTGCAAGGACGCCCAGGCAAAAGAAGGGGCTTCAGAAACACTCGACGCCGTAGTGCCACCAGGCGCACCGGGTGTCTTCGATTCTGCCTCGATACCGGAGGAGCTTTCGAGGCTCAGGGACCACTACAGGATGAGCCCGTGTGCTGTACAAGCCATTGCAAAGCACTGCCTGGCTCGCAGCGTGGGCGACGCGCATGACGCCGAGGGGACTACTTCAGCAGGAGACGCAGAGGATGCCCCTGCTCACGCCGAATCGGTCCGAGAACATAATGAGCCCGCGTGCGGTGCATGCCATGAGAAGGACGCCCAGGCAAAAGAAGGGGCTTCAGAAACGCTCGACGCCGTAGCCGGTGCGCCACCAGGCGCACCGGGTGTCTTCGATTCTGCCTCGATAAGGGAGGAGCTCAGCGACCAGGTCAGCACCGGCTTGCATGGCAGTGAGCAAAACGCGGCAGAGGTCGCTTTCAATGACGCATCAGAAAGCTTGGAGTTGCCCACAGATCCAAGGTGTGGGGCCACCGTCGGGCACGGCGTGGCTCAAAAGTTGGCAGTGCTTGGAGATAATGTGGCCGGCATGTGGACTCAGGAGAACGTGAATGTGAATCCAAAGTGTGCAGCAACATCACAGAAGAACCAGACCACGGCCATAAACGAAATGAAAGGCACCCACAAGGCGATACGAGAGGAGGTCCAGGGCCTCCAAGATCAAATAGTTTCCCTTGCCAACAATTGCGCACGAGAGGCTGAGGGCGCCGCCAGCAAGAGCGTGCCGCAGGACATCCTGACGAAATTGAAATACGACCTAGAGCAGCAAAACCAAGAGCTGGAGGCTGCTGTTGAGAGAAAGGCTGCTGCGACCCAGCTCGTGGATCCAAATGACAAGTTCTTCTCGAAGCTCGAACGTGTCTTGATTGAATGGCAAAAAGAGCAAGGTCCAGCTGAAGGTGCAGTTATTCCAACAGTGCAGCCAAATCCTAACAGCTCGGTACAGGATCGGCTACAAACCGAAATTAGTCTTAAGATGGCGCTGCAAAGCAGAATTGAGCTGCTGTTGCGCGTCGGAAATCAAAAGAAGGATGCGGACGTCTTCAAAGAGGCGCAGGCGGACGTCTTCAAAGAGGCGCAGGAGAAGCTCATGAAAATTCAATCCGACATCGTGCTGTGCAAGGCGCAACTGGCGATGATTGGGAATAGCTGCAACGCGCCAGCCAACGCGCACATTTCACATGTGTCCTCGGTGAAGCGAGAAGGACAGGGAGCATCTCCAGCGCCTGCTGCCCCGGCTGTGCCGGATGGTGCCCATTGCGACGTAGCAGTCGTCATACAGCCGCAAGACAGCGCAGCCTTGCGTGTTGCATCTTTCTGCAGGCGAGAAGCGATTATGAGATTTTCATTCGCAGGCAAATTTTTCTTTTTGATGGCTGCGCTGGTAAGCTTGTCAACGCCGGTCGCACCCTATTGCATCCCCGTAGCGCCTGCAGTGCTGCTCTTCGTGCTTGGTGTCTACCAAACTCGATTGGCCTCGAGCATGCTGGACGAAGACCAAAGTCAAGCGGAGGAAAATGATAGGGACGAAGGATACGATCAGAAATTTGTAGATTTTGGAGCTATGCCACAGACGCCGCGGAAATTGGAACATGCAAGTATTTTGCTCTCGCTTTTGCTGCTCATTTCATGTCTAGCTTTTTGTTATGCACTCTACACGACCTTGGACATGTTGGGCACGCCAGCGTGCACTGTTGATCAAACCTTTCAAACGCGCTTCACTCCTTCGTGTAAAGATCCCGTCTCTGCTGAACAAGGAGTGTCACACGGAACGCAGACAATCAGCAACACTACTGCAGTCAGCGCAAGCACACCCGTTAATCCATCTCCATCTTCCGAAGGCTCAGCGGCTTTGGATCCTTGGCCTAGGCCAAGCCATTCGTGTGTAAATACTATGACAGAGTCCCAGTACAAAGCATCAGTACGCTTGTGCAATGACGCCAATGTCTGTGTTAGAAACGTGATCAAGACCAGGGATTTGCTGTCGTGCCCTGCAAATGTCTACATCACTGGTCTCAGTGCCGTCGTGATGCTTATCCTTTCAATCTTCGTCTGCACCTACACACGATTCGCAATCAGGGTGCTTGAAAGGTGATTCTTCTTTTTGCTGCTGTGTCCGGTACCGCAAGCAGCTGCTGCAAACCATGTGCACATATTTGCAAGCGCGCGCATTTCAGAATGCTTCTCGGACTTCTTGTTGCTCGGTGTGGGTCGGGCTGTTCTGACACGATGTTGCCTCGCGGGGAACTATTGGGCACCCGCGCACACCCATACCCACATGCAGACGAAACGCCGAATATGCACTTGTGCTAAGGGAAATACGCGACGGAGCCGAACCTATTTATATCCCACGGCGGATGACCTATTCCTCGTATGTCCTCGGGTGTGGCACAAAAGGGCGAATACACCAGTTGACGTCCAACAATGCTGTTGAGCGTGCGGTGCGCAGTGGGCTCTAGCGTGGACGGAAGGCAACGGGAAGATATATCACCTCGTGGACGGAGGGCAACGGAAAGATATCACCTCTGGCTATAGTCGGTGCTCTGCTCCAGGAGGGGAAGGGACCAGGAAGTTACAGCGGGATGAGAGGGAAACGGGAAACATTCAGAACATTTAATTTGACAAAAGTTACGGCTATTTTATTAAACATTTGTTTTGACAAACATTATGGCTGTTTTTGCCCTCGAAATCATCGCTCATTCGCTGGCTATGCCGCTCATATGTTTCATAATTTACAGTGCTACTTCTTGGAGTCGTAGCATGTTTGGCCTTTGGCGTTGCGGATTGTATCATCAGCGCCCTTGGATTTCATGTACTCCCCAAGCTCCTTGTAGTTGTACTTGTAGCAGCAGTGCATGGCTGTGTCACCTTTGTTGTTTTGCGCGTTCATTTCGGCAAAATTACGAAGGAGCAGCTTGGCAACGCGCTTTTGCCCGTTAATCGCGCATTGGATCAGCATGGTATTGTCGTCGGGCCCGAAACGCGAATCGACAGGCAAACCTTCCGCCAATGCAGTCTCCACCTCACGGTATTTCCCCAACCGGCAGTGATTGAAGGCTGCCTCGATCTTGGGGTCCACGGCTGAGGGCTTGGGGTTCGGAGGAGCAGATTTTGGCGGGGATGCCGCACGGTCTGCTTTGTCCTTGTCCCGCTTTTTCTCCTTGTCTTTGCTCTTCCTCTTCTTCCTCTCGTCGCTGGGCGGATCAGAGCTGATGTCGTCCTTGTTATACACAGCAGGCTGGGGCTGTGTGGGCTTGAACGCCGGTACTGGTGCATGTGCCGCCACCGGCGCTAACATGGATGGGATTGCTGGCGCCAGCATTTGCGAGGACAAATCGTCATCCGAGTTTCTTTCACTATCGCTGCCTCGTGTGCGTGGCCGCTGATTTCGAGTTTTGGACTTTATAACCGAGCCAGCGCTTTCGGCTCCACTATCACCCGTCCCTGCTGCCTTGCCCTGACGCAGTTTTTGGAAGCGAGGAGGCAACCTGTCCTTGCTTGCAGTTTGCACTTGCAAGCGGCCCGCCATGCTCGGCACCGCAGACGAGGGCCGTGTAGCTGCAACGGGTGCGGAGGGCGGGCGCTGTTGCATGGCTGACGCTGGCCGCGCTGCCTTCTCCGGACTACTGTACACAGATTTTGGGGCAGGGGGCTTGCTTGGAGGCTTGAGGGGCACTTTACTCTTTGCTGGTGTGCCCTTGTCATGCCCGCGTGCCTGCAAATCAGAGAAGAAGGCCTTGATCTTTGGCTTAGACTGAAAATCTTGGACGGCCTGCATCTGGCGCTCTTTCCAAGAAAGCGGCGACGGCTGCCTCTTGAACAGCTCAGGCTTCGCCTCCGCTCTAAAATTGCGAACTTTCGACTTTTGTCGTGGACGCCGGAGATCCAGGCCATGCGGCACCAAATAGTGCTCCGGACGAAGCAGATGCGGAGCAACGTACAGCGATTGCCGACTGAGCACCTGTCTGCGCTTTTGTGCCTTACGCCGCGCTTGCCACCCACGCCCGAGCGCCGTGATCAGCAGCGCCGCTGCTCTGCGCTTGCGCAGCCTGTTGCGCGCGTTGAAACACCGCACGGTACACTGCAGGATGTCCGAGCAATATTCTTTGAAGAAGTTCAGTGCTTCCCATTGCTCAATGGCCTCAATGTAGGCAATCTTGGCCAAGTGCTGCCGGTAGGCGCATTGAATGCTCATAGCCATCTGCTGCCGCATCTCTTGCTCCATGAGCACTTCCATGCGCTGGGCTTCTGCCCTTGCTCGGCCAATCATTCCGCGTGAGCACGCTTGTATCTTGACGGCACTTTGCTCCATTAGGCGTAGATGCCTCCTCTCACGAGCAATAGCACGGCCCGCCATTCCCCGAGCACCACTCTGAATGACGATGGCCGCCTCCGCTTGCAAAATATGCTGCCGAATCAGGTTAGCCCTGGCTCTGCCCAGGATACCACGGAACCATGCCTGCAGGGCGACAGCACGCCGAATCCGTTCAAGCGCTGCGATACGCTCGATCGTGCGAAGCCGGCCGTGGTGGCCGCGCACAATGCGTTGCACATGCAAGGCCGCCTCATCATGTATCTTTCGGATGGTGAGCTGCTTACGCAGATGACGCGCAAGGGACCCTCGCCAATAACGCTGCAAAACAATGGCCCACTTGATACGGTGCAGCTCCAACAGCCACTTGCCGTATGCAGTAGACGCCTGCACACGTCGGATGCGACTCTGTATTTTGACGCTGGCCGCCGCCAGCTCTACCGCGTCCTTGATTGAACCCACAACTTGCCGCGCGGCATGTCCGCGCTGGACGGCCTGGATCTTCACGATACATGCGAGCATGTGACGGTGTTCCCTCATCTCAACCTCGTAGGCACGCGTCCATTCGCGATCCATGTGCCCGCGCACCACGGACTGAATGCGTACGCTGGCGTACTCTTTTCGGAGCTGAAATCGAGCAAACCAAGCCTTGGCGGCGCAGCAGAGCCGCTCTGCAGCAATTTTCCTCGACGCCGATCGGCGTCGCACAAAGTAGGCCGCGGATGCGGCTGAGATTGTATCGGCAGCCAGCTTGCTGGCATAGCTCTGGCGAATGAGGGCCGCCAGCGCTGCCGCCGAGATGTTGCGACTCGCCAGTTTGCGACGACACTTGTTGCGCATAAGTGCGCCACGCGCAGATGCCACCAGACTGTCGACAGCCAGTTTGCGACGACACTTGTTGCGCATGTACGCGCGGCGCACACTTGCCACCAGCGTGTCGAGGGCAAGAGCGACCTGCAGCTGGCGCCTGCAGCGGTGGCGACGCACAGCAGCCTGCAAGGCGGAGGCGGCCAAAGTATTGGCGTAATGATTGCGAGCCAAGCCACGCCGCGCCATGCAGTTGATGACTTGACTCGCACGGTCCTTAAAAATGAGCCGAGACACGTGCATGAAGTAGGCGTCCTGGATGATGACTGCAGAAGCCTGCTGACGCTCGGCAAGGGAGAGCAGAGACGCCAGCCTCGTGTGCTGCAACGCGCGCCTCAGCAGCACGCGAGCAAGGTGCAGTCGATAGGCGTCTTGAAGTTTCCTGGCCGCCTCCACCTCGCGTTCATACCGCCGCCGCTGGAACAATCGCCGGCCGATGTGCCCACGATAGACACGGCAGAGGCGGCGTACACACATCGCCTTGCGGTTCGCCTTTTCGGGACGCAGAACGTACTCGCATGCCAAGTAAGAGCGGAGGCGCGCCTGCAGCACGCGGCATGCCTGCAGCCTGTGCACCATTTCCACCTCTCGCCGCAGCCTAACCCGCTCCATGTGCATCATGCCGACACGGTTCATGGTATTGCGAGCCCACTTGGCGCGCATCGCCGTCTGCAGGCGCAGAGCCGCAGCCTCTTGGTTCTCGCGCCACACTACACGGATTCGCTTTCTCACCCCCACTCGTGAGCGATGCGCCCTGAAGACGCGCTGCAGCATGGTGGCACACACCACTTGACTGTTCTCCAAGCGCAACTCTTGCATATCGAGGCGCACGAGATGGGCTTTGTAGACAGCAGCGAGAATGGTCGCAGAGGCCTCGCGTCGCTCGCGCCAAAACCTGCCATGAAAAACGTTACCCGCAGAGCACGCCACCGCCCATGAAAATGCATACGCACACTAAGTACAAGCGCCGGAAATCCTGTGCACATTTTGGCCTAAAGGCCAGGCACAAACCGGGAACGCGGACGACTTCGGGCGAAAGCGTTGGAAAACGTGAAGGCCTGGATCGCCAGGGCGGCAGACATTTTGCGGCGCTGTACCTCCTCGTAAACGTGCACCTGAAACTCATTGCGCGCAAACCAAACGCGCGCAGCTCGCTGAATGCTCATGCACGCCTGCTGTGACTTGCTCTCCCAGTAGCGGTCCGTGAGTTCGCGGCGCGCCCAGCAGCACCGCATGCCCAGCTGCAGCCGCAGCGCCAGCTCGTGATGTCGCTCTTGATTCAAGCGTTGGAGCTCGAGCAGGCGGATTTTGTTGCGCACCCAATTGCGCGCCGCATGTCCGCACCAGACGCGCTGGATGTCGGTGGCAGCCGAGCGCAGGATCTGGCCAAGGGCCTTGCGGTGCAGCTTCATCAGCCGCCGGCGCGCCCAGCTGACGAGCACGGCATGCTGGATAGTGATGGCCGCCTCCTGGATTTGTTCCCGGCTGCGCTCGAGGTCATGCTGCCGGATGGCAGCAATGGCACAGCGACGAGCCTCCCTGTAATGCCAAGCGCATTGTATCCGGATGGCCCCTGCGTCCCGCACCTCACGTACCACGTCACTGGCTCGGTTTAGCCAGGCATGGTGCTCCAGGCACCTCATGAGCCGCTGCTGCAAGGTCACCACAGCCCACTCCTGCTGCTGGAGGGCGATGCGCAAAATCGGCGCACTCAGGGTACTAGCCGCTGATTTCCATAGGCATTGCACCCCAGGCTGCTGCCGCAGTTCCCGATGGTCCTCCTCCGCCGCCTTGAAGCGCCGGCGGGCGAGGCAGCAGCGGTAGCCTCGCTGGATAATGGCTACGCTCGAGTGCTCAACTTGCTGGCACTCCCACAAGATTTTGTGCACCTTGTCCGCCTTCTTGGCCTCCGCTATTCTCCTGCATTCGTTCGACGCACATGCAAGATGAGAATGTGCTCACGTACAAACACAGACGCGATGAGCAGGCGCATCACATTCCCCTATCGCAAGAAGGAATATAGCACAAAGATGCGAGGAGCGCGCATGGCAACAAAACAAGCACGAGTGCACAGGCCCTCAGGACAAACGTAGGGGACACACATGCAACATGAGACACGCATTGGACTTTACCGGGCCAGGTGCAAACGGTATGCGCGCTGGACACACGCAGCGGCGGCCGGAGGACCGGCATGGCGCCCTGCCACTAGGCGCGAGCCGACTACCTCACAGAACCATGCTTGGATGACGTACGAGGCGCGGTTGCGACGCGCGCGCCAGCGATCTTCTGCCGACATGATGCGCAAGCTTGCGCGCTTTGCCACGTGCCGCTTGGCGAGCATGCA
>Ga0315899_10006045_pt1 | contig 13028 bp, 11 predicted proteins | sample LakEriMetagenome_2_FD_203518 | JGI IMG/M metagenome (GOLD analysis project Ga0315899, IMG submission 203518) | Freshwater fungal communities from buoy surface, Lake Erie, Ohio, United States - Buoy 4 MA112 | ecosystem: Environmental > Aquatic > Freshwater > Lake | place: USA: Lake Erie, Ohio...
TTGTTTTCCGGAGACCAGAAACAATAAAAGATAAAAATAGGAATCGTTTTTCTTTATTAGTTAGAATGAAAATGATCTTATGGACGTTGATTTTTCGGCGTTGATGTTTTAACAAAATCTCCTCTCCTCATTAGAAGTTGCCTTGTCCTGCGCGTTTCAGCGCTTAAGGCCGCTTCTTGATCAACTTCAATTTCGTAGACCAGGCCGTATTGGCTTGTTCACGTGCAATTGGAAGCGCCCCATGCGGGAAATCAAACTTCACGAGCTGAAGCTTAAATCTCCGACCGAGTTACTTGCCTTTGCTGAGGAGCATGAAGTCGAAAACGCTTCGATTATGCGCAAGCAAGAATTGATGTTTGCGATCCTCAAGCAGTTAGCGAGTAAAGATATTGAGATAATAGGCGTCGGCGTCGTTGAGGTTTTGCAAGACGGTTTTGGCTTTCTCCGTTCTGCTGATGCCAATTATCTTGCTGGTCCGGATGACATTTATATTTCACCCTCTCAGATTCGTAGATTTGGCTTAAGAACTGGCGATACCGTCGAGGGTTTAATCAGAAGTCCTAAAGAAGGAGAACGCTATTTTGCGCTCCTAAAAGTCAACACGATTAATTTCGAAGATCCGGAAAAAGCTCGTCACAAGGTTCATTTCGATAATCTTACGCCTTTGTATCCGGATGAACGGCTTAAACTTGAAATCGAAGATCCTACCCGTAAGGACTTTTCGTCTCGTGTGATTGATATAGTTTCACCGATTGGCAAAGGACAAAGAGCGCTTATCGTTGCGCCGCCAAGGACGGGGAAAACAGTACTTCTCCAAAATATCGCGCAAGCTATCACATCAAATCATCCGGAATGTTATCTTATTGTTTTATTGATTGATGAGCGTCCGGAAGAAGTGACTGATATGCAGAGATCCGTAAAAGGCGAGGTCGTTTCCTCAACCTTTGACGAACCTGCCGTGCGTCACGTGCAGGTTGCGGAAATGGTCATTGAGAAGGCGAAACGCCTTGTTGAGCATGGTCGCGACGTTGTCATCCTTCTTGATTCTATCACCAGGCTTGGGCGAGCTTACAACACTGTTGTCCCGTCTTCGGGGAAGGTGTTAACCGGCGGTGTCGATGCAAATGCGTTGCAGCGCCCAAAACGTTTTTTCGGCGCAGCACGAAATATTGAAGAAGGCGGGTCCCTTACAATTATTGCGACCGCATTGATCGATACAGGTTCCCGTATGGACGAGGTGATTTTTGAAGAGTTCAAGGGGACAGGTAACAGCGAAATTATTCTCGATCGTAAGGTGGCCGATAAGCGCGTTTTCCCTGCGATAGACATAACGCGCTCGGGTACTCGCAAGGAAGAATTGCTTGTGCCAGCGGATATACTCAAGAAGATGTACGTGTTACGGCGTATCTTGAACCCTATGGGAACGGTCGACGCCATCGAGTTTCTCTTGGGCAAGCTGCGTGAAACACCAAAAGGAAACTCCACGTTCTTTGACTCGATGAATACGTAAGGTCAGAGGGTCTTGGATGGCGGACACGATTTTCGCTCAATCCACGCCTCTTGTACGTTCGGCGATCGCCATTTTTCGTATCAGCGGTCCTTTGAGCTCTGATATTGGTTACACCTTAACTGGAAAGTCGCTTCGACCACGCTGCGCGGAATATGTGCGGATAAGTCATCCCATCTCTGGCGCTATAATTGATTTTTGTCTTGCGCTTTGGTTTCCAGGTCCAAATAGCTTCACCGGAGAAGATTTATTGGAGCTGCAAACCCATGGGGGTTTTGCGGTATGCCGTGAAGTCTATTCGGCGTTGGCGCAGTTTCCTGGTGTTCGCATGGCTGAACCCGGTGAGTTTACGAGACGCGCATTTAACAATGGAAAGATAGATCTCAGCTCTACAGAAGCGCTTGCTGACCTGATCAATGCGGACACACAGCAGCAACATCGGCAAGCTATGCATCGGATGATTGGTGGCTTTGTTGATTATTTTCATGAATGGCGTCAGGAAATCGTGGGCGCTAGAAGCTTGATCGAAGCGAGCATCGATTTCAGTGACGAGCCAGAAGTCCAAATTAATGTTGAGGCTTCAGTTAGAGCTTCATTGACCAAGCTTCGTGAGTCGGTTTCATCGGTTATAGCTCGGTCTAAGCGTTATTATTCCATCCGGGAAGGGTTTCAGGTATTAATCGCTGGGCCGCCTAATGCGGGTAAATCCACTTTGATGAACGCTCTCGCACAGAGGCGCGTGTCTATTGTTTCCGATATGCCGGGAACAACCCGCGATCTCGTGGAGGTAAAGGTCGAGGTTGAAGGTTATCCGATAATTTTCATCGATTCTGCAGGCTTGCGGGAAACTGCCGATAAGGTCGAGCAAGAAGGCGTTAGGATTGCGCTCGAGAGAGCGCGCTCTTCGAACCTAGTACTCTGGCTTTTCGGAAAAAAGGAAGAGCGGGCCGCACCAGAACTTGGGAGCGAGGTCGTCGCTGTAGCGTCGAAGCGGGATATTGAGCCATTATCGGAAGGGGCTATAAATATTTCGTCCGTTACGGGGCAGGGAATTGATGAGTTGCTTCGCTTCATCATAGGTCGAGCCCGGGATGTTATTGGCGAAGGTGAGGGAGGCGCTATTCTTTACGCGCGTCAGCAGGCCGCCGCGTTGAGGTTCGCCGAAGCTCTCGAACGCGCAATTTTCAGTTTAGACTCGGGCTCATCGGAGCTCTGCGCATTTGAGCTCGTTTCGGCTGGCGAGTTTTTGCAAGCGGTCGAAAGCGATATATCACACGAAGAGTTACTCGATAATATTTTTTCACAGTTTTGCTTGGGTAAATAGCTCTCTGTTTCACGTGAAACGATAGGATGGCTTGTGTGGTGAGGTTGGATGTCATTGTTATTGGTGGTGGCCATGCTGGATGTGAAGCCGCGGCGGCTGCTGCAAGGATGGGTGCATCCACAGCGTTGGTGACGCACAAGATAGCTTCCATAGGGGAGATGTCGTGCAATCCCGCGATCGGCGGTATTGGCAAAGGACATCTCGTGCGAGAGATTGACGCGCTTGATGGACTAATGGGTCGGGTCGCAGACGCTGCCGCCATCCAGTATCGTGTGCTGAATAAATCAAAAGGCCCAGCTGTTCGAGGCCCGCGCGTTCAGGCCGATCGCTCGTTGTATAGGCGAGCGATGCAGGAGGCTATCTTAGGGACAGCTAATCTCATCTTGATCGAGGGTGAGGCCGTTTCATTGGGGCTAGTAGGAGATCGAATCGGCTCCGTGACCTTGTTAGACGGCCGGACTTTAAAGTGTGACGCCGTTGTCGTTGCTACAGGGACGTTTTTGTCCGGGGTGCTTCACGTCGGCGGAAAGCAATCAATAGGCGGTCGCTTTGGGGATGCGGCAGCGATTGATTTAGCTGATTCCCTTCGGTCGTCGGGCTTCAAACTCGCCCGTTTAAAAACAGGCACTCCCGCGCGCCTTGATGGACGAACCATTGACTGGGCCAGTTTGGAGCCACAGTTTGGCGATTCGGATCCGGAACCATTTTCTCTTTTGTCACCGAAGCCGCTTGGAAAGCAGGCTCCTTGCTATGTCACTTGGACAAACCCGCGCACGCATGAAGTAATTTCAAGCAACCTACATACATCGCCTATGTTTGCAGGAGCTATCACAGGGGCAGGGCCGAGATATTGCCCTTCCGTCGAGGATAAGGTCTTCCGGTTTGCGGATCGAGACAGGCATCAGATCTTTCTCGAGCCAGAGAGCTTTGACGGCATTAGTGTTTATCCGAATGGAATCTCAACCTCTCTCCCCGAAGAGGTTCAGCGGGACTTTATTCGAACAATTCCCGGGCTTGAACGAACACGAATTCTAAGGAGCGGGTACGCTATAGAGTATGATTTCGTGGATCCAAGATCTCTGAAGCGAAACCTGGAAGTCAAACATGTGACTGGCCTGTTTTTGGCTGGTCAGATCAATGGGACTACTGGATACGAAGAGGCCGCAGCTCAGGGGATTTATGCTGGCGTCAACGCAGCGCTCCGTGCGGCAGGGAAGGAAGAGTTCCATTTATCTCGAGCGAGCAGTTATATTGGGGTTCTGGTTGACGATCTTACGTCAAGAGGCGTCACCGAGCCCTACAGGATGTTCACGTCTCGCGCCGAGTATCGTTTAAGCTTGAGGGTGGACAATGCAGATGTTCGTCTGACCCCTCTGGGAGTCCAGGTTGGATGCGTAGGCGATTTGCGAGCACGTAAATTCTTGGCCGAAAAAGGCGAACTTGATAAAGTCAGGAATATTCTTGAAAGCGTAACGCTTTCTCCCTCTGTTGCGAGACGATTTGGGCTTGATGTCAATCTCGATGGCGCTCGGAGATCGCTTTTCGAGGTTCTTTCTAGGCCCGGCGTTCGGTTCGAAGATCTAATTTCGATTTCACCCGACCTCAGCCTTGCCTCACATTCGATTCGGCGTCGAATTGAATCCGATGCAATTTACGCCGTCTATGTTGACAGGCAGAAAGAGGATATTGAAGCGACTGAGCGTGATGAGAGGGTTAGGTTTCCAAACAACTTTTCATTCGATCAGGTCTCCGGTCTGTCAAATGAATTGAAGGCCAGATTAGCTAAGCACCCTCCGGCGAGTCTTGGACAAGCAAAAGCCATGGAAGGCATGACGCCGGCAGCGATCACCCTACTTCGCGCTTCGTTGCGTCAGCAGAAGATCGCAGGTTCTTGAAGTGACAAGGATCGTCTCATCTTGGGAGGATTATTGTTCGGTGGAGCCTGTTTCACGTGAAACAGTCACGGCCTTGCGAGTATATGAGCGGTTGCTCAGAGAATGGTCCTCTAAGCTTAACATTGTTGCTCCAAAAACTCTCACGGATGTATGGCTGAGACATTTCGCAGACAGCCTGCAGCTGCGAAAGCTCACGCACCAGGCAAAAGTCCTTATCGACATAGGGTCGGGAGGTGGATTTCCTGGTTTACCGCTCGCCATTTCCGCGATTGGTAGCGGGGGTGTTTTTCATCTTGTGGAATCGGACCAGCGAAAATGTGCATTCTTGCGGGCGGTTGCTTTGGAAACCGGCGCGAAGGTGGAGATCCATGCAGCTCGAGTCGAGGAGCTAACTGGCAAGCTTCCTGTTCCTGACGTTCTTACTGCGCGGGCCCTTGCCAGCCTCGAAACCCTTTTGGCGATCGCTGAACCATATCTCCTAAGTGGCTCGATCTGCGTATTCCCCAAGGGCCGCGACTATGCTCGCGAATTGACCTCAGTCGGCCATAGGGATAACTATGTGATCGAGACTCACGAAAGCTTGACCAGCTCAGAGTCAAAAATATTCACGGTCCGCGCTGTCTGAAGCGCCACTCTCGGCAAGGTTTTGCGATGCGGGTCATAGTGTTGGCCAACCAAAAGGGTGGCGTCGGGAAAACCACTACCGCCATTAACCTGGGCACAGCCCTAGCAGCTATTGGCGAGAAAGTCCTGATCGTCGATCTTGACCCTCAAGGAAATGCATCGACAGGCCTCGGCATTGATCGGCGCAGCAGAAACATCTCCACTTATGATGTCATCAGAGGAGAGTCGCCCCTTTTGCGGGTGGCGAAGCCAACGGCTGTTCCCCGTTTGTTCGTTGCGCCTTCGACGCTCGATTTGCTAGGTGTTGAACTTGAAATTGCACATGAAAAAGATCGATCTTTCAGGATGCGGAAGGCGGTCGAAGAACTTGGGCGGCAGGAGAATGCGGATCCGTTCACTTATGTTCTATTCGACTGCCCGCCGTCATTGAATCTGCTGACTATCAATGCGCTTGCCGCCGCGAACAGCGTTCTCGTCCCGCTGCAATGCGAGTTTTTCGCTTTAGAGGGGTTGTCGCAGCTTCTCTCCACTATTGAAGAGGTTAAGCGGTCTCTCAACCCTAGCCTTAACATCCATGGCGTTGTTTTGACCATGTTTGACCCGCGAAACAACTTGGCGACCCAGGTTGCAGCGGATGTCCGTGAGTTCCTCGGCGACAAGGTATATGACACGATCATTCCCCGAAACGTACGGGTCTCCGAAGCGCCTTCTCATGGGAAGCCTGTCCTTCTTTATGATCTGAAATGCAGTGGAAGCCAGGCGTATCTCAAGCTGGCCTCTGAAATGATTCAGCGGGAGAGGCGGCTTAGGGCCGCCTAATCAAGATGTCTGATGAAAATCGCCCACGTTTGGGTCGAGGCTTGGCGAGCCTACTCGGCGATATGGCCCCCGCGCCGAGCTCGCCGCAAGGATTGAAACGGCTGTCGCTGGATCTGATCAAGCCCAATCCTCGCAATCCTCGCCGCACCTTTGTAGAATCGGATCTTTCCGAACTTGTCGATTCTATTCGACAACGCGGGGTCATCCAGCCCGTCGTCGTGCGTAAATCTGATCGAAATGTTGACGAGTACGAGTTGATTGCAGGTGAGCGGCGCTGGCGAGCAGCCCAGCGGGCCGGCCTTCATGACATACCAGCAATCATAGTCGAAGCGACAGATAAGGAGACTCTCGAGTTAGCAATCATCGAGAATGTTCAGCGTTCGGACCTTAATCCGATCGAGGAGGCGCTGGGATATGAGCAGTTGATCAACGATTTCGGCTATTCCCACATTGAGCTTGCATCAGCGATCGGGAAAAGCCGCAGTTATCTGGCAAATAGTATGCGGTTGCTCAAACTACCCGACGCCGCGCGGAAGTTGGTGTCTGAGGGCGCGCTTTCCGCTGGACACGCACGCGCTTTGCTAGCTGTCGAAAATCCCGATGAAACAGCGCGGTTGGCTGTTGATAAAGGACTAAGTGTTCGCGACATCGAACGCATGGCTCAAAACAGCAAAAAAACTCAGACAAGCAACAATGCGAACACACCACGCTCCGATGATCCCAACACACGCGCTTTGGAGAAGGATCTTACGGATGCGCTTGGCTTACCTGTCACATTGCAAGTTCTAGGTGAACAGGGAAGCCTTATTGTCTCCTTTAAGACGCTCGACCAATTGGATTTGATTATCCGTAAATTGAAGCAAGGTTAGCGTCCAGCCGAATAAGCGACGTTCAGAAGAACTCTGGATACGATCTCCCGCTGGAGCCGCGGCTCTCGTCTTATGTTTCCTAGTGCTTCCTGCAGTCTCTGCAACTGAAGCGATAACGCTGACGCGCTCCATTTTCTCAGCTGCGCCGAAACGGCTGATCTCCGAGACCCGAACAAACGCGGGAATCTCTCCAGTGCCTGCTCCGCGCTCTTTCCGTTTTCGATTTCCAATCTCGCGCTAAGAAGATTCATACAATGCGCTGTAGCGAGGGAGAGTAGGGCGTTCGCCTCTGTGTGTCTGAAGGCTATCTCGACCTTTTCCGACACCCCGGTTCTGGTCCCATCAAAAGCGGAGAATATAACTTCGTCGAAATTCCAGCTCGCTGCGTCAGATACGATGTCTACGACATCCCCTTCGTCCACGGTGCGACCGCCATGGCAGTAGAGGAGAAGCTTCTCCAGCTCGCTTCTTGTCAGCAGACGATCGCCCCCTAAAGAATTCATTAGAAGCGCCCGACCAGATGCCGAAATTTGCATGTTCTGCTTGGAAAGCTCCTCGTCGATCAGAATGGAGATTTCACGCGGTCCATCAGGCCAGCAATCTAAAACCGCTGCCTTGTTCGAGCGCGAGCAAAGTTTTTTGAGAGCTGAATCCGCCTTAAGTTGTCCAGCCTCAATGAGGACTCTGTTCTCTATCTCGTCTAGGGAGAGAATGTGAGCAAGTGATTTGGTGAAATTCTTCGATCCTGCAGAAATCCAAATGATCCGTTTATCGCCGAAGAGGCTAATGGATAGCACTTCGTCCGCGAGCCGTTTCTCGTCTGTGGCTAACGCATCGCCATCGATGCGGAAAACCTCTAGATGACTAGCCTTTGATCCGCCAATGCTAGCTATTATTTTGGCGCACTGCTCTGAAACGAGCCCAGTGTCAGATCCGCAAACAAGAAACACAGAATAGGGACCTGGAAGATCCCGGAAGAATTTCTGTGCATCCTGTCGCTTGATATCAACCAAAGCAGTTTCACCGCGAAGACGAAATGTCAGAAATCAGCTTAAGGCGGATTTGCTCGGCAAGCGCTCTAGCCGCCTTCAACTCAGCGTCCCGCCCCGCTCGCATATTCGAATATCTCTGGCTCGTTCGATCATAGCTGATGAGGGTGAAAGCGACCCCTGACGCGATAGTATTGTCTGAGCTTATGGGCTTCAGTCGATATTCAGCGTCGACCATAAAACTCGCAGCGGAGGCGCGGCCGCTTACAGTGTCAATTACTGGTGTTTGAACTTTTTGATTCAAATTCACATGCAAACGATATTTGGGCGCCCCGCCCAAACCCGAGCCTGAAAAAGCGAATGCAAGTTCATTCGCTAGATAATGTCCCATGCGATCGGGTATGGGCTCAACTTTAATCGCGCTAAGCTCGCTAATGAGGCCCCCTCCCTCCGCCCCAGCCAAAAGCGGTTTGAAACAACCACCTTGCGAGATTGCGAGGAGCAAGACGCCAAAAACTCGCACTGCGTTAGAAAACGACATTGATGATCCTTTGCGGGACAATCACAACCTTTTTCACTTTTGCATCACCGACAATATTTCGGACGGCTTCCAAATTGAGAGCTTGGGCTTCCAACTCAGCCGCGTCAATGTCCTTAGCAGCCCAAATCTCGGCGCGCTTTTTACCATTCACTTGAACAGGAATGAGCACGGTGTCGTTCTCTGCGAGCGCTGGGTCAAAATCGGGCCATTTCGCCTCCGAAAGCTGGACGTCATGACCAAGGCGCTCCCAACATTCCGAAGCGAGGTGGGGCATGATTGGGCTAAGCATCGCGATCAGAAAATCAGCAGCTTCCTGAAGCGCCGTTGAAAGTTCTGCATCAACAGCGCCATCTATGGATGTGATCTTTTGGTTGAGGAAATTGGCCAGCTTTCGGATTTCGGCCACCGCTGTGTTGAAGCGCAGCCTCTCGTAATGCTGCTCAGTTCGGGCTAGCGCGCTATGTGCGAAGCGGCGAATCTGCAGTGGATCAAGATTGCATTGCGTCACAGCATCTGCGTGGGGGCTTCTAAGGTTATCTACGGCGCTGATGAGTCGCCAAACCTGCTGCGCAAAACGGGCTGCTCCCTGAACGCCCTCCTCGCTCCAAATCACGTCGCGGTCTGGAGGCGAGTCCGAAAGCACGAAAAGCCTCGCCGTATCGGCTCCATAGTCCATTATAATGTCGTCGGGATCGACGACATTCTTTTTCGACTTGGACATTTTTTCGATTGAGCCGATCCGGATCGGAGATCCGTCTTTCTTTGATTTGGCGCGCCTCGTATCGCCCACGCCCTCAATCATGACGTCGCTTGGAAACACCCAGCCGCCGCTTGCATCAGAATAGGTCTCGTGAACCACCATGCCTTGCGTAAAAAGGCCTTCGAATGGCTCTGAAAGGGACACATGTCCAGTTTGTTGCATCGCTCGCGTGAAGAAACGGGAATACAATAGGTGCAGAACTGCATGTTCAATGCCCCCAATGTATTGATTCACCGGCAACCAAGAATCGACGGCCGACCTTGTCGTCGGAGCTCCATCATTGTGTGGGTCCGTGAACCGAGCGAAATACCAGGAAGAATCCACGAATGTGTCCATAGTGTCCGTTTCACGGACGGCCGCTTGTCCGCAGCTTGGACATACGGCTGATTTCCATTTTTCGTGCCTGTCCAGCGGGTTTCCCGGACGGTCGAATGAGACGTCTTTCGGCAGTTCAATCGGGAGCTGGTCTTCGGGAACCGGCACCGTTCCACAAGCGTCGCATTTTACAATCGGAATGGGACAGCCCCAGTAGCGCTGTCGGGAAACGCCCCAATCTCTCAAGCGGTAATTGATCTGTCGCTTACCTTGGGGCTTACCCAGCAGCAACTGCGACTCTAGCCTCGAAGCAGCCTCGTTCCACGCATCATCGTTGCTCAGGCCGTCTAAGAAACTCGAGTTGATCATGATACCGGGGCCATCGTAAGCCTCGGCGGTTATTCGGAAGGTTTCTGGATTTACTTCGGCTGGGCAAACTACAGGCGTGTTGTTGAGCCCATATGCGTTCGCGAAATCTAGGTCACGTTGATCGTGCGCCGGACAGCCAAACACCGCCCCCGTCCCGTATTCCATTAGAACGAAGTTAGCGATGTAAATGGGTATACGCCAACTTGGGTCGAATGGGTGTCGAGCGTCAAGGCCGGTTGCAAACCCCTTTTTCACTGCGGCCTCTAAAGCCGCAAGAGAGGTGCCGCTTTGCTTACACTCTTCAATGAACTTCGCAGCGTCAGGATTGGACTTTGAGATCTCTCTAGCTATCGGATGATCATGGGCGACTGCGATGAATTTCGCCCCGAACAATGTGTCTGGCCGCGTTGTATAGACCGCCACTTCCTCGCAAATGGGGGTGTCTATGACCTCAAAACGAAGCAGCAAGCCTTCCGATTTGCCAATCCAGTTTTTTTGCATCAATCGGACTTTCTCCGGCCAGCGATGCAGGTCGCCAAGTGAGTCGAGCAAGTCCTCTGCAAATTCGGTTATCTTAAAAAACCACTGTGTTAATTCACGCTGCTCTACGACAGCACCTGAACGCCAACCTTTTCCGTCGATGACCTGCTCATTGGCGAGAACTGTCTGGTCAATCGGGTCCCAGTTCACTTTCGCTTTTTTCCGATACACCAGCCCGGCCTTATAGAAGTCCAAGAACATCTTTTGCTGGTGCTTGTAGTAGCTCGGATCGCATGTGGCGATCTCGCGGCTCCAATCGATGGAAAGCCCCATCGTCTTCAACTGGGCGCGCATGGACGCGATGTTTTGATAAGTCCATTCCGCAGGATGCACTTTGTTTTGCATCGCGGCGTTTTCCGCCGGCATTCCGAAAGCGTCCCAACCCATCGGATGTAAGACGTTCAGTCCTTTGGCGCGTTTGAATCTGGCCACGACGTCCCCCATCGCGTAATTGCGAACGTGACCCATGTGAATGCGGCCGGAGGGATAGGGGAACATCTCCAGCACATAGTATTTGGGGCGTGGGTCATCGTTGCGGACGGCGAAGGTATTCCCAGTCTCCCAGACAGCCTGCCACTTCGCTTCCACTTCGCGGGGATTGTACCGTTCCGAGAGCATCTTGATTTCGTTGCCTGTGCTCGTTGAAAAGATGCGTTGCAATGAGCATTATTACGAAACTTGGTCAATCTTAGATGGCCGCTCGCGCGGCTCTGCGGCGATGGAAGATGCTGGAAAATCCGCTTGGCGATAATGGAGCCTTCCCTGATTTTGGTGACGCCGCAAGGCGTCTCTCCTTCATTAACGAGCGAATCGCCAGATGCTTGGACTTATCCGGTCGCGCTCCAGGCTCGGTGTGCTTAACTGCTGTCACAAAGCAGCGATCCGCAGCCGAAATCCAAGCCTTAATCTTGGCCGGTCAGCGCGTCTTCGGCGAAAACCGTGTCCAGGAAGCAGCGCGTAAATGGCCGAGCTTGCGAAAGATTCACCCCCATCTAGATCTTCGCCTGATCGGACCTCTCCAATCCAATAAGGTTCGCGAAGCCTGTGCCGTTTTCGATGCGATTGAAACGCTGGATAGGCCTTCGTTGGCAGAGGCCCTAGCAAAAGAGTTTGCAAGGATCGGCATTGTTCGGGAGCTCTATGTACAAGTTAATGTGGGTGATGAGCCTCAGAAGGCCGGAGTGTCGCTTAGCGAAGCAGATCAATTCATTCAGCGTTGTCGATCGGAGTATCACCTAAACATTGCTGGCCTGATGTGCATCCCTCCTGCTGGCCAGCAGGCAGCACCGTACTTCGCGCTTTTGTCGAAAATCGCACGCCGGCATGGCCTTGAACAGCTGTCGATGGGCATGAGCGCGGATTTCGAAATAGCTATTCAACTCGGAGCTACGCGCGTGCGAATCGGGAACGCATTGTTTCAAGCAGCTAGATGAGGATTGCGAAGTTCGCCTTCACGCGTTGGAGCAGCTTTTTCAAATCTGACGCTTCAAGCGCGACGCATCCAGCCGTGTATCCTGAGCCGCTTTTTTGATGCATGAAAATGGCGCTGCCCCGCTCGAGAACTCGCGGGCTAGTATTGTATTCGATTACGAGCAAAAGATCGTACTCATGGCCCACCACCCAAAGCTTTTCGTGACGATAAGCCGCTGGCTCTTTCCCGTGGCGATTGTATGTGAAGCTGGTCGCGTCGTCAGACCAGACATCTGCACTATTCAGATGCCTGATCTTGACAAGAGTTGAGGGCCTCTTGATCCGATCAGCACGAAAGTATGCGCAATTGATCTTGAACTTTCCTTTGGGAGTGCGCTTATCTCCTTCCCTCTTCATATAATGGGCGCCGTTCTCGCCGATATCGCATTTGAAATACACGATCCCAGCTTGGATGAAATAGCTGGAACGCCCATGTCGAAGCGCTATGGATCTCAAATGAACAGTCGCGAGCTTGCTTCCGGCTCGTTTTACCTCGGTCTTGCTGGAATCACGCCTGCGTCGCATGATGTATTCTCGTCAGCCATTCACTTTGATGTGGAGCGGAAAAAAGTTGACTCATGTCCTTCTCATTTCCGACTCCGAAGCGCTCGCCACGACACTCTTGGAGCAGATGAACCCCGGCGCTGATTTCAGACTTGAGTGGATGTCTACTGTCGACATTAAGTCAGCATCGAATGCAGCGGGAGCGATTCCAGACATATTGGTCACCGGAATACTCCACTCATCGCAAGAGGCCGTGGTCATAAACCGTTCTCTTCGACATCTTGGCTGGGACCTTCCGATGATCATTATTGCGGATCGAGGATTTGAGGCGGACGTCGGAGCTTCGATCGTCATGCAGGCGCCGTTTAGATGCTCCCAATTCCTAAAGATGATTAATTCGGCCCTCGTATCGGTTGCGACGGAACGAGACATGCTTTGGATGATTTCCGGTTGCAAATACTATCCGGGCGAGAAACAACTCGTAAATGGTGCGAACGCTATC
>Ga0315899_10006050_pt1 | contig 13021 bp, 8 predicted proteins | sample LakEriMetagenome_2_FD_203518 | JGI IMG/M metagenome (GOLD analysis project Ga0315899, IMG submission 203518) | Freshwater fungal communities from buoy surface, Lake Erie, Ohio, United States - Buoy 4 MA112 | ecosystem: Environmental > Aquatic > Freshwater > Lake | place: USA: Lake Erie, Ohio...
GGCTAGGTAGCGGGCAACAATAGTCGCATGGCCGGAGTTTTGGCTGGGCAAAACCTTACTAAGGTCAATAATGTTTTTTCCCGTAAACTCAGAGCCGGCTGTATTCACAAGATAAGCATGCAACGATGCTGAGTCACTGGTATTGGCTTCAACGAGACCAACCACAACGCCAGTCCCATTCGGAATGGTCTTTCCCTGAGTTGCCAGTTCTGCTTGAAGCTGTGTGTACCCAATTTCGTTTTTGTATGCCTGTGCATACGCTGAAAGACTGGACAGTGTCGCTACAGCACAACAACACAATGCGGACGCGAAAACATGTTTCATTGGATCCATATCACGGTTCCTAGGGTTTTGTCGTAAGATCTACCTAGGATAGACCGCGATGGGTACCGAGAAAACGAAAATGACCTACTTTTTAATGGACTCGGTCCTTTGGTACACCCGCACCCAGTCGATTTCGAAGCGGCTTGGGAAAGGGGTATCCGGATTGGGGGCACCAACGAAACCGCCACCGACAGCTAGATTTAGTACCAAATGAAAGGGTCGATCAAAAGGAGCAGGAAACTTTCCGTTCTCGGAATTCCACTCCTTTTGCGTTTGATAAAGAACACCGTCCACGTACCACCGCATCTCTCCCTCTTCCCACTCGAGGGCAAACTCGTGAAACTCCTCGGTAAAGGAACCTTTAGGCAATTGGTACTGAGTCCCTTTGAATTTGTTGTTGGGCCATTGTCCTCCAAAGTGGAGTGTCCCCCACGCCGTTTTGGGCTCTTGCCCTTTAAATTCTAGAATGTCGATCTCACCGCTGGCTGCCCAAGTTCCGTAATCTTCATCGGTCGGAAGCATCCAGATAGCTGGCCATAATCCCTGTCCAGCCGGCATTTTTGCTCGGAACTCGAACCTGCCGTAAAGCCAATCGCCACGTTTTTTGGAGCGAATTCTCCCCGATGAATAGGTCCGAGTGGTCCCCGCAATTCCGGCATTGTCCTTATGAGATTCGATCACCAGCAATCCGTCAGCCACTTTGACGTTCTTAGCGCGGTCGGTGTAGATTTGCTCCTCCTGATTACCTCCGCCGAACGCATTGACCTCTACTTCCCATTTCGAATAGTCGAGTTTTTTGCCTTCGAATTCGTCGCTCCAAACCAGCTTCCATTGCGAATCTTGCGAATGTGCTGACCGCGAATCGATCTCACACGTGAGTGTTGCTAGAACGAGGGAAAAGAACGGTAGTGTTAAACGTTTCATAATGAGTTAAACCTTTTCGGCAATAGCCATACGAGCTGGTTTATAAACGCGGACATCCCACTCCAAACAGCTGGGTAGCAATTCCAACGGGGTTTTGTCTTCAAGTTCTACAGCAAAAAGGGAGCCGACAGGTGATTTCTCGATCCAAGACTCCATCATCTTGGTGAGTGCTTCTCCTTGGCTGTCCCAAAGCGCGTAGGGAGGGCAACAAAACACGATCCATGGGAAACTCTCGAGCCGAAGAAAAGCGAGATTTTGTTCGAGTGATTCGCTCCAGCGGATTACATCTTTTTGGAGGACCACAACCCGGTCCTTGATGCCCAGAGACTCGCAGTTTTTCCGAATTTCTAGAACTCCATGTGCGAGAACATCGAATAAAACGGCACGGGTCGCGCCACGAGATAATGCCTCGAACCCCAATACTCCTGTTCCTGCAAAAAGATCGAACGCTATAGACTCGCCAAACGTACCACCCAACAGATTCATTACAGCCTCTCGAGTCCGATCCTTCATGGGTCTAGTTCGGGGGTCGACTGTAAATTGGAGCTTGCGAGAACGCATGTCCCCGCCGATGATTCGTAAGCTGGTTTTTTCCACGACTGGGTCTATCGGCTTGAGTTCGATTTTGACATCCGGCGCTGAAAATCTCCGGTTTTCAGGACATCTTAGGTTTTCAGAGCGAAAACCGCTTGGAGTTTGACGCCAGGGATTAACAATTCACTATGATCGTAGCTCATTCCAAATCAATGGATAGGTTTCCACAAAGATTGTTTGCTTCAGGATTTCAAAGAATGGCTGCACGGGCCCAACGATTGGCGTTTGGATTTTCGCTGTTTACGACGTTTGTCTTTGCGAATTTCGTAGCGGGACAGGAACCCCCAAAAAAGTCGAATCGCCCTGACATTCCATGGCTCAACGACGAGATTTTCAAAAAAATCGAACCCCAACTTCGCGAGTTACAGAAAACTCCGCCGGCTAATATACCTCAAAACCTAGAGGGGCAGGCCAAAGGTTCATTGAGCCCAGAGCAACGCAAAGCCGTACAGGCCCAAGCCGAGTTGGTTGAGACGGCGGAGTTAATCGCGAGAGAGATGAGCTTCGGCGTTGTTCCTGAATCAGACGACAGTCAGCTTGCTAAAGATTATCGCGAAGCTCTCAAGGCTTTTCATGCAGCATCTGTTGGATTGATCGTCGCACGAAATCGGCATGTGTTGGCTTATAATTTGACTCCTGAGAAAAACATTGACTTGGAAGATCAATGGCACCAAGCGATAGCAGCGTGTAATAAAACCAAAAAGTCATGGCTTCAAAAAGGGGCTGAACTGTATGCATCGTCACCCAGTACTTATTCAAATATAGGTAAGACTTTACAAGAGGCATTCTTATACGATGTGCAGCACGATCGCTTTGATGGCTGGGTCGATCCTTTAATGATGGTTATTTCCGCGGGTGGGCCAATCGTTACAGAGGAGCTGCTCATTTTAGGAATTAGTGTATGCATCGCAAACAACAGGTACACGGAGGTGGATACGATATTCAAGGTGCTACGCGAACGGGGATTAGTCGACGATAACAAAGAGAAGTTCGCTGAAGGAATTCCAGTTCAAATGGAAAAATGGAACAAGGAGTTGGACCGACGTAAATTAGACAGCGAAAAAGGAAACAATCCAATTGTCGAGTTGCGGACAAGCAAAGGGATAATGAAAATTGAACTCTTTGAGGATGATGCACCAGAAGCCGTAAACAGTTTTATCTACTTGGTAGAGCGAAAATACTATGACCTCAAACCTTTCTTCCGTGTAGAAAAGGGGCTTGTTGCACAAACGGGTTGCGAGAAAGGTGACGGATCAGGAAGTGCTGGATATACGATTCGAGGTGAAGCAGATCTGCCGACGAAGAGAAATCACTTTAGAGGAAGCCTCGCAGTTGCTTTAGGGGGTGACAAGAAGGGGAACGTCGACAGAGATTCGGGTAGCTCTCAATTCTACATTGCTAAAACCGATTTGCCCCATTTGGACGAAGACTACACCGTATTTGGTCGGGTAATTGAAGGGATCGAATGCCTCGGTCTTCTTAGGCAGTTGAATTTGTCTAACAAAGAGGAGCGTGAAGCAAACAAGCGTCCCGACCTTATCATTAGTGCAAAGGTGATTCGTAAGCGAGATCACGAGTACAAGCCGACGCCAGCTTCTGGGCGGGTATTCGGTATGGCATCTTCGCAAAAAAACTGAATTTCTTCGTCATAGCCGCTCTTAATAAATGCCGATTTCGCAGCCCTTTTGGATGAGTTTTTCGGCATGAAACGGTGACGATGCCCTGTGGAAATGTGTAACCTTCTGCCGTTTTCACACTGTATTTTTAACCCTCATTACCTCGTAGAAATACCCCACACTGGTTGGAATTTTGATAAGATGAGGTGAATGGATTCGTGACCACTTAGGGAGCGGATAATATACAGAATGGTTGCTTGCCCGGTCCGGAACAAGTCACCGAATTTTGTTGACACAATCGTTAGGGACCTATGTACTTCCGACTCGCTAAACGACTTCTTCTTGAAACCGACAAAAGGCTCCTATGGAAGCTCGCGTATCTTGCCGGTTGGAAGGGCTTGAGGAGCGTACAAAAGCACAAAAGCCGACTTAAGCGAGGGGAGTTTTTCCCTCCGTTTCTCTATATCTCGATCATCAACACTTGCAATCTGCGTTGCCAAGGTTGCTGGGTAGATGTGGCGGGTAAACAAACAAAGATTGAGTTGACTGCCATGAATCGCATGCTGAACGAAGCGAAAGCGATGGGCAACTCATTCTTTGGCATTCTCGGTGGAGAGCCATTCCTCCACAAGGAGATTTTGGAGATTCTAGAAGCCCACCCCGACGCATACTTTCAAGTCTTCACGAACGGACATTTTATCACCGATGAAGTTGCAAAAAAACTTCGTCAGCTCGGTAACGTCACCCCGCTGATAAGCGTCGAGGGGTCCGAGATTATCAGCGACCAAAGGCGAGGTCGCGATGGCGTTTATAGCAAGACGATGGAGGGGATCCAGAACTGCTTGAACAACAAAGTCATGACTGGTGTTTGTACCAGCGTCTGCAAAACCAACATCGACGATCTGCTCAACGACAGATGGGTCGACCGGTTGGTTTCGATGGGCGTCATGTACTGTTGGTTTCACGTATATCGAGTTGTTGGTCCCGAGAGTTCGCCAGAGTTAGCTCTCAACACAGAAGAGCTTCGGCGCGTTCGCGAGTTTGTTGTCAACACACGGGTCAAGAAACCAATCATCGTGATCGATGCCTATCACGACGGACAGGGACGTGCACTCTGCCCAGCCGTAACGGGCTTTACGCACCACATCGGCCCTAGCGGCAGCATCGAGCCATGCCCAATTATCCAGCTGGCTACTGAGACCATTCACGACGAACGATCTCTCAAAGATAAATTCCAACACAGCGAGTTCCTTCGCGACTTTCGCGAAACGGTAGCACAAAACACGAGAGGCTGCGTCGTCTTAGAGCGTCCCGACTTGCTTCTGGAATTGGCCAAGAAACACTCCGCCAAAGACACGACACAAAGGCAAACGGCTTTGCAAGAAATCGCAGCCATCCAGCCCAGACGCAGCCAGCACGTGCCCGGAAACGAAATTCCCGAAAGATCTTGGGCATATAAACTTGCGAAATGGTATGCATTTCATGACTATGGAATGTACACTCGAAACTTCGATGCATCCAATTGGGTTGATCCGGACCAGGTCTCTCATCCCATTGAAGAATCGTCATTTCCTACCAAAAACGTCGCAACTCCCACCGTTCACTCCATTTCCCCTCCACTATCCTCTGAGACTTCTTCGCGATCATGACTTTAAAATCCTTGCGCAGATTCCTTACTGCTTCAACTCTGACTCTCGTCTGCGGATTGCCTTCTGTTTGCAATGCAGAAATCTACACCCTCTTTAACGGAAAAGATCTCTCCAATTGGTACGGAAGAGAAACGACCTCAGCGGAGAACTATGCTGCCGCGTCAGAAGATCAGAAGGCTAAATGGAATGCCGATATCGCAAAGCATTGGCGCATCGAAGGTGACGAAATCGTCAACGATGGTAGCGGTGCTTACCTGACCACGTCAAAAGATTTTGGCGATTTCGATTTCTCCTTTGACTACAAAATCGTGAAGGACTGCGATTCTGGAATCTATTTGCGAGGGATTCCTCAGGTGCAGATCTGGGATCCAGACTCCCCAGGCACAAAACCACACGGTGGCGAAAAAGGGAGCGGTGGTCTTTGGAATAATCCAGCAGGCTGGTCTGGCAAGGATCCGTTGGTACGAGCCGACAAACCAGTCGGCGAATGGAATACCATGAAGATCCGCCTTGTGGGGGAACGATGCTGGGTATGGCTAAACGACAAGGTCGTCGTCGATAACGCGAGACTTCATAACTTCTTTGCCGGCGACAAGGCTACACCGCTTCCCAAGACTGGCCCTATTCAGCTTCAAACCCATGGCGCCGAAATCCGCTTCAAGAACTTGCTTGTCAAAACATATGATACTGACGAAAGCAACAAACTACTTTCAGAAGCTGAATCCAAGCTTTATGGCTCTGATAAATTCGTGCCTTTGTTCAACGGAAAAGATCTGTCCGGTTGGTCGGGTGCTACCAGCAACTACACCGTGGTTGATGGCGCTATTCAATGCATGAAAGGCAAAGGGGGAGTGCTTCACACCGAAAAGGTTTACTCGGACTTTATCTTCCGAACAGATTTTCAATTGCCTCCTTCAGGCAACAATGGACTCGCGATTCGCTACCCCACCAAGGAGGAATTCGATGCCATGCCAGAAGGGCAACGAAACTACGATGGAGCCTATATTGGAATGTGCGAACTCCAGGTACTCGATGACGGGCATGAAGCATACAAAACGATTGACCCTCGCCAAGCACATGCGAGTGCATACGGTATGGTCGCTGCCAAACGCGGCTTTCTCCGTCCCCAAGGTGAGTGGAATCATCAATTGGTTCACGTCGAAGGATCAAAGGTTCGGGTCGAGCTCAATGGTACCGAGATTCTCAATGCAGATCTAAGCACCGTCAAAGAGTTTATGGCAAACACGCCGCATCCCGGCAAAGATAGGACCTCGGGACACGTGGGATTTGCAGGCCACTCGGACCCGGTCAAGTTCCGCAATGTTTCGATTCTACCACTCAAGTAAAAATCGAATTCAATTACAAACCATACGAAGCGAAACATTCGCTTCGTTAGTCGCCAGTATTGACGACTTCCCTCTACTCATTTCAGCATCGCTGGTGAGTTTTCCCACCATGCTCAGCACAATCTGCTTTCAATAGACGAAATCTGTTCACGATGATGTATGCTTCCTCTGTTTTAAGAAAACTCGTTGTTTCCGGAATTGCTACCGGTCTTTGCGTTTTGCCCAGCCTAGGTATTAACGCACAAGACGATCGTACCTTGACAGTCAAAAACTCTGACGCCAAGACTCAAGAGGAAATGAAAACCTATGTCGAGTTGATCGAGCATTCGAATGTAAAAATCGAGATGCTACCCATTCCCGGGGGCGTCTTCAAAATGGGGAGTCCTGAATCAGAGGCCGAACGAGGTACTGACGAAGGCCCCGAACACGAAGTGTCGCTATCTCCCTTTTGGATGGCTAAGACGGAGATCACTTGGGATGCTTACGACATCTGGATGTCGGATCTCGATGTCTTCAATCGCGACGTCAACAAAATCCCTGCCGGTACACGAGACGATCTAGCGGACAAATACCAGAAGAGCCAGCCCACTAAGCCATATTGTGACATGTCCTTTGGGATGGGGACTCGTGGCTATCCTGCAATCTGCATGACTCAGCATGCCGCACGCACCTACTGCAAATGGCTATCCGCAAAAACAGGACGCTATTATCGCTTGCCGACCGAGGCCGAATGGGAGTACGCGTGCCGAGCAGGGACGACGACCGCTTACTCTTTTGGAGATGAGCCGAGCGAACTAGGCGATCACGCATGGTTTGCGGATAACTCCAGCGAGAAGTATCAACGTGTTGGAAAAAAGAAACCCAATCCGTGGGGGCTTCACGACATGCATGGTAATGTTGCCGAGTGGGTTCTCGATCAACACGATCCAGCCGGGTATTTGCTCGATAAGCTACGTCCGAAAGATCCTCTTTTCGTTCCCGCGACACTGTACCCTAGAGTGGTACGCGGAGGTGGTTGGAATAGTACGCCTCAGCAATGCCGAAGCGCAGCCAGAGAAGGCTCAACAGAAGACTGGATCGCCCAGGATCCTCAGTTCCCCGTTAGTATATGGTATCTGACTGATGCGCTGCATGTCGGCTTCCGGATCGTGCGTCCCTTAAACGAGCCCACTCAAGAAGAAAAAGACATGTTCTGGGACTACTCGGAACCGATTCAAAAAGAACGACCCGTGCCTCTAGAGAGGTAATAGAAACGCTTAACGCCACGAATTCCTTCACTACTTTGATACACGATAGGACTAAGAAATCCGAATGGGTTTCTTGGTCTGACGAACACCTTGCGAATATCGTTCGATTATAATCTAACGATCCCCCCCTCATTCCTCTCTGGAGCTTTACTCATGACACAATCTACCTCGAATACCTCCGAATCCTCTCGTCCAGATCGACGTGGCTTTCTCAAGACCTCCACAGTAGCTGCGGCTGCTGCCGGAACCGCTACTGCTAGCTTTTCCCGAATGGTTCATGCCGGAGAAGACAACAACATTCGCGTCGCGTTAATCGGGTGTGGTGGACGTGGTACGGGCGCTGCTGACAACGCATTGAGCGTCGAAAATGGACCAATTCAATTGGTCGCGATGGCCGACGTTTTTGACTATAAGATGAAGCAGTCCTTTGACGGTTTGAAGGAAAAGCATAAGGATAAAGTTGACGTGCCCGACGATCGTAAGTTCGTCGATTTCGATGGCTACAAAAAAGCCATCGATTGCTTGCGGCCGGGCGATATTGCCGTGATGGCCACACCGCCAGCTTTTCGCGCTATGATGTTCGAATACGCGATTGAAAAAGGGGTCAACGTTTTCATGGAAAAGCCTGTGACCGTCGATGGTCCCACAAGCGTGAAGATGTTGGAACTCGCAAAAAAATCGGTGGAAAAAAATCTAAAGGTCGGTGTCGGCCTGATGTGTCGACACTGTGATGCAAGACACGAACTCTATCGACGTATCAAGGATGGTATGATCGGTGATATCACCTTTATGCGAGCGTATCGAAATGCAGGACCAACAGGTTCGGCTGCAACGACCGCAAAGCCAGAGGGAATGAGCGAGTTAATGTATCAGATTAATCGCTTCCACGGCTTTCTTTGGGCGAGCGGAGGTGCGGTGAGCGACTTCTTGATTCACAACATTGATGAATGCTGCTGGATGAAAGATGCGTGGCCCGTGAAAGCACAAGCGAACGGAGGTCGTCATTACCGAGGCGATAACGTGGATCAGAACTTTGATTCCTATTCAATCGAATATACCTTCGCCGATGGCACTAAGATGTTCGTCAATGGTCGAACCATTCCCGGATGCAAGAATGACTTTGCGAGCTTTGCTCACGGCACGAAAGGTCTCGGAGTCATTTCTTCGGCCGCACACACGCCCGCTCGCTGCCGAATCTACAGCGACCATACCATGTCGAAGCAATCGTTGGCATGGCAATATCCGAACTCGGAGGAGCCAAATCCATACCAATTGGAATGGAATCACCTCATCGCTGCGATTCGTGATAACGAGGCTTACAACGAAGTGGAACGCGGAGTACAAGCGTCGGTTGTAACGAGCATGGGACGGATGGCAGCGCACACGGGTGTTGAAATCAGTTATGATGATATGCTCAATTGCTCGCACGAATTTGCGCCTGGCATTGAGAACCTCAAGTTTGACTCGCCAGCGCCTTTGCAGAAATTAGCAAACGGACTCTACCCCGTTCCACAACCAGGCATCGTGACCGATCAAGAGTACATGTCCTAGTCGTATAGTCGACGGATCAACTTGAAAACCAATCAAGATCTCCTTGAGAAACCCGCTAGCCCCGCTCGCGGGTTTTTCTTTTTACTCAACAGATTCACGTCAGACTAAGCTTTGTAGTTGGACAGAAACAAGGAGAAGAGGATTATCGAAAAACCACCGAGAGCAATCCAGAGCCAAAGCAGTAGTCGTTTTGGCTCGTGTATTTCATATTCGCTAGCCAGTCCGTAAACTTTCCTCTCTGCTTGCGAGATGGACATTCCAAGCTCGTCCCGGTAAAGCTGAACCGCTTCGGACCATTGGCCGTGCTGTAGGAAGTGAATTGCTAGCGAATCAATCGTCGACATCTTTTTTGCCTAGTCGAATCCTCGACGGGCCCTGAATCTTTATTGAGTTTCCCAAACTACCCGTTTAGCGTAGAGTCGCCAAACCCGCGATTCATGTCAAATTGGGTAGCATTGCACAACTTTAAACCACAATAAATTGGGATCGGACGCCAACATTCCGCATCTTTAGCGAAAGCTTCGTCTTGAGGCAGATTTTTTCCATTTCTATACTCCCCCCAGCCGGCAGTTTGGATTCTGACGGCAGTAGAAGATGCATATGCCTCGAATTTACTACACCAGCAAGGAGCGGAAAGGATTCCCATCCGCGATCGAAACAGCAGAAGCAGAGTGGGCGTCCTAGTCACGCGATTCTCTTCCCATAGCCCAAAGTTCGCGGGTGCTTGCACCGAACGCTTGAAGTGCGCACTGATTAGAACTTTGCCACTCGCATACCTCATTGCTCTGCATCTTTTTTTGGGACTCTCTACATTTGGTCAATCCCTAGTCGATCCAGTTAGGAACCAAGCCACCACGGAAAAGGTTCCACGGGTTGAAATCGGCGTTCCACTGGTCGACCCAAAGTTTTCAATCAAGGCGTCCGCCAATGAAGCCGTTCGACAAACCGATGGTGGCTATGAGGTGATAACGTTCAAGGGAAATGTGCGTATCGCTCAGGGACCATTCAACGCGACTGCTGAAGAAGCAACCATTTGGATTGATCAGACTATTCCCGATTCAGCACTCCAAGATCATCCCAGAAAATACCTCATCGAAACGCGTGGCAAATGCGACGTCGATTTTGGAGAGGGGCGTTCCATTCAGGATGAACAGTGGATGGGGCGATTGTTTAGTCACTTCACTCCAGAGTTAAATCCGCGAGTTTGGGTTGAACCAATCGGTCCTCCGCCTGAACTATCTTGGACCAAAAATCAATTCGCTTCAGAATCGAAAGACGGCAATGGATCCGAAAGCGTTCCTGCAATAGCGTGGACAAAAGCAGACGATGCAAACTACGTTAAATTGGCGGCACAGCTACTCGAGTCGCAGTCCAATCAAAACCAGCTTATGTTGGGACAACCTGGTTTGCTTCTTGGTAATCCAGGACTGGGTGGTACGGTGATTGACGGTGGGCTAATGATGCCCACCTCGCAGTTACCTCCCCCCAACACGCAGCCTAATAATCCACCTGAGACGGTCCAATCGTTTCAGATCGGGCCCCCATTGGAAACAATCCCGACAGCTCCATCGGTGCCCGCACCTGTTGCCGCACCATTTGCTCTGTCGAGTCCACCTGGAACAGTGCAGCGTCGCATTGGTGCACGAACCTTTGCGATGTCCGGACGGGGGAGTGTTGAACCGCTAATTACATCAACCAATCGGCCCGAACGTGGCGACTCGGTCATAACGATTTCTCGTGGCATTCGACTTCGCTTCGGTGATGTTTCCATGACCACTAATGGAGGTGTTGTTGACCTGGGTGCGGTCCTTATAGAGGCTGACCGTGCTGTGATATGGACCTCGAACTTGACCAAGTTGCTAGCTGAAGGAGGCCGCATCGATGACCTCCCCGTCGAGGTTTATATCGAAGGAAACGTCGTCTTTCAGCAAGGGATGCGGACGATCTACGCAGATCGAATGTACTACAACGTTCAGGCTGAGTACGGAATGATCTTAGGTGCCGAAGTTTACACGGATGCTCCTCAGTTCGATGGGATCCTTCGATTGAAGGCTGACGTGATCCAGCAGCGATCTCGCGAGAATTTTCTGGCACATCAAGCCGCTCTAACAACAAGCCGCCTCGGCGTGCCAAGATATTGGTTGCAAGCAGATAAAGTCGAGTTCAGTGACAAGAGTAGCCAATCTCCGAATCGCATGATGGGTTTTAAGTTACCCGGGCAAACGAGCGACGAGACTGGAATGACGGCTCGTGCAAGAAATAACTTTGTATATGTCGAGGGGGTACCAGTCTTTTATTGGCCTGTGATGGATACCAACATTGACACCTCAAGTTACTACCTGTCTGCCATTAAATATCAAAATGACTCCATTTTTGGGAACCAAGTTTTAGTCGATTGGAATTTGTATCAGTTGCTTGGGATCGCACCGATTGATGGAACGCGGTGGCGGCTATCTACTGATTATTTAAGCGAACGCGGGTTCGCATTAGGTACCAATTACCAATACAACGTACCAAGTTTCATTCTTGGGGGATCCGCAGCTGGGCAATTCGATTTCTGGGGAATTCGCGATGAAGGGTTGGATGCTCTGGGGAGCGATCGCGTTGGACTGACGCCGGAGGAAACGACGCGTGGAAGATTGCTTCTACAACACCGACAGCGCCTGGGCCCTGATCGAGAACTATGGGCTGAAGCTGGCTGGATTAGCGACAGAAATTTCCTCGAGCAATACTTCGAAAACGAATGGGATACTTCTAAAGATGCGGTGACGGGACTGCGTTTTAGGCAGTATCTCGATAACCAAATGTTTGACTTATCGGGTAACTTCCAAGTCAACGATTTTCACACGGAAACCAGCTGGTTGCCACGTTTGGACCATTTTTGGCTAGGCCAGTCAGTAGCCGATGTGTTTACGTACTACTCTAGAACCTCCGTGGGATATGCTCGTCAGCAAGCCGCATCGACTCCCTTGAATGCAGCCGACGCTGCCAAATTCCAACTACAACCCAATGAAGTCAATGCAGATGGTGTCGTAGCAACCACTCGGCATGAATTGAATTTGCCCTTTGAATTCGGATTTACCAAATTCGTTCCTTTCGCATCAGGAGAGGCCGCCTTTTGGGGACAGGACGCCACCGGCGACTCATTAACACGTCTGACAGGACAAGCTGGTTGGCGATCATCGACTCCTGTTTGGAAGGCTTATCCAAACTTTCAGAGCCGAGTCTTTAATCTTAATGGCTTAGTGCACAAGTTATCTTACGAATCTGAGTTCTTGTATGCGGACAGTAATCAAGATTTAACGCAGCTTCCCCTCTACAATCCAATTGACGACAACTCGCAAGAGCATTTCCGACGAAGGCTAGTTTTTAATACCTTTGCCGGAGCTTTACCCCCTGAGTTCGACTCAACTCAATTCGCTGCACGTCAAAGTATGCAGCGATATGTGTCCGCCTCCAGTACTGAGGTTGTCGAGGATCAGCTGCAAAGTCGATTTGGAATTCATCAACGATTGCAAACGAAGCGAGGTCGTGCCGGACAAGAGAGAATTGCAGATTTTATTGAGTTCGATATCGATGCCATTCTATTTGGCAAACAGGATCGAGATAACTTTGGCGAACCTTTGGGAGGTATAAATTACAACTTCCGGTACCATCTCGGTGATCGAGTCACTTTACTTAGCGATGGCTACTACGACATGTTTGATAACGGGCTGCATTCGACATCTTTGGGAGGAATTATTAACCGACCAGGACGAGGGGATGCTTAT
>Ga0315899_10006054_pt1 | contig 13018 bp, 14 predicted proteins | sample LakEriMetagenome_2_FD_203518 | JGI IMG/M metagenome (GOLD analysis project Ga0315899, IMG submission 203518) | Freshwater fungal communities from buoy surface, Lake Erie, Ohio, United States - Buoy 4 MA112 | ecosystem: Environmental > Aquatic > Freshwater > Lake | place: USA: Lake Erie, Ohio...
TGGGTGCCAACTTGTCCGATGGCCGATTGCGTGGTAAGAATGGGCTTATCAGGGGATGTAGCTCAATTGGTTAGAGCACCGGCCTGTCACGCCGGAGGTTGCGGGTTCGAGCCCCGTCATCCTCGTTACGAAAAACCAAGTGAAATCAGCGAAAAGCCCGGGAAAAACCCGGGTTTTTTCGTTTCTACATCAAAGCCCGATTATCCCCCGTTGTTTTGAAATGTCGCCTGTTGCGTACAATAACTACGCAACACGGCACGCAAAACACGCAACACACGGGGCCTTGGGTTATGCACCGGAAAACCATCATCAGGTCCGTACCACCTGGGGCAAAGCCGGTCGGGCCAAAGCAAGTGAAGGTGAGGCGCAAAAACGGGGAATGGGAAACCTTAGATCTAAATGATGACGGGAAGGTTATTGACTATAGCCAAAGCTGGTACGCGTATATCCCACAGGCCAATGGCAAATCCAAGGAAGTAGCTCTCTGCCCAAACAAAGCATCGGCAAAGCTGATGATGGCCAAGCTGGTGAAGCAGGCTACCGATGTGCGAATTGGGATAGCCGTTGAAGAGTCACGGGACCCTGACCAACCCTTGGGCCCGATAGTCAAAGAATGGTTGGCTAGCCTCGAAGCCGCCGGTTTGAACCAACGGCACCGGGAAACTCTGGCGGCAAGGATCAAACGGATGGTGGCCAAATGTGGGTTCACTACCCTGCGGGACCTGTACGGTGCTGGCGCACCTGGGGCCATCCAAACGGCATTGGAAACACTAAGGCAACCCGGCAAAGCCTTGAAGCTGCCTGATGATGAACGGATCAAATTTGTTGAATTGCGACTACTGACAGGCAAAAGCCGGGCAGCATTGGCCAAGCTGGCGCACAAGAAGGGCATCGTTGGTGAGGGAAAGGGGAAGGCCAAGACTTTCAGCCGAGAGGAAGCTGCCGAATTGATCGCCCACCGAAATCGCGGGCTCTCTAGCAGGACGATAAACGGCCATGCCATTTCCCTCAAACAATTGTGCCGATGGGTACACGGTAGGAAGTTGATACCTGCCATTCCTGAATTTCCAAAACGGTTGCGTGAGGATACCGACCGGCGGTTGGTTCGGCGTGCGCTGACACTAGAAGAAATCCAGACTCTGGTGGCATCCACCAGGAAGGTGGGGGCTGAATACCTGGGATTATCTGCCAAGCAGCGGGCCGGGCTTTATCTGGTTGCATTTAGGACATTGTTACGGGCCCGGGCCCTTCGCGAGTTAACCCCCGCAGACCTGAATCTGACTGATCCAATCCCCTGGATTCTAGTGCGATCAGAAACTGACAAAACGGCAACCCAACGGCGCATACCAGTAACCGATCCCGAAACTGTCCAAACCCTGCATGAGCTTTCCAGCGGGCTGCCAAAGAAACGGTCGATATTCCCCATTCCAGCCGAGATTGCCAGCGTGATGAGGCGTGACCTGAAGGCAGCCGGAATCGCGGCGGAAAACGAGGATGGTTGCGTTGATATCCATGCGCTGAGGCATTCAGGCGCAAGCCACCTTGCCAATAGTGGAGTGCCCTTGGATGTGGTGTTGAAGGTTGGGGGCTGGCGAAACTACCGCCAGTTTTTCGACCGCTACGGGCACTATGCGCTTGATTCGATTGCCCATGCTTTGCGGGGTGCTAAGTGATGAATCGCCACAGCCCCCACGATCCCACAAAGTCGTTGACTGACCATTTGGAGAAAACCGCAAAAAGTATCAAGAAGGTAATGAGGCCATTGACCGATCTCATAGAAAGTGATGCCAAAAGGCTCAGGGAGATTTCTAGACCATTTGCCGAACATATGGAAAGCGAAAGTAGGAAGGCCAAGGAACTGGGAGCATTGCTGGCTCGATTTTTGGCCCCTGCTAATTCCGTTACACGAGAAGTCTCAGAAAGTTTGCAGCGGCATTTGCCATTCGGTGGCCGGGTTGCCGCCGGGCTAGTTGCTCTACCGCTTGAATCCCGGGAAAGGGCCATTCAGGCAATTGAGGAGGCACAGGCCAAGCCTAAGGAGAAGATATCCAAATCTGGAAGCAGGCCAAATCCTAAGGAAATTGACCGGTACATCAGCGACCTTGCCAAAAGCATGGGCAAAAGGATGGAGGGGTTATCCTCCACCGTTGTTGCAAGATTGTTGAACGGTTGGCCGAACCTTCAAGGTCCGGTAACCAGAAACATGGTTGCCCAATCCAATACGTATTGGGCCCTTTGCCGTAAAACCCTGGAACGTAAACCAAATAACCCAGGGGGCCCAAGGATTAGCCAAGAGATGGTTGAAAAGGCATTGTTCAAGCTGGCCAAGGATAACCCAACTATTGCCCTGAATGCCTCAATGGAAACCCTGCGTAATCAACTTGGTAAGTTGATGCGTACTACCCCACCGTCTGCGCCAATGGTTCGGAAATGCCCCACCTACGAAAAGATTAAAGGGATCAGAGAGGGGGGAAGAAAGGCGAAACGAAAATAATTTCGTTTCCGAAACGAAAACTTGAAACCCTAGTAAATTCAGTCATTTTAGGCCGGCCCTCCAAAATTTCGTTTCCTTTCGCCCTTAGGTGACGGCCCACAACATCGTGGGTTGGAACACAACAGGGGGCGACAATGAAAGCCGTTGAAGACAAAGCTTTGAACATTACCCAGGCCGCCTCATTCCTGGGGGTGTCCCGAAGTTTCATTTACCGATTGATGCAAACCGACAAGGCATTCCCCAAGGGGGCCGTTATCGGGGCCCGCCGCCGATTTCTAGCATCCGACCTTCACCAGTACATGGCGAAGAAATCTCAAGGTAAACGGTAAACCTCCGGATAATCAGGCCGCAGGAATCATAACCTTTTTGGCCAAGAAACCAACTATTTCCAGTTTGGTTGCGTGCCGCGTTGCGTGGCCAAGCTTTTCCAAACCAAAAGAATTGCCCGGCAGGGAAGGGGAACCCTGGCCGGGCTTGAGGATAAGCCATGAATATTTCAGAACCTCCAGTCTCATTACCACCTCCAGAAGTTATGGATGCTGCGGATGCTGAAGCACAGGCCAGGGACGCGGCAGAGGCGGTAGACATTTCAGATTATTCGGGAAGAACGCCCGAGATGGTACCTTTGGCGATAAAGCAAATATTTCCAGAAACCGTTTACGAGTTCATCAATTACACAGCAGCAGCCCAGCAGGTAGACCCCGTCATGGTTGCCTTGCCTGTCCTGTCTGCAATGGCTTCCTCTGTTGGTGCTTCCAGAACCCTGCGGGTGAATGAGGCGGGGTGGAAGGAATACGCCTGCCTATGGACGGTCATTCTGGCTCATTCAGGCAGCAACAAGTCAGCCGGGCATGAAATGGCAGTCAGGCCGATTGTGGAAGCTGACCACAAATTGATACAGGAATATGAACTGAACATGGAGAAATGGGAAAAGGAAAGGGCAGAGAAAGAGAGAAAAAAAGAACCAATCCCACCGCCGCCAAACCCCAACCGCCTATGCGTCAAGAATGTAACGGTTGAGATGATAAGCGCCATCTTGTCCAAGAACCCCAAGGGTTTGTTGCTCCAGAGGAATGAGTTGTCAGGCTGGTTGGAGTCATTCACAAAGTACACCAGCGGCACAAACCAGGACGAATGGTTAGACTTCTACAACGCTGTAGGCGGCACCATTGACCGCAAGACTAAGAATGATGAGGGCAAAAATACAATCTGCCTCAAAAAGCCTCTGGTCAGTATTACGGGCACAAGCCAGCCAATTGTCTTGGAAAAGCTGCTCGGTGTTCAGTCCTGGTCAAGTGGTTTGGCACCAAGACTCATCATTGCAGCTCCACCCAGAAAACTTGTCCCATACAGGCACCCGCCAGCAGGCAAGGAGCATTACGAAAATTACCGCTACTGCATCACAAAGGTGCTAGACAATCTCAGCGGCACTTTTGCAGAACTGAGCCTTTCACCAGAGGCTGATGAAATCTTTATAGATGATTTGCATAGGCGGCAGATACGGGAATACCAGACTCCGGAAGGTTCCACCAGGTCTAGTCAGTTGGCAAAAATCCGCAGCGTGAGCCTGCGGTGGGCGCTGGTTCACTTTGTCTTTTCACAGGTGATGAGGGGCAGGCCAAGCTTTGATTGCCAGATTGATAAAGAGTCCATGACTGCCGGTGTCTTTTTGGCGGACTGGGTCGAGCGTGAATCGGCGCGGGTGGTTGGAATTCTGGCGAAGGCACCCAATGAAGGTGTTGAAAATATCTGGCTCAAAACCATCGTGGGTGCCGGTCAAGATGGAATAGATGCTGGTACATTCCAGAGAAACCACCGTAGCAAAAAGCGCCCTGACTATCTTGAAAACATTGAAAAGGCAAAAGCCATCCTTGCTGGCTTTGTCACCAAGGGTTGGGTTCAGGTATTCCCTTGGAAGCCACCAAGGGGACCAGTTCAGAATCGATACAGGGTGTTCGGCAGTCTTAATTAGCCAGTCATCCAGGGCGATCCATATTTGCTGACCCTGCCCGTAAACCCTTCGAATTTTGGCGGGGTTATTGGCGGGGTTTTTGCTTTTGTAAGATGCTTTGGCCATTGGGTTTGCGTTTATTTAATAATAAACATTAACTACGCCAAAAATATAAGGGCGCCCCCTAAATCCAAGGTTCCTCAAAATAGCATCAAAACCTGGCGTAAATGTTTATGTAATAATTAATTTACCCTTGTTTTGCAGGGCTTTCATGTAAAAAAACCTTGCCAAAATTCTTGCTGTGGTTTGGCAGGGTTTCTAAAGACAGTAACCAAAATGCCATAAAAACAAGAGATTCTAATGGGCGTAATCTTATCCAAGAATCTGGCGTAGTAATAGTTATGACCAATAATTTATGTAGCCTTGTTTAAATAGGTACTGCCATTTTGTCTGGCGACTGTCCTCCCAAATTGATCCCGATGTTAACTGCCAGGCGTGGCCCATTTACCTTTGTTAGATACTCATATCTTGGCTATTTTGAGCTTTTCGCCTTAATTACAGATGGTAAAAACAAATAATGTAGGTAATAAAAAATTTAAATATTTCGGCATCTAATCGCATCAATTCCGTTATTTACAATGCCATAATAGCATCAGAAAGGTGGGAAAATAGGAATTTGCTTTTAGTTTTATTTTGAATGGAGCCAGAGCAATGGGTAACCGAAAGTTTGCAGGGGCAGCCAAACACGCAAGGAGCTACACAACCTCCATCCATGCGGAGCTGGTGAAGCGGCTCACCCCCCAGCGGTTCGGGGATTTAGTGGACAACCTGATTACCTCCGCCAATGCTGGCAATACCAAGGCGGCGGAGCTGGTTCTCAAGCTCTCAGGAGTCATGGATTTTGACCCAGACGGGCTCCGGTCCCATTTGGAGATGGTTTCCCAGACTCCATTGCTTCATGGTTTGGCTACCGAAGAAGCGGACGAAATACTGGAGGACCTTTACCCCTCAAAACCCGCAATGAGAGCTAAGGATTCTAGGAGGGTTTAGCCATGCGGAGGCCCCTTGTCGAGGCTACCCCAAGGCTGGATTTGCGTGAGGTTTACCGGGAGCTTGGCTTTACCGCCATGACTATCCCCAAAGGTGAGGCTATCAAGTACACGGCCCAGGGGAGTATCCCCCCAATCCTCCTTGAGAATGGCCCGGATCGCGGCTCCCTCCGGCTCCAAGCCCCCGATGGGCTCCATCTAATACAGGTTAAAGCCCTTCCAACCATACAAGGCAGGGGTGCCAGGGCGGCTGTAACCTGCCCCTCCTGTAGCCGCTGGGTTGAGGTCCTCACCTTCCATCAATGGAAGGCCGGTTGCAGGGTTTGCCAGGGGCTTCTTCACCAAAGCACAAGGGACCCAGGCAGGGCTTGCAGGGTACGCAAGCGGTTATGGGGCTTGCTGGAAGGCTAGTAGATGGCCCCAGGCGGGGGGTCCACCTCGCGGTGTGGGAGTTTGAGGATTGTTGTCTTCTTGTCCATCAAGGCTAGCCACCAGTAGGGGTAGCCAGGGCTGTCGGGATGACCCGGCTTATCCCCGTATAGTTTGTTCATTAGGTACTCAATGGCCTCATTGTCCACCACCCAAAGCGGCTTGCCATCCACCCAATGAAGCTCAACGGTATAGTCCCCATCCTTGGTATGCCAGATAAATTTGCCGATCATGGTTGCGCCTAGGCTTTTAGGTTTGGTGTATTCCGTTTGGTTTTATCTAATTATCCCTAGTATATTTGGGGTTTAGTTGAGGAAATCAACTCAAACAACGCCACCCCTATACTTCACCACCCCAATATCTGAATAACATTTTGAGGTTTTTCTTAATGCTGGGTGTGGCAGTTGTTGAAAAGCACAGATAGGAGCTGGTCCCATGGCAAAAGGTTTTGAACAGGTATTTCAGGAGCCTGAAAAACTACCCAAGGCAAAGTCTGTGCCCGGTGTTGATGCGGTCACTTTCTTGATGGAGATACTTGGGCTGGCCATGTTTTTTATTGGCTTTGCCGCTTTCGTGTTCTTGATTTTCATCGGGTTAATGGTTGCCAAAGAGGCAAACAGTCCTGCCTTGGTTGCTGGTGCGGTCTCGTTTATTGGCTTTTTCTCGACCTTTGGAATCATGCTGGCCGGCAGCATCATGTACTTGCTGGCTCGAATCAATCACCGGCTGTGGACAACCTAGGCCACCAGAAGACCCTTTTCTAGACACCACATTCATAAAAATCTTGGGTCTATCGGATTTGGCTTGAAATCAATTGCCTGGCTAGTTGCGTTAAGTCTTGGCCGGCTGTGGCCAAAACTGCTGGCCTTCCCTTAGCCTTCCAGCCGTCAGGTTATGGCGCATTTCTATCGCCAGATTGACAATCAACGGATCGTCAGTAAAGCCCTCATTATCAATTTCTATCGGCTCTCCATAGGGGGCAATGGTCCCGACAAACCGGCAGCGAACCTGCGGCTTCCCCTCCACCTCCGAAAGCATGACAATCGGGGCGTTCGGTTTTGGAAACTTGTCATCAATAAAGGACTGCCCAAAGTATCCGCCGGCAAACTCGTAAATCAATGACGGCGTCCTCCCGTCAACATCATTACAGACGGCACGCAGCAGTTTTGGCGGGTCTTTGCTTTTGTTTTTCATCTCATTACCTAAAAGACCTGGAAGGTCCGTAAAAAGTTAATAACCTAGGACGGTCGGCGGCGGGAAGCGAACCGATTCCTGCCGGCATCAGGTCGGTGAGCGAACCGACAGGAAACTAACATTCCTTAGCCTAACAGGGTTTACTCTGTAAATACTTGCATTATGTTGGGCATATCTAAAAACCGTCTAACCAATACAAACACCTTTCAAAGATCTCAGGAAGTTTTTCATTTTTCTGGCCATTTTTATTTTTGAATTAAATACCAATGTGCCCCTATGCCTTGCAAAGTGGGTAGCAGCTTGATCCGAAAGTTCAACCAAGCCATCTAGGCGCAGATGCCCAATGTGAGAACTTAAAAAATATGCTGACTCGTCGGAAATCGTGGTTAATCCATCGAGGCAAAGAGAGCCATTTTTCTTGGAAAGGCAGTTTGCAACTGAATCAGATATTTCTTTTAAACCATCCAGAGATAGGCACCCACAATAGTTGCCCAGGTGATTGGCTACCACTTCGGAAATTTTAGGTAGTCCTTTCAGGCTAAGAAACCATTCATGACGACTTAAATAAAAAGCCGAAATGTCAGACAACTCCTTTATTCCATTTAAGGACAAATAACCCAGGTGACTACTTAGGAATTTTGCTGATTCATCATGCATGGTTTCGACAGAATCAAGGTTCAAATATCCAAATTGATTTGCCAATCCTTTTGCTGCTTCGGGTGTCAAATCAAATAAATTTGGAAATGACAAATAATCAAACTTACTCAATTCATTGGCTATCTCAAAGGTAATGTGATTTAACTCGTTGCCAAAGCCCTGCCTAAAATTTGCCCTTAAATGATGTGCGGCTCCTGGCTGAATCCTTTTAATGTGGGAAAAATAAATATTTCCATGAGATGCAAAATGAGAAGCTGCCGATTCAGATAATTCCTCAAGACCGCTTAAATCGAGAATCCATCTGTGCTTGGAAAGATGCTCTGCTGCTATGTCGCTTAAAACCTTTACATTTCTTAGATACAAGTCTCCTTTATGCTTTCCAAGGTGATAAGCAGCAGCGTCTGAAAGGCTCTCCACATTCTCCAAACGCAACGGCCCAATATGTTGATCTCCGAATGCCTTAGCAACTAAATCAGTTACTGTTCGCAAGGAATTTAATTCCAATGGGCCTTCTTGGCGGCTTAGTTCAATAAGGGATTTTTCTGAAACATCTTCTAATCCGTTGAGTTGCAAGCCTCCAAAATGATTACCAAGGTTAAATGCAACCTTTTCCGAAATATTTCGAATGCGGTTTAAGTTTAAATTCCTGATATGTTTTCCCAAATGAAAAGAAACCGGTTCTGAAATTACCGTAAGGCCATTAAGGTCTAGTTCGCTATCACAGGTAGCCAAAATTTCCGCAGCATCTTCAGTCAATCTTGTAAAAGTGGATAAGCGAATTTTTTTGTGTTGCAAAAACTCTTCAGCAAATTCTTTTGTCAAATCCTTGTATCGCATTTTTATCCTTTAGGCCTTATCTATTTCCGGGCAATTTAAACCTTCTGCTTTTATCCTTAATAGCTTACTTCCTTGCTCTAGGTTTGCTTGCATTTTCAACTTTTCTATGGAGGCTTCACGGATAATCCAAGTTAAATTGGTCCGCTTAGACTTTACTTTTCCCAATAATGCGGATGCAGCTTTTGAATGGCCTGCCTCCATTAATAAATCGCTGATAATTACTAAGCCAACGGAAGGATCTTCGCTTTGATCGATTGCGGACCAGATGGAGGCAACAATATCCCGAAAAACAGCAGTTTTGATTAGCTGTTTAACATCGGACTGCCCGTCAAATTCATTCATAGCGAATCCCGTCTTTTCTCGCCTTTATTGGTTTTGGCAAAAATGGCAGGGTCTTGGGTATATGGCGGATTTTAAACAATCTTCAATAGTCTGCATTGGTTTATATCCACTCCTCTTGCAGTCGGGTTGGATGGTCGTGAAGATGATCTGGTTTTGGGCCTTTTTCTTGCCGCCATTATCGTAGTTATTCTTCCGGACTAGAACGGTAAGCCATTTTTCCCTTCAGTTTCGATGTTTTCTCGCGGTTATGGCTATTCTTCCAAGTAACCTTAGGCCAGACTTAAAAGAAATTCTGCTCTCTCCTTATCAATGATTTCGGTCCTGTTTAGCAATCGAACCGGGAAGGTTTTTTCTGGGGCCATTAAAGACCAGCGGTCTGCAAGATACTTCAGGCCTTCCGCCGTGATTAAGGCAATATCCCAATTGGTTTTGGCTTTGTATTGGTACGCCAAATTCAGGGAGTTGGGCGTGAAAGATGGCCCGATAACCATGAATGCCAGGGGTTGTCCACCGGCCTCTTTTTCCTTGCGAAGGTAACCATCAAACTGGCTTTCAAGGTGATCTTGAAGGTTTACAGAGCCTTCTACGGATTTGCAGTCCAAAAGGATGCACTGTCCGTTGTCGAGGATTAGCTTCCCGTCCGCCCGGTTATCCTTGTTGGCCCGCTGCATTTGGACGAGCAGTTTCACATCAAACAAAAAGGCTGTTGCATCCTCAAAAAGGTGTTCTGTGTGCAGGTCTTTGGTGATTATTTTTTTTGCCCGAAGCTCCGCATAACTCCGGTTGGCCAAGAACTCGTAATTGGCGTAGTAAACCTCTCGTTCGTCTTTGGTCACACGCTCTTCAAAAGTAAGGTCATCGTAAAAACTAACAAGGCGTTCAATTACATCCGCTTTGGCGCCAGACTGCTTTAGGCCAAAAGTACTGCTCATCTTGGCCAAAGTCTCTTTGTCAAAGAATCCAAGAATTTCATTGGGGCCTACATTGCTGTGGCATATTCTTTCAATTAGTTCTGCCTTCGCGCCTGTTTTTTCCAAGCCTTTTTTGGCAAGGAATTCCCTTAGATCACCAACTCTAACGCTGTCATGGGACAGCAAACGCCGGTAGTTGGTTCGCTGCAATTCAATCCCGGCTTTTTGCCGAAGGACCAGCGCAATTTCCTTTGGGAAAATATCCAGATTTTTGTTGTTATCGTCGCGGAAACTCCAAAGAATTCCCTGCCTTTGCATTTCCTTCCGAATCTCGTTGATTTCGTCAGGAGTATGGAGGGCGCAACCGGCTTTTGGAAACCGCTTCAGAGTTGCACTCAGGGCCCAATGGTCTTCCCAGGAAATTTCCAAGTGGTTCCTGAGAACGGCTAGCAGTCTAGCTTCGTCATCAGAAATCTGATTGTCGTTGCTGAATGCTGCATCCAGCACGATTTTGTAAGTGTCGATCTGGTGCCACCGATCAATGTCAGACTTTTTGAGGTCATCGAGGTTAAAAGTTGCAGCCCGATCGACAATCGATTTTTCAAACTGGATCACCTTTTCATCCAGTCGATTTTCCTCAACGGAGTAGGTTTCTTCCTGGAGTAAAACGCCCACGATGATGTTTCTGAGCTGACCGCTTTCAAAACCCGTGTCCAATTCCTTTAGGGCGGTATCAATTCGGGCTACATCCGATAATTTTTCGGAATCCCGCTTGATGATTTCCGTTAAGTCGCTGTCTTCAAGGCCCCTCGTGGAATCAAGGTGCCTTCCAAGCACCCTTAGCTTGACGGTTTTGAGCATATGGGGAGCGATATCAGCCATTGATTTGCAAAGGGCCCGTCTCCCCTGGAGTCGCAATTCGGCGGCATCCCCTTTGGCAACCCTTCTTTTGCGCCTAACTTTCCGGGTAACCTTTTGCCCAGACTGGTCTACAGTTTCTTCAATCTCTTCAACAATCTCCTCATCCGCACCGATGTTTTCCTCGATTGGCGATTCAGGATTTACTGCGGGATCAGAAATTGTTTGATCGTTTTTTTCGTCGGTTGCCATTTTTAAGCCTGATTCATGGGGACTGTGTAATTCTCTGGTAATCACCAAGTTAATCAATCGAGTTGGGCAATCAATCCCTGAAGCTGGGCAAAAAATGGGTAAAGGTAAAGTGAGTATTCCGGATGGATGGAAAAGTTTCCAAATGCCGAAAGTTTAAATCCACAGCCCGCGCATCTGGTTTTGTTCAATGCCCACCTCTCAACAGCTTCATCATCTTCGGATTTAGATGGTTGTCGGCCGGTGGCATTTATCCGAAGTTGCCGCCCAGGGATTTTTCTACGGTCCTAGGAGCCAGAGCGAAGGCTTCCGGGTGGGTAACCTCGATCACCGACCGGCCCGATCCTAGGGCACCCATAACCGCCAGACCGGCGTAAATATGTCCCTAGTCAATCAACGCATCCGACAAAACGGAAAGCGCCAGATTAGTGGGCTGGTCCGCCTGGCCCGCCAAATCTGGTTGATAAGGTCAGAAAAGTTGGCGCCCCGCACGAAAGCCTGGACGGCGGCTTTCTCGTCTGCCTTAGTTCCCATCGCCAATATCCTGCAGGGGGTCCGCCAAAGGATTTACCTATTTGTTTGGAATTAGGCCAAAAGAAAAAAGGGGGGGCTTCCAGCGGGCTCACCTGGAGCGTCACCTAGGTATTCCTGGGCTTTAGGTTGTGTTGCGCCTATTGCCACAAACACCTGTTCGAAAAACTGGAGATACCCGACTAAATTTTTGCAAAGTCTACTTCGATTTTTGCGGGATCATGCCCCCGATTGGGGAGGTAACGGTGCTTCTGGTGGCAGTACAAGCACCACTCCATTTTTTGGTTTTTTTCGCTGGAAATTCAAAGAAAAATGGCCTGGTTAGGGAGTAAGGCGAACTTTGAATCTGTAGCGGATTTATTAATTTTGATGGTTTTTATTTTTTTTTTAGTTTTATTGGTTGACCTTGGTCGGCTCTATGGCGAATGTTGTTTATAGGCTAGTCGGAATCTAAAGAGAAACCCGGCTGGCTGGATGAGATTTCCCACCACAACCACCCGGGTTTCTCCGGGAAGCTTCCGATCCGTGTTAGGGACCGCTCGCTTCTCTGGCGAGGATTAAGTCTATAAGAGGTAGGCTTCCAAAACAACCTACCTTCAAGGCTAAATTTTGTTGGGCGGCCCTTCGCAGTTTGGAAAACTTCTCGCCTAAAGGTGGTTTTCAATCCTGTTGAAGGGGGAATTCTTTAATGTTTTATCGTTCCAACCGCCCTCCAAGAGGGGCCTGGCGACTGCCTAAACCAAGCCCAGAAAGCCGGGCAGTAGTTTGGCTGAAAGCCTCCATGCCGGTGCTAGTGGCTCTGGTGGTAGTGGTGGGCGCTTTTTTTCTGTGCCGTCTTCAGAACGGGATTGCCCAACCGGGTCCGATGGGGGTCTGGATTGCGGTTATCGGCCACGCCGTCTCAGGAGTCATTTTGACTCTTGGAGTACATCCGCAGTCTTGGCTAGAACTGCTTGCAGTTTTGGGCCACTTGCTCGGCGGCCTGTTCGGCCCCCACTAGACGGCGATAGGACCGGATAGCCGGTCCTTCATTGCCCAGCCCCCCTCTCGCTAATCCTTGGCATCTGATGCAGGGATTGAGGTGATTGAGGGGTGGCTGGCTCCTTTTCTTTAATCCTAGTGCGCAACATTGTACGCAACATGCTGTGGCGTGATGCCATAATCCTTTAAAAATAAAATATTTACGAGTTAGTAATTTCAGCCTGTCACGCCGGAGGTTGCGGGTTCGAGCCCCGTCATCCTCGCTGATTTTTAAGCTCATTATTAAAATAAGGCTTGCTCCAAACCTCAGCTTCTTAAGCTGAGGTTTTTGTTTATAGCTAATGAATTATTAGCAGCAGGCAGTTGCGGTTTAATTAACATATAGAACTATATATTTTGATAAAAAACTACAGATGGGTATGGTCGGTTTGCCCAGAAAGACGCTGGCAAGTAATGAATTCAAGTGATGTTTGGAATTTGGGTGTGAAGTAGGTGGCAAAAACAAATAAAAGAATTTTAAGGATCTATTTTAATT
>Ga0315899_10006056_pt1 | contig 13017 bp, 9 predicted proteins | sample LakEriMetagenome_2_FD_203518 | JGI IMG/M metagenome (GOLD analysis project Ga0315899, IMG submission 203518) | Freshwater fungal communities from buoy surface, Lake Erie, Ohio, United States - Buoy 4 MA112 | ecosystem: Environmental > Aquatic > Freshwater > Lake | place: USA: Lake Erie, Ohio...
AAACCAATGGCATAGAGGCCTTCCCGGGGGTATTCCACAAGCACAACACGGCGGAAACGGGTGGAGTTGTCGCGCAGAAATGTTTCCAGAAGCTGCTTGAGGGTTTTATAGACCGAGCCCGCCAAGGGAATGCGCAGCAGGGTGCCCTCGCCAAATTCCAACAACCATCGGCCCACAATATTTCGGGCCATCAGGCCGATAAGCAAAATTCCCAACAAGGGAACAAGCAGGCCCAGACTGAGGTTGATCAGCTCCTGCAGCAAAGGATGGAGCGTATTGAAGGGATTGAACTGCTTGGGGATCGACGTGAGGAAGGCCAGAACAAAGCGGCTCACGGTGGTTGCCAGCCAAATCGTGGTGGCCAGAGGGATCACCACGAGCAAGCCCGCAATCAGATCATTCTTCAGATCTTCCTGAAGACGCGATCGGAACGGCTGCTGATCAGGTCTGGGACTGGAGGGAACCAAGACCAACACGGAAAGGACACATCTTTAAGGTAGCCCCCAGGCCATTCAAAGGACGCTGCCAAGACAGAGAAGGGTGAACGCCACAATCAATGCGATGGAGCCAAAAGAGGATCCATAGCGGCGCTGGTTGATGGCAAGCTGGCCGGTTTGCTGAGCCTGCTTGAACTGGTTTTCCATCTGCTGTAGCTGGCGATCGACAAAAGCCCTGGCTGATTGGATCTTCTGGGCTTCGGTCGCCCCGGGGGGCACTTGACCAGCCGCCTCGGCCTGACGCAACAACTGTTTGAGAACCTCAGGATTCTTGCTCTGCTCTCGGGCCATCTCCAGCTGGCCTTTTTTGGCGGCCAATTGCTGATCGGTCTCCTCCTGCATCAACCTGTCGCCACCAAACACGATCGGCAAGGAAGCCGTCAACAGCACAGCCATCAGTCCGCTCAAGATGCAAACCGTCCAAAGCAGAGGGGAGCGACGCCATCCGTTCTGATCGTCTAGTCGGCCAGCCAAGTACATGAACAACAATCCCACCAGGGCCATGGGGGATTCCTTGATCAATCGCTCCGCCACCAGTTGCCGGAAGGGCTCGGCCTGCCAATCCCACAGCGCCAGGACGGCGAGCATCTGAAGGAGGGTGAGCACCACCAGGGTGATTCCGATCCAGCGAAGGATGGGGCTGAAACGATCGGAGGATGCGAGAGCCACTGGGGCAAGCCGTACTTTGGGGACTTTACCGACCAAAGTGGTCTGCAACTGTTGAGACAGGCTCCACTGCTGGTTGAAGATCTCAAGGCCCAGGCAAGCGACCTGGGTTTCGACCCAGTTGGGATCGCTGCCGTTCCTGGAAGTGCCAGGTTGCCCCTGCGGCAGGCAGCCTTGGAGCGTTGGCTGGAGGCTGGCCATCAAGCCGACATGGGGTGGATGGCTGATCCCCGTCGGCGCTCCATCGAGGCCCTGTTGCCTGGTGTGCGCAGCGTGGTGGCAGTCGCCCTCAGCTACCACGTCAATGCAAGGCCCAGCCCCCACAGCCTGCGGGTGGCTCGCTACGGCTGGGGTCGCGACTACCACCGCGTGATCCAGCAGCGTCTTCGGCGCTTGGGGCGATGGCTGGAGGAAAGGGTTCCAGGGTGTGGCTGGCGGGCCTGTGTGGATAGCGCGCCCCTGATGGATAAAGCCTGGGCCGAGGAGGCTGGGGTGGGTTGGATTGGCAAGAACGGCAATCTGATTCACCGGAAGCGAGGTTCCTGGCTTCTGCTGGGACACCTGCTCACAACAGTGCAACTCCCCGCAGACCATCCTTCCCCTTCCCTGTGCGGCAGCTGCAGCCGCTGCATCCAGGCCTGTCCCACCGCGGCCATCAGCGAGCCCTTCGTGGTGGATTCCAGACGGTGCATCGCATATCACACCATCGAAAACCGTGATGCACGTCTGCCCCAATGGATCACACCCCATTTGCAGGGGTGGGTGGCCGGTTGCGATCTTTGCCAGGAGGTCTGTCCGTGGAACCGGCCCGATTTACCGGTCTCCAACGACCAGGATGTGCAACCCAGGCCCTGGTGGCTCGATCTCCATGGCGAAGATGCCTTGGCCTGGAGCGAAGAGGAGTGGGATGCAAGGCTGCGTGCCTCCGCCCTGCGACGGATCCGGCCCTGGATGTGGCGGCGCAATATTGAGGCAGTCCTAGGCGAAGGGGGAGCCAGTCTCTAAGCTCAAAGCAAAGTGGTGTATTTCCGTGGGCCGTCGCCTCAGGCGCTTTCTTTTGCCGGCCATTTTGGGCCTAGTCACAAGCCTGGGACATCCCTCAGCCGCCATGGTTCCTTATGTGTTCATGCCGGCACCCAAGGCCCTAGAGGAGGCCGGCCTCGGCATCGCTGAGGAAGCCTTGCAGATGCTCAGGCTTGGGCAACCTGAGTATGCGGCGCGGCTGGCCGAGCTCACGGTTCGACTCTTGCCCTCCGACCCAAGGGGCTGGTTGCTGCTTGCGGAATCTCAGCTGCGCAGCAACAAGTCCGACCAGGCCCTCTATGCCCTGGGAAAAGCCAAAGCCCTTGATCCGAACAACCCCGGTGTTTGGTTTGCTGAGGGAGCCCTGGCCCTGCGCAGCGACAAACCGGCTGATGCCCTGATTCTAATCCAAAAAGGGCTGCAACTGGATCGTCGGAATCCAGGCGCATACTTCGATCTGGGCAACGCCCACATTCTGTTGAGCCAACCAGACCAAGCCTTGCAAGCTTTTAATAAAGCCTCGACTCTCCGCAACAACTTCTGGGAAGCGATCAATAATCAAGGCCTGGTGTTGTATGAGCGGGGACAACGTCAAGAAGCGATCAAACGCTGGCGCAAAGTGCTCACGATCAAGCCCGGCGTAGCCGAGTCTTCCTTGGCTCTGGCTTCGGCGCTCCACCACGAACAGCCCTCCAACACGGAAGAACCCTTTCGCTTGGCCGAATCAGCCCTGGCTGACGATCCAAATTATGTGAAGGAGGAGTATCAAAAAGAGCAGCTCTGGGGACCCAAATTGCGAGGGGCCGCTCGTCAGCTTTTGGCCGAGCCCTCCTTGAAGCCTGCGGTGGAGAGGGCCAAGGCCAATGCCACTGGCAGCCAAGAATCGGAATAGGTCCCTGGAGGATCGACGTTTCGATCTGTAGGCTGAGCCCCGTCATCCGCCCCACCTTGCCAGCTTCGGATGGCCGACACACGCTCAGGCAATCGCAAGGACCCGGGCAACGATCCGGAGAACGACTCCCGCATCGAGCCGATTGCCCTCCATCAGGAGATGCAGCGCTCCTACCTGGAGTATGCGATGAGTGTCATCGTGGGTCGGGCGCTTCCAGATGTCCGCGATGGCCTCAAGCCCGTGCAGCGGCGCATCCTGTATGCGATGCACGAACTCGGCCTCACGCCCGATCGGCCCTATCGCAAATGCGCTCGGGTGGTAGGCGATGTGCTCGGCAAATATCACCCCCACGGGGATCAGGCGGTCTATGACGCCCTGGTGCGCCTGGTGCAGACCTTCGCCAGCCGTCACCCCCTGCTCGACGGCCACGGCAACTTCGGATCGGTGGATGACGATCCGCCAGCGGCGATGCGCTACACCGAAACCCGACTGGCCCCGATCGCGAACGAGGGCCTCCTCGATGAGATCGGAAACGACACGGTGGATTTCACCACCAATTTCGATGGCTCCCAACAGGAGCCCGCCGTGCTTCCTGCCCAGCTCCCCTTCCTGCTGCTCAACGGCTGCAGCGGCATCGCCGTGGGGATGGCCACCAGCATTCCTCCCCACAATCTCGGGGAAGTGGTGGATGCCCTCATCGCCCTGATCCGCCAACCCAACCTCTCAGATGAGAAGTTGCTGGAGATGGTGCCAGGCCCGGATTTCCCAACGGGTGGTGAGGTGCTCACCGGCAGCTGGGTGCGCGACACCTATCTCACGGGCCGAGGCAGCATCCCCATGCGCGGGGTGGCTCACATCGAGGAGGTTCAGCCCGGTAAGGGACGCCATCGACGGGGGGCCGTCGTGATCACGGAATTGCCCTATCAGCTCAGCAAGGCCGGTTGGATCGAAAAACTGGCAGAGCTGGTGAATGACGGAAAAATCACTGGCATTGCCGACATCCGCGATGAGAGCGACCGGGAAGGGATGCGCGTCGTGGTGGAGGTGCGCCGCGATGCTGATTCCAACAAGGTTCTGGCCGAGCTCTACCGACGCACAGCGCTGCAGAACAACTTCGGCGCCATCCTTCTCGCCCTGGTGAATGGGCAGCCTCTGCAGTTGAGCTTGCGGCAGCTCCTGCAGCACTTCCTGGATTTTCGAGAACATACCCTGATCCGGCGCACCAGCCATGCCCTGAAGCGCTGTGAGGAACGGCTGGAAGTGGTGGAGGGTCTGATCAAGGCCTTGGCCCGGCTCCAGGAGGTGATCGCGATGATCACCGCCGCCGTCGATGCGGCCGCGGCCAAGGCCAGCCTGCAGGTGCATCTCGATCTCAGCGAGCGGCAGGCCGATGCCGTTTTGGCCATGCCGCTGCGCAGGCTCACGAGCCTGGAGCAGGAAAGCTTGCGCCAAGAGGCGGGAGAGCTGAAAGAGGAACAGGGACAACTGCGCCACCTCCTGGATGACCGCACGTCTCTGCTTGAGACCATGGTTCAGGAGCTGCGGGTGCTGCGCAAGCGCTTTGCCACCCCCCGCCGCACCCGCTTGGTGGAAGGTGGCGAGGGGTTAGTGGCCCAACGTGGGGCTGCGGCACGCCCTACCACCGGAGAACAACGCCAACAGGCCCTCGAAGCCCTTCCCGCTGATGCGCGAGTGCTCATCCAGGCGGATGGACATGTGCGGATCCTCTCCACCCAACAGTGGAGCCGCCTGAAACTGGAGGAGCTGACAGAAAACGGAGAAGGTGCAGCGCCCCCCCGAATCCTGCTACCGGTAGACCCCCCGCCTGCCCTGCTGGCCTTTAGCGCGGACGGGCGGGTGGCCCTAGTGCGTTGGGAGTTCGCCGCTCCGCAGCAGGGTCACCTGGAGCGTTTCCTTCCGGAGAGCCTCGCCGGTGAAACGGTAGTGCAAGTGTTGCCCCTGCAGGCAGACCTCCACAGCAGCTTGGGCCTACTGAGCAGCGATGGTCGCTTCAAGCGGCTGGCCATCGAGGACTTTCAAGATCTGTCTGGTCGGGCCGCCAGTGTGCTCAAGCTCAAGGAGGGGGTGACTCTCAAGCGAGTCGTGCCCTGTGGGCGCGACCAGGATCTGGTGGTGGCGAGCAGCACAGGCCGGCTGCTGCGTCTGGCGGTTGACGAAACGACTCTGCCCCTGTTGGGCCGCACCGCTCAAGGCCCCCAGTTGATGCGACTGCTCCCCGGGGAAAACGTGGTGGGAGCCGCCTGCGTGCCAAGCAGTGGGGAGGTGCTGCTGGCCAGTCGCATGGGTCAGCTCAAGAAACTCCAGGTGGCCAGCCTGCGACTTTGTCAGCGGGGGGATCTCGGCCAGATCGGGCTGAGGTTTTTGCAACGCAGCGATCAGCTGGTGGATCTGCAAGCCGCAGACGGCGCCGTGGTGGGTGTCCGGCTCACTGGAGGAGAAGGGCGCCATCTGCGCTGGGGTGTGGCCAACCTGGCCAGCGAGGATGGCTCCACGGCGGGTCTTCAGCTGCCCCTGCGCACGGGGGAAAGCGTGCTGGAACTCGTTCCCCTGGTCACAGCGCCCTGAGCCACCTAGGGTGGCAAGCCCTGCGCGGCGAAGGGGCTGATGCGCCCGGTTCTGCACCCCGTTCTGTTGGCACGCCAAGGCCTGTTGGTCATAGTCGGATCCTCCGTTTTAGCCGGGGTGACGCTCGCTCTGAATCCGGGGCTCTGCCTCTCACGCGGCGGCTCTGACACTCCCTCCAAGCCGGCCAAGCCTGTTGCCGAAGGGGTGACCGCTCCACAGCAAAGTCCCGTCTTGGCGTTGCTGCCCACCAATGCCGCCCTGCCCAGAAGTGAAGACGGGCGCCACTACCCCTTGCTTCCCAAGGACGCGCAATCCTTGGCGGCCTTGCTGGCCTCTCTGGAAGAAGCACTGCGTGCTCCAGGCACGCCAATGGCCGATCTGCCGCGCCTTGGCCATCAGCAACAGGTGACCTACAGGGTTTTGGCCCATCAGCGAGCCTTGGCCGATCAGGTGCGAGCAGTGCTGCCCAAGCACTGGCAGCCGGTGTTCGACCACCACGTGGCCGCACGGCGCGAGTTTCTGGCCATGCACAGGGGAAAACGCTCGCTCAACCTTCCCAGCTGGCGGATCATCCCGCCAGAGCCCCCCGAAAAACTGCTGCAGTACTACCGGGAGGCCGCTGCGGCAACGGGCATCCCTTGGGAGGTGCTGGCCGCTGTGAACCTTGTTGAGACGGGGATGGGTCGGGTGGATGGAATCTCCGTGGCCGGGGCCCAGGGTCCAATGCAGTTCCTCCCTTCCACCTGGGCAGAGCAGGGGATCGGCAAAGGCAACATCCGCAATCCCCGCGATGCCATCGCTGGTGCGGCTCGCTACCTGGTGCGTCGGGGCGGGCCGGGAAATCTAAAAAAAGCCCTGTGGGGCTACAACAACAGCGATCACTACGGCAAGGCTGTTCTGCACTACGCCGCACTGATGAAAGACGATCCCGCCGCCTTCCGCGGTCTGTATCACTGGGAGGTGCACTTCGCTTCCGGCGCAGGAGATCTATGGCTCCCTGTGGGCTACAACCAACCTCGGCCGATCAGCGTGGCAGCCTTCTTGAAAACCCATCCCGCCAGTGCGCCCCCTGCCGGTTCCTCCGGGTATTGAGGTCATGACGGTGAGCCACCACCAGAGCTCCATGGCTTGGCTCACCGCTGGGAAGTCTGCAGCGGTATCGGCCGCCGTTTGTCTCTTGGCAAATGCTGGCTGGGCCGCACCACTCGCCAGCTCCCTGGCTCAGGCTTATGGAAAGACAGGGACTGCCCCCGCAGCCCAGCAGTTGATTCCGTTTGCCGATCCCGCTGGCCAAGACCTACGGATCCTTGCCAGCGGCCAGGGCGATTACGGGCCCTTGGCCCAATGGTTTGAAACCCAAGCAAACCTGGCCTATTGCGGCGTGGCGAGCGCCGTGATGGTGCTCAACAGCCTGGCGGTTGAGGCACCACCGGTGCAGGGCTACGGCTCCTACCGGTTCTGGACGCAAGCCAATGCCTTCTCCATCCCAGGGAGCAGAGGCTTCGTGCGCGCAGAGGTGGTCGCCCAGGAAGGAATGACGCTGGCCCAACTACAGGGCTGGCTGGCACAACATCCCCAACTGGTGGTGGAGCGTTTCCATGCTGATCGGCTGAGCCTGGCCCAGTGGCGGGCCCTGCTGCGCCGCTCGCTCAAGGATCCCCAGGATCGACTGCTGGTGAATTACAACCGCTCCGCCATGGGCCAGGCGGGCGAGGGTCACATTTCTCCGGTGGCGGCTTACGACCCCCACAGCGACAGGACCCTCATCTTGGATGTAGCGCGCTACCGCTATCCACCGGTGTGGGTGAGCGCAGACATTCTCTGGCACGCGATGCGCACCACCGACAGCAGCTCGGGGCGCAGCCGGGGACTCCTCTTGATCCGCCGCCGCTAGCCTCGCAACCCTTCCAGCCAAACCTCAACGCGTTGGCTGAAGGCAGCGATGGAATGGTGTTGCTCAAACCAGTTTCTGCAATTGGTGCGCGGCACCTGAGCAGCCCGTTTCACAGCCTGCTCTAGAGCCGCTACATCATCGGCGGGGGCCAAAGCACCATTGCTCCCTTCGCACACCAGCTCGCCGGGGCCCCCACGGGCGTAAGCCGCCACGGGCACACCACAGGCCATGGCTTCCACCAACACGTTGCCAAACGCCTCATTCCATTTCGGCGTGTTGAGAAACACCTGGCAGGCTCCCAATTCAGATTGAAAGGCCGCAGTGGGAAGAAACCCTCGCCACTGCAGGGTGCCTGGCGCCACAGATGCCTCCACCGCTCGGGCATAGGCCTCGTCTTCCCGCAAGCCCCACACCCGCAGGGGAAGACCCAAACGCTGGGCCACTTGCGCCGCATCCTCCAGACCCTTTTCCGGCGCAATGCGACCCGCCCAACCAAGAACCGCTTCGGGATGGGGGGAAAAGGTGTAAGCCGCGGGATCAAAGCCATTCCCCACAATGACGGGGGGAACGGGCAGCTGGAAATCGGCAGCCTGGGCCTCGGTGTGAAAGGCCAGCCGCTGGGGGCTCCAGCGGGCGACCGATTCAATCACCTCATCCATGGCGTCAGCCACCGAGCCCATGCTCACCAAATGGGCCACAGGCGTGGGGAGATGGGGAGTGAGCCAGAAAGGCAGCCAGTCGTAGGCCAGATTGAGCAGCACATCGAAGCGATGCTGCTCGGCGAGGCTGCGCTCCCAAAGCCTGGGCAACAGGGCATCCACGGGAATCTCCACAGGGGTGGAGCGGGGGCGATGCTGCCAGCTCGGCTGCCCAACCCCTGTGGCCGTCAAGAGCTCGGCTCCGTTGCAGGAAGGGGAAAGCACTGAGCCAGCAGCCGCCACCACACCCACCCCATGGCCGCGGCCCAAGAGGCCGGCCACCAGCCCCATGGCCGTTACCTCCACCCCACCCCCACGACCACTGCCCAGGGCCCCCACCGGGGTGCTTACGACCAACACCCGCATCGCCGTGCAGCCAGCGCAAGAAGCCCAGCATGCCTGATCCAAGGGGCTGCGTAGGTTAAGGAAGCCATCCTGCCAAGCTGTGAGTCCTGAAACGATCCGTCCCTCGGAGTTGAGCCATCCGGTGGAGCTGACGGTGGAGCGCTTTGTGGAGGATGGATTCCTTCTTTTGGAGCAACTCGCGAGCTTTCTCCAGCTCGACCCGGCTGAGCTCAAGCACCGCCTGCCCCGCAGCAACGCCGATCTCGCTGCCCTTCACCCGGGGGCCTTCGATCCCCATACGGTTGAATCCTTCTACGAGGAAACCGTCGGCGACGCCCATCTGGTTGAGCTGGCGGCATGGCACCTGGGAAGTGCCGCCTACATCGCCGATACGCTCCGGTTGCAAGCTCACTTCGCCCGGGGTCAGGTGTTGGATTTCGGAGGGGGCATCGGTACCCATGCCCTCGCTGCTGCCGCCCTGCCCCAGGTGGAGCGGGTATGGTTTGTGGATCTCAATCCCCGCAACCGGGCCTTTGTGAGTTGGCGGGCCAACCAGCTGGGGCTCGGCGAGCGGATCAGCTGCCATCGAGATCTGGCTGATCCCAACCTGCCTGAGCGGTTTGACACCATTGTTTGCCTAGATGTGTTGGAACACCTCAAGGATCCAGCCGGCCAATTGGAAGTATTTGCCAATCGACTCTCTCCTGGCGGTATCGCGCTTTTGAACTGGTATTTCTTCCGTGGTTTCTCAGGAGAGTATCCCTTTCATCTCGATGACCCCGCATTGGTGGAGCTCTTCTTCCACACTCTGCAACAGCACTTTCTCGAGGTTTTTCACCCTTGGCTCATCACCACACGCGCTTACAAGCCCATGGGATGAGCCAGCTGAACAAACCCTCTGATTGCCCTAGGAGAGGGCTGCCAAACCTGCGGGTTCAAGCATGAGTTTGCTGCGCTTCAGCTGCTCGTCCATCGGGATGGGATAGGCCCCGTCAAAACAGGCTGTGCAGAAATTGGCCGAGTGGGTGTGGGCTGCCTCCACCATTCCTTCCTTGCTGAGGTAGGCGAGGGAATCCACCCCTAAGTGGCGCTCGATCTCCGCCAAGCTGAGACGGGCAGCGATCAAATGGTCCTGGGTGTCTGTATCGATCCCATAGAAACAAGGGTGCGTCACCGCAGGTGAGCTGATGCGCATGTGAACCTCCGTGGCGCCAGCATCCCGCAGAGCTTGCACCAGCTTGCGACTCGTGGTGCCACGCACGATGGAATCATCAATCACCACCACCCGCTTGCCCGCCAACACATCGGGGAGGGGATTGAGCTTCACTCGGATCCCCGCTTCCCGCATGGCCTGGGTGGGCTGGATGAAGGTGCGACCGACATAGCGATTCTTGATCAAGCCATCACCAAAGGGGATGCCAGTCACCTGCGAGAAGCCGATGGCGGCAGGAATGCCTGAATCGGGAACACCGATCACGATATCCGCCTCGATAGAAGCTTCCCGGGCTAGGACCTCACCGATGCGCACGCGATAGCTGTAAAGAGATTCGCCAAAAAAGCGGCTATCAGGGCGGGCAAAATAAATCATCTCAAACACACAGAGCTTGGCAGGTTGCTCCTGCCAGCGTTGACGATCGGGGATGGGATCACCCGGCCGAAAATGCACCAGCTCACCTGGCTGCACATCATCGGCATAGGTGGCACCAATAATGTCCAGCCCGCAGGATTCACTGCTGGCCACCCATTGACCAAGATCCGAATCGCCCAGCCGGCCAAACACCAGAGGGCGGATTCCGTGGCCGTCCCTGAGGGCGAAGAGACCCTCCGGGGTGCCGATCAAGAGGCTGAAGGCGCCGCGACAACGACCCGCAGCGGAGCGGATGGCCTGGTTCCAACCCATCCCCCCATCCACAGCCTGTTGCAGGGCGAATGCGATGAGTTCTGAGTCGGTGGTGGAGGTGAATTCCTCGGCAAAGTGGTCGAGAGCACGACGCAACTCAGAAGCATTCACCAAATTGCCGTTGTGGGCCAGGGCAAAGGGCCCAAGCCGGGTCATCAGCACAACCGGCTGGGCATTGCACACCTTGCTGCTGCCCGTTGTGGAATAGCGGTTGTGGCCGATGGCCAGCTGGCCGGGCATGCGATCAAGCACTTGCTGATCAAACACCTGGCTCACCAGGCCCATATCTTTGTGCAGGCGCACCCTGGAGCCATCAAAAACAGCGATGCCCGCTGATTCCTGGCCGCGATGCTGCAGAGCGTAAAGCCCGAAATAGGTGAGATTGGAAACGGGCTGGCCAGGGGCCATCACCGCAAAGACTCCGCAGGCTTCCTCCGGCTTATCGGGCCGCTCGTGATCGGGAGAGCACGATCCCTCCCCCTCCGTGGTGGACTGCTGACCAGTGGGCTGCTGAGGGAAGTCCAGGGGCCCAGAGGAGCTGAGGGACGGGAGAAGGGTCACGAACGGGAAGCACCGTTGCGGACACCCCATCTTGTCGCATCATCGGTCAGGGGGGAGGCCGGCTTGCCGCATCCTGCGAGGAATGGCCTGCTCATAAGCCTCCTTGAGCTGCACAACCGGCAGGTGCAATACCACCGTGTCCCCCTGCCGAATCACCAGGTCGGCAGAGGCCGTGACCACACCCACCCGAGTGGCAGGAACGGTTGCTTCAGCCAGCAAGGCGAGCCAGGCCGTCTCTCCTCCAGGGGGCACGCTCACCAGTACGCGAGCACCGCCCTCGCCAAAAAGAAGCCGATCACAGCGCTCGGCACTCGCTGGAACCGCAATCTTGGCCCCCAGGCCCGAGGCGATGCAAGCCTCCGCCAAGGCCACCGCTAGCCCTCCATCGCTGAGGTCATGGGCAGCGTTCACCCGATCCGCGACGATCGCCTGACGCAACATGGCTTGTACCGCCCTCTCGAGCTCTAGATCAACCCGGGGGGGGCGACCGCTCAGAAGCCCGTGGATCACCCCCTGATAACTGCTGCCCGCCAGCCCCAACCGCTCCTCGCTCCCATCCCCTGGGGGAACGCCCAGCAGCCAGATGACATCCCCTGCCTGACGCCAGGCCAAGCCCCGCACATGGGCCAAATCCTCCACCAGCCCCACCATGCCCACCACCGGTGTGGGATGAATGGGCTGCAGGCGGCCATCGGGCAAGCGTGTCTCGTTGTAAAGGGACACATTGCCTCCGGTCACCGGCGTCCCTAGAACCGAGCAGGCCTCAGCCAGACCGCGGCAGGCCAGTGCCAACTGCCAATAGCCCGTAGGAGACTCGGGCGAAGGGAAATTGAGGTTGTCTGTCACCGCGAGGGGTTCGGCCCCCACACAGCTGAGGTTGCGGGCGGCCTCAGCAACAGCTGCCATGCCGCCCCGCTCGGGATCCAGGGCCACCCAGCGGTTGGGGCAATCCACCACCGCCGCCACGGCCCGCCGACTGGGCTCCAGGGAGCCAGGCCCCTGCTGGGGGCGGAGCCGCACAACGGCCGCATCGGCCCCGCCTGGAGGCACCACGGTGTTCGCCTGCACTTGATGGTCGTACTGGCGCCACACCCAGCGTTTGCTGGCGATCGTGGGGTCATCCAGGAGGCGGAGGAGCACATCCCCCCAAGGCAGGCGGCCATCACCTCGTGTCAGACCAGCTGGTGTGGCCTCCGGCAAGTCGGTTTCGCGCCAGCTCCAGAGGGCCAGGATCTCCGCCGGGGGCTCAGCCAACAGCTCATGGACATTGACTGGCGTGTCATCCGCAAGGGCGCTGGCGGACACTTCGGCCGCGACGGCCCCCCGGTGCAGCACCCGCACCACGTTCTCCTCGAGCACACGCCCCACCACCGCCGCCTGGAGCCCCCAACGGGTGAACCGAGCCATGAGCTCCTCCTCCCGCCCAGGTTTCACCACAAAGAGCATGCGTTCCTGGGATTCTGAAAGCAGGTATTCGTACGGGCTCATGCCGGTCTCCCGAGCCGGCACCCTGTCCAAATCCAGCTCAATGCCTAGGCCGCCTTTGGCTGCCATCTCGGAGCAACTGCAGGTCAAACCCGCCGCACCCATGTCCTGTGCAGCCACCACAGCCCCGCTGTGGAAAGCCTCCAGGCAGGCCTCGATCAACCCCTTTTCCAAAAAAGGATCGCCCACCTGCACGGCAGGCCGATCATCCAAGGAGGCCTCGCTGAGCTCGGCGCTCGCAAAACTGGCACCTCCCATGCCATCCCGCCCGGTGGTGCTGCCCACGTAGACCACCGGATAGCCAACCCCATCGGCTCCGGCTTTGACGATGGCCTCCGTCTCCATCAGACCGAGGGCCATGGCATTCACCAGCGGGTTGCCGGAGTAGCTGGCATCAAACCCCACTTCGCCACCCACGGTGGGCACCCCCACGCAGTTGCCGTAATGGGCGATGCCCGCCACGACCCCTT
>Ga0315899_10006060_pt1 | contig 13014 bp, 9 predicted proteins | sample LakEriMetagenome_2_FD_203518 | JGI IMG/M metagenome (GOLD analysis project Ga0315899, IMG submission 203518) | Freshwater fungal communities from buoy surface, Lake Erie, Ohio, United States - Buoy 4 MA112 | ecosystem: Environmental > Aquatic > Freshwater > Lake | place: USA: Lake Erie, Ohio...
CAGGGTTAGAGGCGATTTCACCCTCTTTCATGAGAAAGCGCAGGAGCGCATTGACGGCTGACAGTTTGCGGTGCACCGATGCAGCAGAATAGTCTTCCTCCATGAGCTGCGCCATCCAGGATCGAACGACTTGCGAAGTGATTTCTGTGGGGGTCTCGATGCCGAACGAATTCTTGCAGTATTGCGAGAACTGAGATAGGTCAACAGCATAAGAATCAATCGTGTGCTGCGAGCTACGCTTCTCGGTCAAGAGATAGTTCAAGAATTTTTCAGTTTGCACCAAAGCAAGAAAGGTGAGAATTTGGAATTAACCAAAATCTCACCTTTCATATTGTGAACAAAGGACTGTTCTTACATCTCTTCGCGTCTCAGCGTAGAAATATAGGCTGCCTTCTTAATTTCTTCACGACGGGATACACTCTTCTTGGTGTAGGCCTGGCGGCTACGCAATTGTTTAACAACGCCTGTTTTTTCGAATTTCTTCTTGAACTTCTTCAGGGCGCGGTCGATGCTTTCGCCTTCTTTTACGGGAATAATCAACATAATGGATATACCTCCTTCATTTTAGGATGGCAAAAGTAGTGAGCATGAAAGGCTTAAACCAAACTTTTTTTCACATTCACCTCAGCGACCTTCTTAGCGAATTACTTTCGTCGGCATGAAGCGAATGTTACTGTGGTTTGCAGGGGCTGTGCTGTTGGCCACGGCCGCTTGTAAAAAGGATTGCCCCCCGGAGGAAATTCCTCCGATTGACATTATTGAAGTGCCTGTGCCCGATAGCCTGGATCTGGGTGCCCAACGCCTTGTCGATGTCATGGGCGTGGTGCGCGATGAAGCCGGCAACGCCATCGCCGGCGCCACGGTAAAGGGAATTTGGAGTAATCAGACCGTTAGTACCGATGCTCGTGGATTTTTCATCCTTGAAGATCTCGTTTGCTATGAAAAAGGAGCGACGATTTCCGTAAGCAAATCCGGCTACTTTCCGGGAAGTCGGACGTGGATTCCAACCTTTGGCGGGCGCAATCGGGTGGAGGTCCAACTTTTAACGGATGCGGTCGTTGGTAGTTTTGAAGCAGTTCAAGGTGGCACAATTCAGTCAGAAAGCTTCACCTTACAGATTCAACCCAATTCACTCACATTGAATGGGTCTTCCTACCAAGGCACTGTCTATGTTGCAATGAACGCCATTGATGTCACCGATATTCCCTCCATGTGCGCTCAGATGCCGGGAGATTTGACCGGCATACACAACGGAACACTCATGGCCCTGCGCTCACTGGGCATGGCGGCCATTGAGTTGCGCAGTGAAACGGGGGAACGCTTGCAACCGGCATCGGGAATGCCTGTGGAAATGCGCTGCACCATCCCGGCTGGACTTCAAAGCACTGCTCCACAATCGATTCCGCTGTGGTCGTTTAACGAAGCAATCGGATTGTGGGAATTTGAAGGAACGGCGCAACGAGAAGGAAACGATTATGTCGGTTCAGCAACGCATTTCTCTTACTGGAACTTCGATGTGGAGTCGCTGGGAGTGAATTATACCCTGACAGTCAATTACAGTGAATTACCCATCGGGTTCTATCCCCTCGACAATGCGGTTCTGTTTCTTTCAGGTGCTTCAGTAGGTGACATTCCCGGTACTACCGGTAGCAATGGGCAGGTGACAGGTTTGGTTCCCGCAAATGAAGTGATGCAGCTGCAAATCATGTTGCCTTGCGGCGATGGTTTTCAAGAAGTCTATACAGCTTCAGTCGGTCCTTTTACCCAGGATACGCAGCAAACCATTGAGATTAATTCACTCCCCTACGTAAGCACTGTTCAAGGATACTTGCAAGATTGCAACGGCAATTTGAGTGCAGGGTATGTTTGGTTAAATGATGAGCGAGTTGTTTACGTCGAGAACGGTACCTTCCAACTGACGACCTGCTCGGGCCAGAATCAGGTTCACGCTTATTGCTTCAATAACGGTCAGGCGGGTAGCGGATTTGTTGCAGACCTTGTTATCACTCCGGGACTAGCATCGGAGGTTACACTGGTTTGCGAAGATTGTTTTCCGATCGGAGCTCCCGGTAGCGGGGTGACCGATATCGATGGAAATGCTTATCCCACGGTTATCAATGGCACGCAAGAGTGGATGGCGGCCAACCTAGCGGTGACGCATTTTTCCAATGGGGATGCCATTCCGGAGGTCACAGATAACGCACAATGGGCCGGCGCATCGACACCGGCGTGGTGTTATCTGGACAACAACGCCGGTAATAATGTCGTCTTTGGCAAGCTGTACAATGGACCTGTGAGTATTGATCCACGCAATGTCTGTCCCACCGGTTGGCGAGTGCCATCGAATGATGATTGGCAAACCCTAATCACCACCCTCGGTGGTGCTTCCGTTGCCGCATCGGCCATGCGCACCACCGGGACCATTCAAGATGGCAATGGATTTTGGCCGTACGACAATGTTATTTCGAATAACATCAGTGGTTTTTCGGCGCAGCCGGGAGAATTCAGGAATACCGACGGAACGTTTCCCGATCAAGTAGTGGGTGCTGTATGGTGGTCAAATACACCGCTTACAGCAACGACTCAATATACGGTCGGGGTATACAGCTTTTCCAATACGGCATTCAATCAGGATTTGCCTGTGGCCAATGGCTTGTCTATCCGTTGCATTCGGGATTAGGTATTGTCAAGCGGCGCAGTTTTACGCTATTTTGCACCAATTACTCAAACGCATGAAAGTCATTGTATTCGGAGCTAACGGTCGTGTTGGCGCTCAGGTAGTAAAGCGGGCTTTGGAAAAAGGCCATAAAGTCACCGCATTTGTGCGAACCTCAGAATCCGTTTCGCTGCTTCATCCTAATTTACAGGTGGTACAGGGCGATGCCATGTTGCAACAGGATGTCGAAAAACACATGGCGGGTCAGGAGGCTGTGATCTCTTGCTTGAGTTCCAATGAAATTTCTTACCGATTGGTTTTCATCAATCACATCATCAACGCCATGCGCCGCCATAGAGTCAAACGCGTTATGGCCATTGGTGGTATCGGCGCTCTCCAGGCCAGTGAACACTTGAAGGTTTATGAAACGTCAACGTTTCCCCGAGAATATGTTGACCTCACGCAGGCGCATATCCGCGTACTCGATGCGCTACTCACCAGTCGTCTGGAGTTTACCTTCGTTTGCCCGCCCATGATTGAAGAGGCTGAGCGCACCGGTACCTATAAAGTTCAGGACAACTATCCCACGCCGGGATGGAAAGTGACCAGCGGTGATATGGCTGATTTTATGGTTACGGAGTTGACCGAACGCAAGCATGTTGGTGTGAAGGTGGGTATTTCGAATGCTTGATCTGCGCTGACTTTTAATTAATGACTTTAAGGATGCGTCCGCATCCCACGAAAATACCTATGAAATACCTGCTCATTGCCACCATGCTGTGGTTCAGTCATCTTGCCTTTGCGCAGGTGCAATTCAATGTTGAACTGCAAAATCCAACACAGGAAATCGGTGATGCATCCTGTGCGTTGCAGGTTACCGAGGGTGTTCCACCGTTTACCTATCAATGGTCGAAACGCGATGTTGCGCTGGATAGCCCCGTGTGCAAAGCCATGCAGGAAGGAACCGAGTATACGATAACGGTCATGGATAGCACCGGTCAGAGCGCAGTGCAAACCATTACCGTTCCCGCAGTTTCGATTGAGGAAAAATTGAATCGATGGTTCACGCCATTGGTTGACGCCATGGCCTTGGTGTTGCTTTGGGATCCTTTTGCGGCTTGTGGCATATACGACCCGGTTGTTTATGATGATTTGGGCAGGGCCGTGCTTCACCCCAATGGCGATCCTGTCACGCAGGATTGCTGGCTGGTGGTGGTATTGCTCATTGCTGCGGCGGTTTGGTTTACGTTCTACTTTAGATTTATCAATGTGCGTGGCTTTCGCCATGCGGTTGATATTACACTAGGACGTTATGCCAAGCCTGAAGATCGGGGAGAGGTGTCGCAGTTTCAGGCCCTCACGGCGGCCTTGAGCGGTACACTTGGATTGGGCAATATTTCCCTGGTTGCCGTTGCCATTGCCGTTGGCGGTCCCGGCGCTACATTCTGGATGATTGTAGCCGGATTGGTTGGCATGAGCAGCAAGTTTGTGGAGTGCACATTAGGTGTGAAATACCGTCAAATCGCTGCAGATGGTGAAGTCAGTGGTGGTCCAATGTATTATTTGTCGAAGGGCCTGGCCGCCCGCAAGATGAAAGTGCTTGGTCGTGTGCTGGCGATCATTTTCGCCATCATGTGCGTTGGTGGTACTCTCGGCGGAGGTAATATGATTCAAGCCAATCAGGCGTATGCGCAGGTATCGCAAACCCTCGGTAGTGAGACGATTTCTTCGCTCACCTTTGGCATTATCATGGCGCTTGCCGTTGGATTGGTGATTGTCGGTGGCATAAAGAGCATAGCGCGTGTGACGGATAAAGTCGTGCCGTTTATGGTGGTAGTCTATTGCGTGTTTTCGCTGATTATTATTGGCGTGAACGCAGCGCACATCGGTGATGCATTCGGACAGATTTGGAACGGGGCTTTTCATCCCGATGCCATGAAGGGAGGTTTTATCGGTGTCATGATGATGGGCTTTCGCAGAGCGAGTTTCAGCAATGAGGCCGGTATTGGTTCGGCGAGTATTGCTCACAGCGCCAGTAAGACAGATCGTCCCGTCAGTGAAGGACTAGTTTCCTTGCTCGAACCCTTCATCGATACGGTTATCGTGTGCACGATGACAGCGCTCGTGTTGGTGTTTACGGGCTATGCGGCCGATCCACAAGGGCTCACGGGATCCACATTAACCAATGCTGCATTCACTCAAGTGTTTCCTTGGTTTGACTGGGTGTTGATGATCGCTATTATATTATTCGCTTTTGCGACCATGATCTCTTGGAGCTATTACGGGATGAAGTCGTGGGCCTACTTGTTTGGTGAACAGAAATGGATCAAACAGTCGTTCAATATTATATTCATGATGTGCACGGTGCTTGGAACGGTCTCAGGTTTAGGTGCTGTTGTCGATTTCAGTGATATGATGATTCTGGGTATGGCGTTTCCAAACATCATTGGTTTGGTGATTATGAGTGGGGAAGTGAAATCAGACCTGCGTCAATACATGGCCGATCTCAAGGGCGGATTAATTAAGCGCTACAAGTAAGCGGTATGAGCAACGTCCGGGCATATGACGGTATCAAGGAAACGGCGGGTCAAGCTGAAGGTGTGCATGATTTTCTCACGCTGGAGCAGCCGTTGTCGATAGCTATCAACGGACAACCGTTTACGCTCACTATGCAAACGCCGGGTGATGAGTTGGATCTCACTCACGGACTGCTGTTGACGGAAGGCGTGCTTAAAAAGGGAGTTGAACTTTCTCCAATAGAGGTAATCGGAAAAAGCGCTGAAGGGTATATCGCTGCGGTGAATGTTGTGATGGATGAATCGGCGCTGCGTGATGTTCAGCTCAACAAGCGCAGTTTGCTTTCCGTGGCGAGCTGTGGTATTTGCGGGAAAACAGAACTTGATGTGCCCCAAGGAAGGTTGGAGATTTCATCCGATCAGTTGTCTACTGAACATATCGACCGCATGTTTGAAACCATGCAGGCCGGTCAGTCTGCTTTCTTGAGCAGTGGGGGATGCCATGCAGCTGCTGCTTTCAATGCAGCTCACGAGCTAATTGTATTGCGGGAGGATATCGGACGGCATAACGCCGTTGATAAAGTGATTGGCGCGCTCATGCCGGATGGTCGTTTGAAGGAGGCCCGTTTTTTACTGGTCAGCGGCAGGGTTTCCTACGAGATTGTGGTGAAATGTTTCATGGCCGGTATTCCAAATCTGCTCGCAGTTTCGGCGCCGTCTTCGCTGGCAGTAGATTTTTGCAAGGAACTGGGCATAACGCTCTATGGATTTTGTCGCCCGGGACGTGCTACGTGCTACAGCCGAGCATAAATAAAAAACCCTTGCATCAATTGCAAGGGCTTTTAAACGCAGATGTTAGTTTTTCATTTTAAGCTTAAGATCGTTCAGGCTGTCATCCAGGGCGGCAATACATTGTTGCGGCGCGCTTGCATGATCAACTGGTTGTATGTATGTTGTAGTTGTTGGTGATAGTTCGGAAACATCGACTTTACGCGTGACATCTTGAGTTGCATATCGGCGAGAGTATTCATCAAATCAGCTACTTGGCTGAGTTGTGCATTCTTTTTATCGGGGTTTTGCATCGTTTCTAAGTTTAGGTATTTGTTATTTGAACGCGGGCAGTAGTCACAGGGTTACAGTTTGGGTTAATTTTTTTTTAATGAAGCCTGAAATGGGCCTTTAGTGAAGCGATTTCAATTGAGGCTGCCCCTTACATTCGCAGAAATTATTTCCATTATGCCCAAAGGAGTTTTCCAAGTGCCTGTGCCCGTCAATGAACCCGTGCGCAGCTACGCGGTCGGAACCGCGGATCGTGAGAATCTGTTGAATCAATACCGCGCGATGTACAATCAGGCACCTATTGATGTGCCGATGTACATCGGTTCGGAATTGGTGCGCACATCAGACAAGCGCACGATGTCGCCGCCGCACGATCACAAAAAGGTACTTGGTCATTTCAACTGGGGAACGAAAGACCATGTGAATCAGGCCATCGATGCGGCGCTAGCAGCAAAGGGCCGTTGGTCGGCACTGGCATGGGAGCAGCGTGCAGCGATTTTCCTGCGTGCTGCAGATTTACTCGCGGGTCCTTACCGCATGCGCATGAACGCAGCAACCATGCTGGCGCAAAGCAAGAATGCATTTCAGGCAGAAATTGATGCAGCCTGTGAGCTCATCGATTTCTTGCGTTTCAACGTAGCCTTTATGCAACAGATTTACCGCGACCAACCCGGCAATCAGCCAGGCGTTTGGAATCGCCTGGAATATCGCCCGCTCGAGGGATTTGTATTTGCCATTACTCCATTCAACTTCACCGCTATTGCAGCCAATCTACCCGCAAGCGCGGCCATGATGGGCAACACGGTTGTGTGGAAGCCATCGGATACACAAGTATATAGTGCGCATGTCATTATGGAGCTTTTCCGTGAGGCAGGTTTGCCTGACGGCGTTATCAATATGATCACAGTAGAAGGCAAGGATGCCGGTGACGTGATTTTCAGTCATCCTGATTTCGCAGGACTTCATTTCACGGGATCCACTGGAGTGTTCAAACACTTGTGGAAGGAAATCGGAACCAACATCGAGAAGTATAAGACGTATCCGCGTATAGTAGGTGAGACAGGAGGTAAAGACTTTGTCATAGCGCATCCTTCAGCCAATCCGAACGAAGTTGCGACAGCACTCACTCGCGGAGCATTCGAGTTTCAAGGACAAAAATGCAGTGCGGCCAGCCGCGGTTATATCGCCAAGTCGCTTTGGCCTGCAGTGAAGGAGCGTTTGATTCAAGATGGTGTAACCATGAAAATGGGAACACCCGAAGATTTCGGCAACTTCGTCAATGCCGTAATCGACAAGCGTGCATTCGATAAAATCAAAGGATACATTGAGTATATCAAGTCGCAGCCCGATGTTGAGATTATCACAGGCGGCAATTGCGACGACAGCGTTGGCTACTTCGTTGAGCCAACCATTGCAGTAACTACCAACCCGAAGTTCCGCACCATGTGTGAGGAAATCTTCGGTCCGGTGCTTACCCTATACGTTTATGACGACGCGCAGTGGGCTGAGACCTTGCATTTGATCAACGAGACCAGTGAGTATGCGCTCACAGGAGCCATCCTATCGCACGACCGCTATGCCATTGAGCAGGCAACGCGTGTGCTCGAGGGTGCTTGTGGTAACTTGTATATCAACGACAAACCAACCGGAGCCGTAGTAGGCCAGCAGCCCTTCGGTGGCGCACGCGCGAGCGGCACCAACGACAAGGCCGGTAGCTACCTCAACTTGTTGCGCTGGGTTTCACCGCGCACGATTAAGGAGACGTTTGTATCGCCGGTGGATTATCGGTATCCGTTTTTGGGGTAGGTACTGGGTACTGGGTACTGGGGACTGAGGAATGTGGACTTAGGTCTTGTGCAGGTTGCTAGGCGTTGACCCGGTGAGTTTTGATTGGCTCGTTCGAATCATGGTAGTTAAAATCTTTAATAAAGAAATGCCGTTTTGATGCAGTTGGTTGTAATCCTCAGTTGAAATGAAATCGCTATCATGCAACAGGTTTAGCCAATACAGACACTCGTTGCATTCCTTTCTGGCTATCGATAATTTACTGATGAAATCCGGTCGGCTTTGAGCGTACTTGGTTTCGCTATAGAGCGCGCCAATAGCAGTACCAGACCGTAAGAGTTGCCCTCCAAGTTCAAATAACTTTCGAGTCTTCAAGTTCTCGTGTGTCCTTATAATTGAAAGCGCGAAGGCATATGACATTTTATCAAAATCTGTTTTCATTCGACAAATTTTGAACGATCGAAAAAATCGTTCTACTAAAATTCGGAATATTATTCCGCACTGACTATCGTTTGCCTCAGATTTGATGCTTAAGTTGGAGAATAATATTCCAATAACTTCGTAAAAAAACATCATCAATCAGCTCCTCCTCTCCGTCACCTCAGTCTCCAGTCTCCAGTCTCCAGTCCCCAGTCCCCAGTCCTCAGTCCCCAGTCCTCAGTCCCCAGTCCCCAGTCCTCAGTACCCAGTACCCAGTACCCAGTCCTCAGTCCTCAGTACCCAGAACCCAACCATCATACTCATCCAATATCGCCTTACTCAGCAGCTCCGCCATCTTGCGCGCGCCGGCGGGGGTGAAGTGCGTGTAATCAGGTCCGGCGTATTGCGGATTGTGATTGACCCAGGCGATCATTGAATTACGTCCGCCCATCACCGAGAACATGTCCCAGAAGGCTACGCCTTCGGCGAAAGCAGCAGCTTTCATACCTTCATTGAGCTGTTCGAGATAGGGCCAAGTTTGATAGACGCCGTCGATGGAGGTGCTCATGTCCGATGGACCTACGACTATAATCGCGGCCTGCGGGCGCATCGCTTTGAAGCGACGAATGATTTCGCCAAACGATTGTCCGTGGCGATAGGCAGAAGACTCGCCACCCAAATGCGGCACGCTGTTTCCACCGAATTGCAGAATGAAGAGTTCGCCTTGTAAATCATCAAGCACAGGCTGCATCGAGGAGGTGTTCACTCTGCGGAAAGCCCCTCCGTCGTTGCCGCGAAGCGCAATGTTGCTCACGCCCACGCCTTGTGTACTATTCAAACTGATACCATAAACTTCGGGGCTTGTCACCGCTTTAAAGTTGAGGCGCAATCGTTTTGAATTGCTCCTTACCGACCAACGGCGAGATTGCACGCCTTGTGAAGGCATGATTGTTTCCGAGGTAATCATGGAGTCACCTGCAACGAGCGAGAGCTGAAACGCAGACGTTGTATTCGAGAAATAGATGACAGCTTCATCGTGCTGCTTGCAACGCGCAGTGGCCATAGAGGAAGGCCGCAGTTCAATCCAGGCTTCCACCGTATCGCTCGACACTGCTTCCGCTTCCGTGAAGCGAGCGAAAGAACACAGCACGCCGTAATTGTTGTGCTTGCATTTACCGTTGTCGTAGCCGTAGGACGTATAACGCTTCCAATTGCTGCTCTGCTGCTGGAGAATATTGCCTGAGCCCGTGATGGGAAGCGGGCACACCAAGCCACAGCCGTTGCCGCCGAAACGTGATTGCAGTTTCTCACGGATTACGTTCGTCATGCGATCGCTTTCGATTTGGGAGTCACCATAATGGAAGACGTGCACACGGCGTTCGCCGTTCGCCGCTTCTTCGAGTGAGCGAAAGAAATAATGCAGCGATGTGGCATCCGCATTGGCGAATTGCAAGGACGCAATCGATTCCTTGCGCGCATAGTTCACCGCGGTATCAATTGGTTCAGCAGCTAACGAATCCAGCGCGGCCAAATGGGCATCGATGTCTGGAGCAGGAATTACTGTTGTTGTATCTTCAGCAGCAAACCACGGCTTGAAGCGCAACTTCACATCGCCCAGGGCAATACCTTTGTCGGGGAATAGAAATGCCACCAAAGCAGCAGTGGCAGCTAAAGCCACGAGCACTAGCAAGGTATGATGCGGTCGGATAATCTTCATGGCCCAGATGCGAGGGCAAAGTAACGCCTATTGAATGATCTTAAATTCTGTGCGACGATTTTTGGCACGTCCTGCGTCAGTATCGTTCGTAGCGACGGGCATGGTCTCGCCATAGCCTTTCGCAGTCAAACGGTCGGCAGCAACTCCTTTCTTCACCAGATAGCTCACCACGCTGGCAGCGCGTTGATCGGAAAGGAGGAGGTTCGCTTCATCACTACCCACATTATCGGTATGTCCACCGATTTCAATTTTCTTATCCGGATTTTGTTGGAGCAGTGTAACCAGTCGATCTAATTCAATCATAGAAGTTGGCAACAAGTCAAATTTGTTGGTCTCGAAAAAGACGTTGTTGAGTACGATGGTCGCACCCGGACGCAGCTTCTGTAGTTGAATGTTGAGCTTGTAGGGTTCGTAGCCGGAGAAATTCTTCAGCGAGAAATTTTCGGAGTGGAACAAGTAGCCTTCCTTGCTCACGTTGAGCGCGTAATCTTTACCACCGGGGATGCACAGCAGAAAATCGCCGGTGCCTTTGTTGCTGTATGATTCGGTGATGGTTTTGCCGGTTTCCAGGTCGATGAGTTCCAAATGTGCCTCGAGCTTTTTGAAACTGAGCTTGTCGCTCACAACGCCTTCGACATAGGTCACCAGTGATGGGCGAACGCGCTCAGGCATGTTGAATTGATACAGGTCCAATCCGCCCTGACCACCGAAGCGGTCGCTGGCAAATAGGGCGATATCTCCCTTGGCTGTGACTTGTATGGAGTTCTCGTCTTTGTGCGTGTTGATAGGGTAGCCAAGGTTTACCGGAGCATCCCAGTCGCCGTTGGGAAGCAGACGACTCATGAAGATATCGAGACCGCCCATGCCGGAGTGACCGTTGCTGCTGAAATAGAGCGTATGTCCATCGGGGTGAATCATCACACTTTCTTCTTCGAACACCGTGTTGACTCTTCCCGGTACTTTCATCGGAACGGCCCAACTGCCATCGTCGCGCAGGTAGCTGTAGTAGATGTCTTGTTCTTTGATTCCGCTTGCGGTGCGTTTGCCGCGCACGAAGTAAAGTGTTCTGCCATTGGCGGCGAAGCTGGGTTGGCTCTCCCAGGTGCCGCTATTGATGTTGTCGCCCATGTTTTCAGCGGGTGTCCAGCCGGTAGCGGTGCGCATGGAGTAGAAGAGGTCGCAGCTTCCTTTCCCTTGACGTGTTCCGCCCCATGAGCCGTCTGCGGTTTCGCAAGCGGTGAAGATGAGCATTTGTCCGTCGGCGCTGAGTGTGGGTGCACCTTCGTTTTTGGTGGTGTTGATTTCTACAACGGGCTGTGCATTTTGCCAACCCTGTTCGCCCTTTTTGGTGAGATAGAAGTCCTCTTGCTTGCGTCCGGGTGTAACGGTATCGACCATTAGTCTCGTGAAAAGGAGCGTCTTTTCGTCGGCGGTGATGCAGGGATAATATTCGTTGAACGGGGTGTTCACTGTAGGACCAAGGTTAATCGGCTCGAAGGGAACGGGATACTGCAGTGCACGCTTGGCGAAGATGCAACTGCTCAGGATGAGTTGTGCGCGTTTCTCCTGCTTCATGTCTTGCTTGGGGTAGGGAATGAACTTGGAGATTGCTTTTTCGGCTTCATCGTAAGTGCCTTGAGAGAAGTAACATTCGGCAAGCATCATCCACGCAGCGGGATAGAACTGTTCGTCGAGCTGTATGGCTTTTTTCAGGGGTGCAATGGCCTTGTCGGTCTGTCCCGTTTCATCGTAGAGTTGAGCAAGCATGAGCTGCGCTTCAATGAAATCGGGCTTCTCGGTGGTTAGCTTGATCATCATATCGAGCGCCTGCGTATAATTGAACTGATCGTAAACGGCGAGCGCTTCCTCGAAAGCTTTAATGGCTTTTTTGTCTTTGATGGTATACGTGCGATTGGGCTGCGCGGCCAGTTGAAGGGCCGGCAACAACAATAAAATCCAAAGGAGTTTTTTCATGGCGTGCGTGCTTGGCAACAATTGGGCCTCAAGGTAAAAACGAAGTCTATTGCTACCTGTCCGGCGAAGGCGAGTTATGAATTGTTGGCGTTGATAAGTGGGCGGGGCTTTGGGCAGGACAGTTCGAATACATATCACTAAATATTGCTATTCAAACGAGCACGGCATATTATGGTATTTCTTGTTGTGCATGATGGGTTGATTCAATGGATATGCCTAGAGACATTGAAGTAGCCGACAATTAAATGTCGCTTCGCTTTGAATTACCGGTAGCTAGTATTCGCTATTGAAGCAACTTGAAGTTCGTTCGACTTTTAACCTGTTGTATTTACAGATCTATTCAGTATTACAAATCACAAAAAACAATTACCATGATTACCACTAAACGAATGCGGCTATTGGCCTTGGTGCTAATGCTTTTGCCAGCAACTTTTAAGGCACAATTTGGCTCGGGTAGCTTCGGGCCTTATTCGGTGTTCGGACCCGGAGAGGTCATTAATCAATACACAGAAGTAGTTGATGTTAATTCGGCAACCCGGGAAATCGAAGTAGCCAATGCTTCGCTGTTCTTAGCGGGAGGCAAGGCTTTACTCATACAAATGGAAGGCGGAACACCCGGCACGTGGGAGTTTGTGCATGTGGTACAAGCAACGTCCGTTATGGTTCGCGTGCTGAACCTCCAACGCACCTATGATCCTTTCGCGGGAAAGGTTCAATTGGTCACCGTTCCCGAATACAGTGATTTATACATCCCTACAGGCACGTCGGTTGTTCCGCTTCCTTGGAACGGCTTTACGGGTGGTGTTGTGACCTGCATGGTTTCGGGTGCACTTACAATTGATGCCGGAGGATTTATAGACGCCTCGGGTGCCGGATTCCAATCGGGC
>Ga0315899_10006063_pt1 | contig 13006 bp, 29 predicted proteins | sample LakEriMetagenome_2_FD_203518 | JGI IMG/M metagenome (GOLD analysis project Ga0315899, IMG submission 203518) | Freshwater fungal communities from buoy surface, Lake Erie, Ohio, United States - Buoy 4 MA112 | ecosystem: Environmental > Aquatic > Freshwater > Lake | place: USA: Lake Erie, Ohio...
TTTTAGCAAATCAGAATATGTTCCCTGTCCAGGACCCACATCCAGTATGCGTTCACTGGTGGGAATGTTGTCTATAAACCACTGTTTTATGTCAGATTTGAAATAGGAATAGCTGTTTGGCATAGTGAGACAAAGGTAGAAAAAAAATTTGGTAGTTTCAAAAGAATTACATAGATTTGCCACCAGACAACTGCTCTGTCAAAAAAGGCCTATTCTGGCTAACTATATACACGTTAATTCCTGTTTCGGAGGGGGTTGGCGTGTTTTTTATTTTAACACTAATTCCCATGTAAATCCCCATGGAAAATCTATTTGAAGAACAAGTAAAAGAAGAACTAAAAAGCATGGACCAGCGTCTATATGACATGGAGGAAAAGATTGGCTCCATAGATACAAAGCTTACACAGGTGGTTGATGCTATCCTGGGCAATCCTCTGACCAAAACTGGTGGGTTTGTTAGCAATATCGATGTTCTGGAAAAGAAGATCGAACAGCTTGAGAAGAAAGTGGAGAAACATGAAGACTTTAAGAAGAAGGTGTATTGGGCTGTGGCCATCCTAACTGGGTTGTTGCTTATAAGTCAGTACATCTCAACAATCTACTCTAACGTAAAAGGTTAATATGCAATTTATCAAGACCAACTTTTTCAACCTCCTAGTAGCTGTCCTACTAATCATCATCCTCCTTCAGAAGTGTTCACAGCCTGTGGACCCTGGGGTGCCTACAGTGGTGAGAGATACAATGTGGGTTGTCAAGGATTCCTTGATCGTTAGTAAACCACAGGTGACCAAGACTATACAGGTGGAGTCACACGACACCATCATCAATCAATACCTCCCAGATACCAACTACGCCAAACTTGTTGTTCAATATCAGGAGGTAGTGAATACTCTGCTAGCCAAGAACATCCATTCAGACAGTATACGCATAGACAGTAATGGCTATGTTAAAATAACAGACACAGTACAGAGAAACCTGATTACAGGTAGATCTTCACAGGTGAACATCCGTTACCCAATTATCAAGGAGACTATTATCCTCCCTGCAAAAAAAGTGACCCAGCTGTACATAGGGGGGGTTGTTCAGGGAAGTTCTGGAATTAGCCAAATATCGACGGGGGCTCTTTTAAAAACTAGGAATGATTTTCTGTTTGGAACGTCCTTGGGGGTAAATACTAATGGCGCTCTACAATACGGAGTGGGTGCTTACTGGAAACTAAAACTTAAGAAGTAATGTTCAGTTCAGGTGGATATATGATGATCGTAGGCATCCTTTTGGGATTAACCATGATCATGGCGTCTGTGTATTTTGTCAATAAGATATTTGTCAAAGAAACCAAGGATGTACTTGTTAGGTTTGTAATACTAGTGTTTACCTCGTTGGTAGCTTTATTTATAGTTGACAAGGTGATAGCCTTCAAGATTAAGCTACTACCTGATGAACAGAACAACCAGTTGTTCGACCTAATTAAAACCCTAGTGCTGATGATATTCAGCTACTATTTTGGAACTAAAACAACAGATAAAAAGTAAAAACCATGCAAATATCTAAACATCTATCTCTGGGTGAGGTGAGCAGAAGTGAAACTGCTAAACGCAGGGGAATTAGTAACACACCCTCTGGAGAGCATCTGGAAAACTTCAAGAAGCTGGCTGAGAACATATTTGAGCCCATTAGAGAGCACTTTGGTGTGCCTATTCACATCTCATCTGGATATAGATCCAAAGAACTCAATTCTGCCATAGGGGGAAGTTTGAGTAGCCAACATTGTCAGGGCGAAGCGATTGATATTGACATGGATGGTACATCTATTACCAACGCTCAAATATTTAACTATATAAAAGATAACTTAAATTTTGACCAGCTCATCTGGGAATTTGGTAGTGCTAGCAACCCTGATTGGGTGCACGTTAGCTACGAGTCTACAGGTAAACAGCGTAAGCAAATCTTAAAAGCTGTTAAGAGTGGTGGCAAAACATCCTATTCACCTTTTAAATAATTGAAAATGAAGAAGTTCTTACACGATCTGTTCAACGATGATAATAGTATTAATGAAAAAGCTGTTGTTGGATTTATAGCCTTCTTCATGTTAGTGATTGCCCTAATTGTTGACCTGGTTACAGGTTGGTTGGGTAGAGAGCTTCTCATCAACGAGTTCATATTTGATGGATTCATGGTGATTACCCTAGGTGCATTTGGAATTGCATCTATAGATAAATGGATAAATAAAACTAAAGGTAATGGCTAAATCAAAATCATCAGGCGAATCCCGTAAGATCAACTTTGGGAAACGTAAAACTGGGAAAGCTAGGAAAACTAGCGGACCCAAGGATAAGAAAGTGTCCAAATATGTTGGACAAGGTAAGTAACCAAACAACCTTTTATGGACGGTGACCATGTTAAAGAAACAAAGAAACAGGCTAACAGCCCTAAGAGACGCATCCTTAATGCTGGCAATGTTCTTCCTACCGTTTGGGTACGATTTCCTCTTCAAGTTGATAATGGAGGTAACTGGCTCATTCTGGAAGGCAGATCTTATCTTTTATGGAATCTCAGGGTCCTTCTTTGTCTCCTATATCTTGCTGTCCAGATATTTAAACAAACTTAGTTAGAGTTGTTTTAACAAATCTTGTTATTGCAATTTATTGGAAGTCATTGTTTTTTGTTATATTCACCATATTTTTGTATACTTATGCCAATACCCTCAAGACAGATAGGCTGGAGCACACAGGACAACCTGCTGTGGCAGATCGCTAAGCAAATGGAGCAGACTGAGTGTCAACTCTGTACGCTTAACGATAACATTGGAACTATCACTGGCACAAGTGGTACATCTGGCACTAGTGGGACGTCTGGTTCTTCTGGAACATCTGCAGCACTTCCAGCATCAGTGAGTTATGGACTCTTTGCTCAAACAGCAAACAGCACCATAATCACTAACACCACTGTAGAAACCAGTCTTATTAATGGTGGTGTAGGTACACTCACTGTACCAGCTAATGGATTCTCTGTAGGAGATAGCTTTAGAGGTATGTTTGGTGGTGTAGTTAATGCTGATAATAATCAAACTATTAGAATTAGAGTGAGAGCAGGATCTGTTCTTCTTTTAGATAGTGGTCTACAGAATCTGGGTAGTAGTGTTATAAATGATGTGTGGTCTTTAAATGTTGATTTTACAATTAGACAAACTGGAGCTGCTGGTGTAGCATCTATTGTATCACTAGGTGGTTTTCATTACACAAAAACTAACAACGCTTCTGTTCAAGGATTTGGATTTAACGTAGTGAACAACACAACATTCAGTACAACAATTAGTAATACATTAGATGTAACAGCTCAATGGGGAGCTGCTTCTACAGGAAACAACATCTACAGTGATATTTTCATATTGAATAAAATATATTAAAATGCCAATACCATCAAGAGGAATAGGTTGGGGTACGACAGAGAATCTGTTATGGCAAATTGCTAAGCAGCTGGAGGGAATTTCCTGCCAGCTTTGTGATTTGAACAACAACTTCACCACCACCACAACCACTACTACCATCGCGTAGTAGAGATAATAAAAACCAACAAAACTACATATGAAGGATCTTAAGTATGTCTGTGTCCAACCAGATGACACCTATTACACATGGCAGGTTCACCTTTGGTTAGAGAGCCTCAGGAACAGAAATGAGTCTGATAAGGCTATTGTCCTTATTTTCATCCCTAGTTACAGAGAGCAAAACCCTAAGTGGGAACAAGTGATAAGACTCTATCCAGAAGCTGAGTTTCACTTCTACAAGGATAAGGATGATGTAAGCTCCCTGTTAGGAATCTACATCCCTGTTCTTAGACCATACACCCTGTGGAGACACTGGAAAGAACATCCTGAACTTAGCGACAAAGCTATTTTCTACTGTGACTCAGACATCCTCTTTACAGAGAAGTTTGATGTTCAACAGTTTATAGATGATGATGTGTGTTATCTGTCTGAAACAACTAGCTACATCAGCGCTGCTTATTTTGACAGCAAGGAGAAAGATGTTCTCCCTGAGAAGCTAGAGGAATACAAGACAAGAGATGTACTGGCTGAGATTGGTAGTGTGGTTGGTATTAGTAGAGAGGAAGCTGTAGCTAAGAATAATGATTCTGGCGGAGCTCAATACCTCCTCAAGAACGTAGATGCTAAGTTTTGGAGCAAGGTGATGAACGATTGCATCCTGATTAGAAGCTACCTTCAGAGAATAAACAAAGAGTATTTTGAAAGTGAAGATAAAGGATTTCAAAGCTGGTGTGCTGACATGTGGGCTGTGCTGTGGAATCTGTGGGTGAGGGAAAAAGAGGTGAAAGTCATATCAGAAATGGGATTCTCTTGGTCACCAGACCCTATAGAGAAACTAGAAACACACCCCATCCTTCATAATGCAGGCATTGTAGGCACAGAAATGGATGGCTACAAGTGCTTTTATAAAGGTAAATACCATACAGGTGGTGATCCCACAAAGGATGAACACCTAGACGCTATACTCAATGATGAGAAATCAATGGCAAGATGTACGGGATACTACGCAAATGAACTTAAGAAATTATCAAACAAATATAACCTAAACTATTAACCATTAAATTTTTACGATGGGAAGCAATTCATCACAACGCTTAAAAGCTTATGTCCGCTTCGATGGAAGTGGCAGAATAGTTGCAGGTAGTCTTATACTAAGAAGAAAGAAGCCCAAAGTTGGTAAGTGGGTGGAAATTCCAGCGTATGAGTGCTGCAATCCTACAACAACCACAACAACCACATCAGCTGGATAAAAAACTTTAACTTATGGCAACTAATAATAAACTGAAAGCATACGTTCGTTTCGATGGAACAGGACGTGTTATCGCTGGTAGCTTGATTCTTCAGCGTTTCAAACCTAAGGTGGGTAACTGGCAGGAGATTGATGCGTACGAGTGTTGTAATCCTACAACCACTACGACTACAACAGTGCCTGTTACAACTACCACTACAACCACAGCTCGCTAAAAACTAAACAATGGCAAAATCATTATTTCCTTCAGAAATGCTGAAGAGTAGTGGGAGTGGTGAAATGACGCTTGAAAGCATTGCTGGCAAGCTCACCTACTTCCATGAGCAATTACACCTATTACATTGGCAAACAACTAGCTACGCAGAGCATCAAGCTCTTGGTGGACTATACGATTATGTACATGACTTTAAGGATGGTGTGATTGAGAAGCTCATGGGTTATATGGGCAAGCGTCCCAAAGCACCAAAGATGGAACCTCTATCTGACTCAGCAAGTGCTAGTCTGGTGGTTAGTGAGCTCATGAGTTTCTCCTCAAGCCTTAAAAGCTTTGGTGAGAGCAACGGTTATCACGACATTTCTAATTTGGCTGATGCCCTATCTGGGGAAGCCGCAAAGACCAAGTACCTGCTAACACTGTCCTAATGACAATAAGCAAACGATTCTTTCCTGAAGTGCTGCCTGATAACGAAATAGCTTATTTTGCACACCTGGAAGGAGTGATAAACTCAGTAGATGAACTTAGTAGTCTTGAGATAACTAAAAATCCCAACGCTTATCATTTCAGACTGGTACCTAGTCTTCCTAAATACAATCCAATGCTTTTGGAAGAGCTGTTGAAACTACATAACATCTTCCACATAAAGCTCAACTTGTCCAAGTCTATCAAAGCTTCTGCAACAATAGCGTTCGAGATAAATTTGGATAATTGATGAAGCATACATAAATTTGTTCAAACCAAAAAATAAATAATATGGCAAGTTACGATCCCGCAAAACGTTACACATGGACTCCTGATGACAAATTTGAATTCACTGGAGCAGAGTTTGGTCTCATCTTGAACGCATTTCGTGCTGTTCTGAACACAGAAGAGGCTGCAAAGATTCTTTTGGCTAGTGAAGCTAACCAAGCTGTAGAGCGTGCTCTTGCAGCAGCTGTTGAAAAAGATGTTGTTAAAGAAGCTGAAGAAGCTCCTAAGCAAGCAGGTTTGTGAAAACCTGCGGCATCCATATAATCCCCTTAGATGCTGACGGACTGTGTCCTAAGTGTCTAGAAGAAAAAAATAATTAACATGGCAAGTATTAAAAAAGCTCAGGCAGGTCTTCCTGTTAAGAAGAAGAAGGCTGTTGTAGATTCAGTGGAAAGTGAGATGTTCCCTGGAAAGAAGATTCCAAAATCTCAGTCTAACTATGCAACTGGTAAGTTTGCAAAGATGTTAGAGAGTGCTAAACCCAAAGCTAAACCAGCTCCTAAAAAGAAAATGAAGGATGGTGGTAAGCTCTCTAAAGCTAAAGCTGGCAAAGAGATGATCAAGCGTGCTGATGGTAGCTATTCACAACGTGGTTTGTGGGATAACATCCGTGCTGCTAAAGGATCTGGAAAAAAGCCTACAGCTGCTATGTTGAAACAAGAAAAGAAAATAAAAGCTAAATCTAAATAAGATGGCAAGAATTAAAAAGGCTCAATTCGGAGCTCCAATTAGAAAGGGTGGCTACCGTGGTGGTTGCGCTGCAACTACATCAGGTGCTGATCGTGCTGAACGCAAAGAAGCTAGAGTGGCTGAGCGTGATTATAAAAAAGCTGTCAGAGTTGCTGGTCGTGAAGAACGTAAAGCTGAAAGAGCTGAAAAGAAAGCTCCTAAAGCTCAAGCTGGTAAGTCTGTAGATAGTTCAGCAATCTATAAAAAGAGAGCTGAAGATGCAGGAAACAAGCTGATGAAAGCTGATGTTCGTGACTTTGGTAAGAACATCAAAGACTTTGCAAAAAAGCAAGCTGAGTCAAAAAGATATGAAAGAAAAGGTAAGCCTGGTTATGACGAACAAGGTAATAGAAAACCTCTTTCATCTATGCTTAAACTTAAGAAAGGTCAAGCTGGTTTGAAAGCTTCTAACAAACGTGTAGGACCTGTTGATCCTCAAGGTGCTTGGACTAAGGTACAAGAAATGACTATTGCTGGCAAGCGTACACCTGTAAGTCTTAAGAAGGACAAACAATTAGGTGCTACAAAGATGAGAGCTGGTGGTAAAGCTAAAAAGAAATAGTAATGGCTACAGATAAAAAGTGGATGCAAAAAGCTGCTGCTTCTATCAAACGTAGAGGTACAGAAGGCAAATGCACTCCTATCACCAAACCTGGATGTACTGGCAGAGCTAAAGCTCTTGCTAAGACATTCAAAAAGATTGCTAAAGCTCGTAAAAGTAAATAATGGCTAACCTGAAGAAGATTTTACAATCTGCCCCAAGGCTACGTAACACTCTTCCTCAGAATGTCACTAGAGGAAATGGCGTTAAAAACCCACAGAAGGCTGAGGCCTACGTGGGTAAACGTGTTTTAAGAAATGGTGGCGACACTATCACCTCTATAAAGGGTGCGATTACACCCGTACCCAATGGCCCCTTGATTAAAAAGAAAGGACCCTACGCTGGATCCACACTCAAAGGTGGTGGTAAGGTGAAGGTGGTGGCTGGTGGTGAAAAGCATGTAGTTTATAAATCTGCTAAAAACAGTGGTAAAGCTACCAAAGGAGACATAATGGTAAACCATCCTACAATGGATAAGGGTAAGTGGGACACCATCAACCTCACTAAAATTGGTAGAGCCAAAACTGTTAAGCAGGGTGTAGCTTCTACAAAGAAGTGGCACAAAGACAATCCTGATTACAAATATAAAGGCAAAAAGAAATAACCATGGCTAGTATTAAGAAAGCCCAGATGGGTTATAGAGTGAAGGGTGAAGGTAGAAGTTGCGGTATTGAAAGGCAAGCTCGTAAGGATGAGCGTATGTATGAAAGAGAAAACCGTAAAGCTACTAGACAAGGTGAGAGAGAAGTGAAACGTGAAGAGCGTCAAGCTAAGCGTGAAGAACGTAAGATTCCTAAGCAACGCTCTGGTGGATCTACACCAGCCTGGCAGAGGAAAGAAGGAAAGAATCCTTCTGGAGGACTGAATGCTAAGGGTAGAGCTTCTTACAACAGAGCTAACCCAGGTAAACCTGGTCTTAAAGCACCACAACCTGAGGGAGGTTCTAGAAAGAAATCGTTCTGTGCTAGGATGTCAGGCATGAAGAAGAAGCTAACAAGCTCTAAGACAGCCAACGATCCAAATAGCAGGATAAATAAGAGTCTTCGTAAATGGAAATGCTAACATTTAAAATCTAAATAACAATGGCACGTATTAAAAAAATGGAGAGTGGTGGTAAATCTGCCCTCGGTATGAAATCAGTGAAGGCTGGATTTGATAAGAATCCTGGCGTTACAAGAGCTGACATCATCGTAGCTGGTAAAGGTGAGGCTAAAGATGGTAAGAAGGTAAAGAAGGCACAAATAGGTAGCAAGGTGGCTCTTCGTACAGGTCAACTGAAAAGAGTTGGTAGACTGGCTGCTAAGAATCCAGACAAAGCTGAGAAGGTTGCTGGTAAAATGGTAGAACGTGCCTCACGTAGACAACGTGGTAAAGAATACATCCAAAAGAATCTTTCTGAACTGATGCCTAAATCTAAAGACGGTAAAAAGATGGGTAAGAAGGCTATGGGTGGAATGAAAATGGGTAAATGTAAATACGGCTGCTAATGAAATCAGGTAAACCAAAGAAAGCACCCAAGGTGCCTAATCCCAGACCAAAGGATAATTATATGAAGGAAGCTGATACAAAGCTGCGTCTTAAAAGTAAGATGTGGCCTATGAAATCTAAGCGTCTCTCAAAATAGTTGTTGTTCATAGTGTTGTTTAATATAAAGGCCCCTTTCTAGGGGCCTTTTCTATTATATACTCACTATGGTTTTATAGGAAGATGCATTTGTGGCGTTGTTCATATAGAACATAAACTCCTCATTGTTCCTTGCTTCCTCAAGAGAGAATTCCCATGGGTAGTGTCTAGCTACATAGGGAAATGTTGTGGATGAGCCTCCTATGAAATACACAGGATGTCTGTACAGAGCAAACGTTGTATCTATTTGCACCTCAAGAGCTACATCACTCTTCTTAGGGGACTTCTCCCACCTAGCTCTTTCATATACATGAAGACGGTCGTAATAAGGAGATTTGCTTTCTACCCTTTGCCAGTCCAGACCTAACCCCACCTTATCTATCTCTAAGCTATTCAGCTTGTCTAACAGATAAGATAGGGTGTCTTTGGGTGTCTCATTTAGACCAAGATCTGGATCAGTTACAACATAGGGAATACCGTTAAGGCCTCCTACCACTCCTGATATCCAAGGAGCAGCTACACCAATATTGTTATTCAATCTTTCTATTCTGCATGGATTGGTAGCATACCACTCCAGCAAGGGTGGATAGGTGGAATCGTTGTCCACAATGATTATCTCTCCCACCCCATCATATTCTTTTATTCTCTCAACCATAGCCTTGGGCCATGTGAGAAAGTTGCGGTTGTTTATTATAACAGGAATGTTCATCGTTTCTCAATAATAAGAAGCTTTGCATCCAGCAGTAGGGTCATGAAATAGGAACGACCAGCTAGAAATTCTGTAACAATTCTAATGGTCTCTTGCCTGTTAGCATGTCCTGCGTGCAAGTCTTCAATGAAATAATAACCTCCAGGTTTTAGATGCTGCCACAACATCTTGAATGATGCTGTAATGTGCTGGCCTACATGACTTCCATCATCTATAATGAAGTCAAATGGACCACCTTTCTTGGCAATCTCATCTATCATAGAAGCATCTGTCTGATCTCCAATGTATATGTGATAGGGATTAGGTTGTTGTATCCACCTATTGATGTTCTCATCTATATCCAACGCATGGATCTCTAACTCTGGGTTATATTCTTCCCACATCCTTAGAGAATCCCCGTGATAGATTCCTATCTCGAGGAGCTTGTACTTCCCAGTTTCAGGAATATACTGGTCATAGATCTCTGTGTATCCATGTTTCTCAAAATGTTCTGTGCCCTTATCAGTCTCCTGACGGTTGGCAATATCTGTAAGTCTTCCCATAAATTAGTTGTGTACAAACAAAACCTTGTTAATCTTAGAGATGTTCTCTGTTGGAAACTTCTGTTTGAAGTGTTCTACGAACCATCCATCAGCAGCATAGTCTGTTCCTAATTGAATCTGCTGAGCCAGATCTCTACGGGTGGCAAATGCTCCCATATCAATTTGTCCTCCTGCAGGAACACATTTGAAATACGAGTAGTTGTAATGTGAATGCACCATATCCCAATACACCATTCCCACCTCTACGTTACATAGAACAGATATCTCCTGTACAAAATTAGGTGTGTAATAGTTGTCATCACCTGTCATGATGATGTATTTAGCTTCACTCTTTTGCTTTCCGTATTCTCTTGGAGTGTGACCCCAGTCATTATAACGCTTGTCCATCTTGGTCCAACGGATTCTAGGATCAGCAAAGCTCTCTACAAGCTTTACATTATCCTCATCCTCAGGGTTGTCAATTACAACATGTGCTCCCCAGTCTGGGTTGGTTTGTGCAACAAGAGAAGCCAACATTGCTCTCAGAGGAGCAGGTCTATTGTACGTCGGGATTATGAAGTCTACTAACATAGTCTTTTAGCATTTGGGTGTAGTCGTATTTCCAATTTGGATTGAGCTGAATATCTCCTGTAGGTATCTTACCCTGAATCCTAAGGTTCTCAATGTGTGCGCTGTGTCTTTGTATTACGTTTGGCTGACCAGGTTTATCATGTCCTTGTCCAGACATGTGATAACCTCTACCACCCCACATGTAAAACCAGCTAGCTTCTTCCTTAGGAGGTGTGGCAAAAACTCTTCCTCCATAAGCATGTAGACGTTCTATGAATGTCATATCATATCCAGCATTCTCTTCAGGATGACCTCCTATGGCTTCCCATGCAGACTTCCTAAACACAATACCAGAGTTGCCTATCCATGTAATATCAGTGATCGAATCACCGTTATAGAACACTCCTGGGTTCCAATGCATAATGTTCACATCGTCTGTGAAATACTTAGCTACATTCTTGAGATGCCACGGAACAGCTACATCATCATCATCCCACTGACATATGATATCTCCTCTGCACAAGTCTGTAGCATAGTTTTCCTTTGCTCCAATTGTACTGAAGGTGAAATCAAAGTTGTGAATTCTTACCTGTGGGTGATCAAATCTAAGCTTCTGTGAAGGATAGTCGTTCACTATCACAAGCTCACATCTATCTGCAGGATAGTCCTGCTTGAGGAAAGCATTTAAACTCTCCTCAAGCGTGTCCACCCTGCCATAAGTTATCATCTTACATGAGATGAGTGGGTATTCTTCATTCTTGCCCATAACTTTTTGGCTTGTTTTTTCTTGTCTGTAATAATTTTAACCTTGTACCTACCATCGTAGGCACCTTGATCCACCTGATCTTGACGCTTAGATGATGGACGTTGCTTCATAGAAACGTTGTACGTCTTCTGGTTCTAGATAGATTTCACTCTGGAAGGTGTTGCGCTGACGCTTCACACCTTTCACCTTGTTGGTGCGTACATCAACTTCAGGCACCTCTTGTGCTCTTTCGTGTAGGTCATCTAACAGGATGAGCAAACGTCCATCCTCAATGCCTACAGAACGAATCACCTTGTTCATGTTGATGCTGTCTCTGAATGTGTTGTACACTGGGTTCTCAGGTGTACCTGATTTAAGCTCTTTACGAGTGTAGAAAAACTGATTCTTCATTGTATTCCGTATTTGGTTTTTAATAATTCACGCTTTCTGTTAACCTCTGGATACTTGTACATATCCCTTTCAACATTATCGTGCTCTTCTAATGTCAAAAGTATGATATTTTCTTCATCATACATAGCCTGAGGATATTTTTCTTTCGGGAGGATGTGATGAAAGAACACTGACAAAGGTTCTTTACCTAGATAGTCCATACTCACTTGAGAGTAGTGTAAACGCTTTCTCCATACTTGGAAGAAAAACTGTTGCATTTCGGAGATTTGTCGAATTACATGCTCAGATTTGTCAAGTTTTTTGCTCAAAAAACTGGACTTTTTAGCCAATGGTGTTCTAGGTTTGTGCCTGAAACAGTGAGATCCTTCACATCTTGCTCCACATGTGGGGCATACGCTCATTTCACTTTGTTGTAAGTTTTAAATTTAGCCTTGGCGTTATACATGTCTATAAAGAAATTGACATCCTCTTTAGCCTGATTAACCTGCTTCTTTTTACGTTTGTCCATAACCTTCAGGTCTTCTAGGCGCTTCTCTATCTCTTCATGTAGGTCTGGAAGGCTGAGGTATTGCTTAGAGAACAGGCTAGTGTTCTCGTCGTCTAGGGATAGTATTAGTTTGCTCATATATTAACTTTTACCTGTACTACCAAAGCCCCCCTCTCCACGTTCTGTGTCAGACAAGTCTTCCACTTCTTCTATCTCAAAGGGTTCTATCTTTTCAAAATAGATTTGAGCGCACCTATCACCTACACCATAGGGTAGTGGATGGTAGATCATTTCTCCTAAGCATTTAAACACAACCATCCATTCTCCACGGTAGTCAGCATCTATCACACCTATAGAGTTGGACAAAATCCAATCTGTTTTAGACAAACTGCTACGGGGAACAATTATTCCTTTGTAGCCTACAGGGATTTCTGTGCTGAACCCAAGACCTATTATCATGGTGTTAGGACGCTGTACCTTGACATTGTGTGCATATACATCATAGCATGCAGCATGCAAACTCCCCTTTACAGGGAGCTTGCTGGTTGCATCTTTCTTCTTAAATTTGATCTTCAACGACTTCTTGTTGGACATCTGTTTGTTTTATTTTGTTAAGAATAGCTGCTTTAATCTCTTCGTTAAACTCAGGGTTATCTAACAACATTTGCTTAAACTCTTCTAAATCATACTTAGTTTCGTTGAAAGTCATTGTCTTACCATACTTTCTACCCACTTCGTATTCATTCATGAGCGTGAGTATTTCACCCACCTTGTCAATACCCTCACCATAAACAATCTCAAAAGTAGATAGTCTATAAGGAGGATTCATCTTGTTCTTGATGGCTTT
>Ga0315899_10006064_pt1 | contig 13006 bp, 12 predicted proteins | sample LakEriMetagenome_2_FD_203518 | JGI IMG/M metagenome (GOLD analysis project Ga0315899, IMG submission 203518) | Freshwater fungal communities from buoy surface, Lake Erie, Ohio, United States - Buoy 4 MA112 | ecosystem: Environmental > Aquatic > Freshwater > Lake | place: USA: Lake Erie, Ohio...
AACTCCTGCATGCGATGGTTCACATCCTACCTATAATGCAGCTATCAAAGCCATAATCGATGTGCGATGCGGGACCGCCAATTGCCATTCAAATTACACTTCATACAATGGATTGTCCGAGATTATCCAAAACGGATCTTTTAAACGGGAGGTTCTTATAAACCAATCCATGCCTCAAGGTTCTTCGCTTACCCAGACTCAAATCAATACAATTCAATGCTGGGTAAATGATGGTTATCCTGAAAACTGATTCTTACAAGTGAATCACCTCGCCATAGGCCGCCGCTGCCGCTTCCATAATTGCCTCACTCATCGTTGGGTGTGGATGTACGGTTTTGATTAATTCCTCTCCTGTTGTTTCCAACTTGCGCAGAGCTACGCATTCAGCTATCATCTCGGTAACATTATATCCAATCATATGTGCACCTAGCAATTCACCGTACTTGGCATCGAAGATGAGTTTTACGAAACCATCTTTATGACCTGCAGCGCTTGCTTTGCCTGATGCGGAGAATGGAAATTTACCTATCTTAACCTGTAGGCCTTTCTCCTTGCATGCGCGCTCGGTGAGACCAACCGAAGCAATTTCCGGAGAGCAATACGTGCAACCAGGAATATTGCCGTAATCAAGTGGTTGCGGATGATGACCGGCAATCTGTTCAACACAGATTATTCCCTCAGCACTTGCAACGTGAGCCAATGCCTGTCCGGGCGTGCAGTCACCAATTGCGTAGTAGCCCGGGATATTTGTCTTGTAGTATTTATCTACGATGATTTTTCCTTTATCCGTTATGATTCCCACATCTTCCAATCCTATGTTTTCGATGTTGGCTATAACCCCTACAGCAGAAAGCACAACATCACATTCCAGTTGCTTTTCACCGCCGGCATCCTTCAGGGTCACTTTGCAACCTGCTCCCGTGGTATCCACTTTGGTTACTTCTGTTCCCGTAAGAACGTCGATGCCGATACTCTTGAAGGATTTCGAAAGTGCTTTGGATACATCATCATCTTCTACAGGAACAATGTTGGACATGAACTCTACCAAGGTGACCTTAGTGCCCATGGCAGCGTAGAAATAAGCGAACTCGGAGCCAATGGCACCGCTGCCAACAATCACCATACTTTTAGGTTGCGACGGCATTACCATTGCTTCACGATAACCAATGATTTTTTTTCCGTCTTGCTTCAGAGCAGGCAGCTCACGTGAACGTCCACCCGTTGCGACAATGATGTGTCCTGCGGAGTATTCTGTCACTTTGCCGTCGGCGCCGGTCACGGCAACCTTTTTACCGGATTTCAGTTTTCCGGTTCCCATGATAACTTCGATCTTGTTTTTTTTCATGAGGAATTGAACCCCTTTGCTCATGCCTTCCGCAACTCCACGGCTGCGCTTCACTACAGCACCAAAGTCTGCTTTGGGCGCTCCGACTTCAATTCCGAATTCTTTCGCGTGGTTGATGTATTCAAATACAGATGCGCTTTTGAGAAGTGCTTTCGTTGGTATACAGCCCCAATTGAGGCAAATACCACCGAGAGCTTCACGCTCTATGATAGCTGTTTTTAATCCTAATTGGGACGCTCTGATAGCTGCCACATAGCCTCCGGGACCGCTTCCCAAAACAATTACATCGAAGTTCATATTTCTCTTAAATTGGAGTGGCGAAGGTAGAATGAGAATGAAAATATTTCAATGTTTTTCTTCGTGCTTTGTCGTTTGTCCTAATTCGCTGTCCTTGCTTTGGTCATTCAGGTTATTTTTGCACTCAAACAAACTATACCCGAATGCTCAACGTCGTGTTATTTGGCCCTCCCGGTGCAGGCAAGGGAACTCAGAGTGAAATATTGTTGCAACGATACGGCCTCGTGCATTTGAGTACAGGAGATATTTTTCGTTACAACATCAAGAATTCTACTGAACTTGGGCTGCAGGCAAAGGCCTTCATGGATAAGGGTGAGTTGGTGCCGGATAGCCTCACTATCTCGATGCTGGAAAGCGAGGTGGTGAAACACGCCCATGCCAAGGGATTTATTTTCGATGGCTTTCCGCGTACATCTGCTCAAGCAGAGGCACTAGATACTTTTTTAGCCGGTCGCGGAACAGGAATCACCTGCATGCTTGCACTGGAGGTGGGAGAAGAGGAACTAATCAAACGACTGCTGAATAGAGCATCAACCAGCGGTCGAGCTGATGATGCTGATGAATCTATCGTGCGTAATCGAATTGCCGTATACAATCGCGAAACGGCACCGGTTGCCGGGTATTACCAGGCGCTTGGAAAGTACTGTGGCGTGGCGGGTGTTGGAACGGTGGAGGAAATCACCTCTAGATTGTGTGCTGAACTGGATGCGTTCGTTTGAATACAGAGCGCTTATTAGGTTACTATGGCTGAATCCAATTTTGTAGATTATGTGAAAATTTGCTGTCGCTCAGGAAAAGGGGGGGCGGGGAGTCGCCATTTCAGAAGAGAGAAGTTTGTTCCTAAAGGTGGGCCCGATGGAGGTGATGGTGGACGCGGAGGTCATATCATTGTTAGAGGAAGCAAAGACGTTTGGACGTTGCTTCACCTAAAATATCGCAAGCATGTTATCGCGGAAGATGGTGAATCAGGCGCCGGTGCAAAAAGAACGGGCGCTCAGGGGTCAGATGAAGTTCTCGAGGTGCCATTGGGCACCGTAGCTCGCGATTTTGAAACCGGAAGGGTTGAATTTGAAATAACGGAAGAGGGACAAGAGTTTGTGCTGGTTCAGGGAGGACGCGGAGGTTTGGGAAATGATCATTTTAAAACCTCTACCAACCAAGCACCGGATTACGCTCAACCCGGGGAACCCGGGAAAGAAGAGTGGAAGATTCTTGAATTAAAAGTTCTTGCCGACGTGGGTCTCGTAGGGTTTCCCAACGCAGGTAAGTCAACCCTGCTGTCTGTTGTAAGTGCAGCCAAACCTGAGATTGCAGATTATCCGTTCACTACACTGGTGCCCAATTTGGGCATGGTGCGATATCGTGGTGATCGCTCTTTTGTAATGGCCGATATACCAGGAATCATTGAAGGCGCTGCCGAGGGTCGAGGGTTGGGGCATCGCTTCTTGCGTCACATTGAACGCAATTCTACCTTGTTATTCATGATTGCGTGCGACACCAAGAATATCCGCTCGGAATACGACGTGCTTGTTAATGAGTTGAAAAAATACAATCCTGAATTACTTCATAAAAAGCGATTACTTGCAATTACTAAGTGTGATATGCTCGATGAAATTATGATTGAGCAAATGAAACCCATGTTGCCTGCAGATTTGCCTGCGCTTTTTATCTCTTCTGTTACAGGTATGAACATAGACCGGCTGAAGGATATGATTTGGGAGCAAATCAATACACCATAATTGTTATTGAATGAGCTCGAATTTTCTTTCGAGTATTTGGAATTCCACTCTTCTGTTTTGATGCCGCCCCTCATCGGTTTCGTTGTTCGCTACAGGTTGTTCTTTGCCGAAAAACGTGAGCTGCAAACGACTGGGGTCTATACCCTTCTCGGTGAGATACTCAATCACATGCACTGCACGCCGCTTCGACAACCCTAAATTGTAGCCATCGGGGCCCATTACATCGGTATGACCTGAAATTTCCATGTACATGGAGCGATTTTTTTTGAGTAAAAGGAATACATCTTCTAATTGAGCAATGGCTTCGTCCGTTAGTGCATCAGAGTCAAACTCAAACAACACAGCATCGAGTTTGATCTTTTTGTATTCGCTCAGTTCAAGCGGAGGATCTACAGCGATACTTGCCAAGTATTCGTTTTCACAACTGCATTCGAGCTTCCGCTGAACCGGCTTTACCCTCACGTCGTCAATATACATGTAGGACCAGGTTCCATATCCTTTGTCGCTTAAGTCTTCCGTGCGACGAATCACTTTCAATTCTTTATCAGACTTGAAATTTCCAATTGTCAAGTATTCTTCACCCCCAAGAGCAGTATAGACATCGGAAAGTAATTGCCACTCTAAGTTTTCATCGAGCATGTTCAGTCTTGGATTGCCCATAGTGGCTTTGTATGCCAACTCTGTTTGCAAATTGCTTTCTACTTTGGTGTTTGTCAACAGAACGCCTATGCCATCTGTCACGTAATTGCAGTAATCGGCAGCGCTCACATGTATTTCAATGCATACCATTTCTCCCGCAGTTAGTGGCCTTGAAAGTTTAGTTTGCATATACTCCCGATAGTTGCGCTTGCCAACACTGTATGTCACGAGTCCTGCATAGGCGCTTCCATCTTTGGCTTTTTGAATACCAAATACATTATTGGGGACTCCTACTTTTTCGCTGCAGGAATGAAAGTAGTCAGGTGTGCCATCGGTTGCCTGCCACCAGCCTGCAATGTTGTTGAGGCTTTGCTGGTTGAAATTGCTTGGGCAATATGACTTGTTTTCAAAACTGCCATTGAGAACTAGGTTTTGCGAAGCAGAAAAGTGCCCCCATTGCAAAAGCAAAATCAATATAGCAATACTTCTGAACATCGAAACGAATAACCGCAATTTGATGGGAATATTTCAATCCAATACGTTCCCGTTTTGAGGATGTCTTTGTGAACAAAAAAGGTCTGCTTTGAGCAGACCTTTTTATCGATTATGTTGGGTTGGATTATTTTACCTGAAATACTACACGGCGATTTTGTGCTTTGCCCAAAGGTGTGGTTTTATCGGTTGCCGGAGCCGTATTGTCTTTGCCGACTACACTGATGTTGGCTGCCGATACTCCGTTATCAGTTAAAAACTGCTTCACGGCTTCTGCTCTGCGCTTAGCCAGACCGACATAAATTTTCTTGGTTTTTGTTTCGTTTTGCTCGTCATTGTCTGTGTGTCCGGTGAGTTCAATTTTCATAGAGGGGTTTTCAACGAGCAACTTGGCTACTTCCAGCATTTCGGCTTCAAACATAGAAGGGATTTCCACCGATAGATAAGAGAACCAAAGTGAAGTTGAGTTTACTATCTCGGCTGGCTTCATATCCACGTTCTTGGCACTAGAGCGGCTATAAATTAAATCGGGATCACGATCTTCCGTTTTTCCACAGAAGCATGCTTCCACGTTTTCAATTTCGATAACTTCTACATTGTCGATATAGTAGTAAGCGTCAGGCATAATCAGACCTTCCTGAGTAGCAGGTTTAATCACCTTTTCGAGCTTAATGTTGTCTTCTTCACCGAAGCAACCGATGATGATGTACTCTTCCTTGCCGGTAGAGAGGAATGTGCCGCAAATGGTTTCCCAACCGCTCATGGTAACCAGGGGTGCATTGCTCTTTTCTGTAATCTGTGGAATAAAGGTGAGTGCATTGGAATTTGCATTTTGCAGCTTGCGATCGCTGAAATACATACCTACATTGTTTGTTCCCCATTTGCTGAGATCCGATAAGCTCACATTGAATTTCACGCAATAAGTTTTGTCCTTTGTAAGCTTGCGGCTCAGTTTTGCCTGAAGATAGGTGCGGGTTTTTTTCGGATCTTTTGTAAAGGCACGAAATCCTGCATAACCGCTTCCTTCAAATGGCTCCTCGGTTCCAAGGTCATTTTTGGGTATTGCTACTTTAGAAGCCTTTGCCATATTGTTGAATAAATCGGCTTTCGCTTCGTTGGGGGAACCCCAATTCTTGAGCATTAAAGGCAGTTGCCCATAGCTCTTGAGCAGCTTCACATCATCGAGCTCAAAGCTCGCATCCAGCACTAAATTAGATGGTGCTGCAGGCGCCTCAGCTGCCGGTGCTTCTTTACCCGCTGTTCCCGCTTTAGCGGTGGGGGTTTTGGTGGTGGTTGCAGGCTTTTTTTGTTGGGCAATTGCACCAACACTTAAAGCTAGCAATAACGCGAGAAATAAACTGTATTGTTTCATGATCGGTTGAATTGATATGCTTGTACGGTTTGTATAAAAAGCTTGAGTTTTTCGTGGTCAATATCGGGATAAACTCCGTGTCCCAGGTTGGCAATATACTTCTGAGGGCCGAATGCATCAAGCATGCGCTCGGTTTCCGAAACAATAAAAGATTCGGAACCATAGAGCACCGCAGGATCTAGATTGCCTTGCAGTGTTTTGTCGGAGCCCGCCATACGCCGCGCAAAGGCAGGAGCGGTATGCCAATCGATACCAAGCGTGCGACAAGGCAATTGACCCATTTCTTCCAACGAGAAAAATGCACCTTTAGCAAATACCGTCATCGGAACGGTATCAATGGCCATGCATATTTCTTGAATATAGGGCAATGCGAATGCGTTGTAAGTGTCTTTATTGAGTATTCCGGCCCAACTGTCGAACAGCTGCACCATGTTGCAACCACAAGCTATTTGTTGTTTTAAATAGGCAATGGTGGCAACGGTGATTTTGCGAAGCAATGCGTGTGCCAGTTCCGGATTTCTCGAAAGCATGGCTCTCGAAAGTGAAAATGTTTTTGATCCGCGACCTTCTACCATATAGCAGAAAATCGTCCATGGAGCACCCGCAAATCCGATGAGTGGAACGCGTCCGTTGAGGTCGCGTTTGATGAGGCTGATGGCATCGAATACATATTTCAACTCGTCGAGTACGTGATCGGTTGAGAGGTTGGCCACATCGCTTGCCGATTGTATTGTGTTCTCGAAAGATGGCCCTTTTCCTTCGTCCATGCGGTATGGAAGTCCCATGGCTTCCGGGATTACCAAAATATCACTAAACAGAATGGCTGCATCAACACCCAAGATATCGACAGGTTGAATAGTGACTTCGGCGGCCAACTCTGGGTTCATAAGCAAGCTTTTGAAGTTTCCGGCTTTTGCTCTGGTAGCGCGGTATTCCGCCAATACCCTGCCGGCCTGACGCATAACCCAAACAGGCACACGCTCGGTTGTCTCGCCTTTCGCTGCACGCAGTATAATGTCGTTTTCGATTTTCATGCGGTGCAAATGTACAGGTGTATTGTGGCTGCGTACCTTCGTATGCCGATTTTACACTCTTATGACTTCATATATTGAGCATCTTTTCTTGTATCCGATAAAGTCCATGACCGGTATATCTTGTCGGGAATTGGTGTTGGATGACCGAGGTGCTTCGGGAGATCGCAGGTGGATGCTGGTGGATGAGTTCGGGAGATTTATTTCGCAGCGAGAGATGCCGCTATTATGCATGTTCGATATTGCTCATTCGGAAGCGGGATATAGAGTAACTGCACGTGAAATGCTAGATGGAACTATGGGTGTTGATATTAACCTGATGCAAGAAAGCGGGGTAGAGACCGATGTCACAGTATGGTCCGATACCGTGCGCGCGATTGAAGCACCGGAGCATGTCAATCAATTTTTTAGCGAAGCATTAGCCATGCGTTGCCGTTTGGTGTATATGCCTGAGCAATCACTTCGAAAGGCCGATTCTAAGTATGCTGGTGAAGACGTGTTGACTGCGTTTTCGGATGGATATCCTTTGTTGTTAATTGGTTCTGCATCACTCGATGATTTAAACAGACGATTGAAGAACGTGCAGGAATTGGAAATTGGTTGGGACCGATTTCGCCCCAATATCGTAGCTCACACGCACGAAGCTTGGGTAGAAGACGCATGGTCTGATTTTTCGATGGGAGAGGTAAGGGCTCGTGGGGTAAAGTTGTGCTCGCGTTGTGTAATGACTACCATTAATCAAGCAGATGGAACAAAGAGCAAAGAGCCTTTAAAAACCCTCGCTTCTTATCGCAACTTCGGTGGAAAAGTGATGGTTGGGCAGAATGTTGTTGCCGGCAAAGGAATCATTCGTGTGGGAGATCATATTCAAGTGAATGCCTTCGGTTTTCCGCCTAATGCAAAATCTTAAACACGAGTTCTTTCATCAAGTCGCCATCACCGGCTGATGCATTGTTGACACCTTTCGATTTTTTATCGGTATCGCGTATGTAGCCGATAATACGTTCTGCTTTTTGAGCTGTGTATTTGGTAGAAGCTTCTTTGTAATCATTCAACGCCCATGTAGTCATGCCAAGCTCCGCTGCTGCATTGCGCTTGTCGGGAATAGAAATATAGGCAGCAAGCTTAGCGAAGTAATTGTATAGCGAGGGCAGCACCATTTGTATAGGATTCGACTTGGGATTGGCCTCGAAGTACTGAATGATGCGATTGGCTTTGAGCACATCTTTCTGCCCCAAGGCTTTTTGCAACTCCCAAACATTATAGTCCTTACTGATTCCGATATTCTGCTCGATGTGCTGAGCATTTATTTCACTACCGGGGGGAAGAATGATAGCCAGTTTGTTGACTGCATTCACTACTTTGCTTAAGTCGGTTCCCAGATATTCCGCCAGCAATTGTGAGGCTCCTGTATTGATTTTGAAGCCGCGTGATTTCACATAATGCTCAATCCATTCCGGCAATTTGTAGTCTTTGATCTTTTGTGAATCGAAAACTACTCCTTGTTTTTCAAGTTGCTTGTAAACCTTTTTTCGCTTGTCGAGCGTTTTGTTTTTGTAGTTGAAAACAAGCAGTGTTGAGGGTGTTGGCTGCTGCAGGTAGTGAAGAAGGTGCTTCATATCCTCATCGTCGTCTTCCTTTTTCCTGCTCTTCCACTCCTTCATGTCTTGCGCCTCTTTCACAATAACAACCTGCTTATCACCCATCATCGGAAAACTCTTGGCCAGTGAAATCACCTGTTCCATGGAAACATCGCGACCATACACAATCGTTTGTCCAAATGCTTTGCTGGCTTCATCCAATACATTGTTCTCTATGAATTCGGTCACGACATCAATGAAGTAGGGTTCTTCTCCCATCAAGAAATAGATGGGTTTGAAATTCTTCAGTTCAATGTCCCTGATGATGCGAAGGTGTTCCATGAAATCCTTTACTGATTGATTGCTTAATGCAGTTTAATCCCAACGCAAGTGCTTTACGGATTGTCCTTCGTCGCGAATTTCCTTTAGTGCTCCGATTCCGACCTGGATATGCTTATCCACGAAATTGCTGGTGATTTTCTGGTCACTTTCGCTTGTTTTTACTCCTTGCGGGATCATCGGTTGATCGCTTACTAATAGCAATGCACCTGTTGGTATTTTATTGGCGAATCCTACAGAGAACAAGGTGGCAGTTTCCATGTCGATAGCCATGGCGCGTATGCGACGCAGATATTCTTTGAACTGATCATCGTGTTCCCATACCCTTCGGTTGGTAGTATATACTGTGCCGGTCCAGTAATCGAGGTTAAAGTCGCGAATGGTGGATGATACCGCGCGCTGCAGCGTGAACGCCGGCATGGCAGGTACCTCTGCCGGAAAGTAGTCGTTGCTGGTTCCTTCTCCGCGAATGGCAGCGATTGGCAGCACAAAATCACCCAGTTGATTCTTCTTTTTTAATCCTCCACATTTTCCCAAAAACAAAACAGCTTTGGGCATGATGGCGCTGAGTAAATCCATAATCGTTGCAGCATTCGCACTTCCCATGCTGAAGTTAATCATTGTGATGCCATCGGCTGTAGCCATCGGCATGGCTTTGCCTTTGCCAATTATTTCCACTCCGTGCCACTCAGCAAACTTTTGCAGGTAGGTATCGAAGTTGGTTAGCAAAATATAACTGCCAAATTGTTCGAGCGTGGCACCGGTGTAGCGCGGTAGCCAATTTTTCACTATTTCTTCTTTCGATTCCATCTCGCAGGGTTATTTGTTTCTTTGCCAAAGAAATTACTTCAACGCTCAAATGTAAACCGAATCGTGCAGAAGCTTCATTTTCCCCAACCTGATTTGCGCGTTCGGTCGACCGTTGCCGGATATGAGGTGTGGGATGTAGTGCGCAAGAAATGGGTGGTGTTAACACCCGAGGAATGGGTGAGGCAGCATTTACTTCACTTTCTCGCAACGGAACGAGGCTGGTCCTTGGCCCTCATGGCGGTTGAAAAAACATTGCGATACAATTCATTGACACGAAGAGCTGACCTCGTAGCTTTTAATTCATCTATGCAGCCATTGTTGCTGGCTGAATGCAAGGCACCTGATGTTGTAATCAATCAGTCCGTGCTCGATCAGGCTGCGCTGTATAATCGCGCCATGAACGTCAACTACATTTTAGTTACCAATGGCCTGCACACAGCTTGCTGCCGCGTTCGGGCTGCCGATGGTAGTTATGATTGGTTGAACGATATTCCCTTCGGTAATTCTGAGAGTTGACTTTTACACAAAAGTGAGGGTTGCGAAATAATGACACGCTCTTCAACGATATTTGCATCCAAATTTTGAAGAATCTATGAAGACGGAGTTGGAGAAAATTCTTTCTGTTTCAGGTAAGTCGGGCATATTTAAGTTGATCACAGGTGGTCGTGCAACCATTATTGTTGAGTCCCTAATTGATGGGAAGCGCGTTCCTGTTCATCCCACGCAGAAGGTGAGCGCTTTGAACGATATTACGATGTTTACGTATGAAGATGATGTGCCGTTGCGTGAGATTTTTCTGAAGGCTAAAGAGGCCTATGAAGGCGGACAGGCTCCGGATCCCAAAAGCGATAGCAAGGTTCTACGCGATGCCATGCGAAAGATTCTTCCCGATTACGATGAGGAACGCGTATATGACTCTGATATCCGCAAGCTGCTTACTTGGTATAACATCCTTCAGTCGCGCGATATGCTTGATTTTGCAGAACCTTCTGCAGAAGCTGAGGCAAATGAAGCGTAATTCGGATTAATGAAAGGAAGCAGAGACAACCGGGTTTTTCGGATCGGTGTAGTTGTAAAATCCTTCTCCTTTTTTATCGCCTAGTTTTCCCGCCATTACCATATTGACCAGCAATGGACATGGTGCATATTTCGGATTGCCAAATCCGTCGTGCAATACGCGTAATATCGAAAGACAAGTGTCGAGTCCAATGAAATCGGCCAGTCGCAGCGGTCCCATAGGGTGGGCCATGCCAAGCTTCATGATGGTGTCGATTTCTTCCACTCCTGCCGTGCCTTCGTACAACGTGTAAATTGCTTCGTTGATCATTGGCATAAGAATCTTGTTTGCAACGAAGCCCGGGTAATCATTAACCGGGACGGGTATTTTTCCAATAGCTTTCGAAAGTTCTGTGACTTGATGAGTAACCTCATCTGTGGTCGAATATCCGCGTATCACCTCTACCAATTTCATAACCGGAACCGGATTCATGAAGTGCATACCAATTACCAGATGAGGGCGGTTGGTAGAAGCGGCAATTTGGGTGATTGAAATAGAAGATGTGTTGGTTGCCAATATGCAATGAGCAGGAGCAAATGCGTCGAGTTGACTGAAAATCTTCAGTTTTAAATCTACGTTCTCGGTAGCTGCCTCTACAATTAAATCTCTATCAGCGCAGGCAGACGCCATGTCGGTGCAAAGAGAAATGTTTTGCAGCGCGTTCTTCTTTCCTTCCTCTGTCAACAAACCTTTGCTTTCCTGACGTTCCAAGTTTTTGGTAATAGTTGCAAGTGCTTTGTCAAGCGCCTCTTTTTTAACGTCAATCAAATTGACGGGAAAACCATTTTGAGCGAATACGTGGGCAATACCATTTCCCATCTGTCCGGCACCTACTACTGCAATTTTTTTCATAACTTGAAAATTGTGAGTGCGAAAATAGGGCGATTGCAATAAATTGGTTTTGCTTATCCGAATTCGGATATGCTTCAATATTTTTACCCAAAAGCAATCACCATGAAAACACCCAAAAGACTGTTTGATTTTGTGCACTACCAATTAGAGCAGTACCCCCTAGATGTCATGATGACTTCGAAAATCGGGAAGAATTGGGTAAGTATTTCAACCCAAGAATTTATTGATCAAATGAATCGTGCCAGCTTGGGGTTGATATCACTTGGAATTCAGCCGGGTGATCGCGTCGCTTTGATCACGCATGCTAATCGTCATGAGTGGGATATTATGGATAATGGCATCATGCAAATAGGCGCAGTGGATGTGCCAATTTACCCAACCATGACCGCTGAAGATTGTCAGTATATTCTGAATCACTCCGAGGCTCGATTGTGTTTCGTTTCAAACGAGGAGTTATTTCGAAAAATCAGCGGAATAAAAGCTAATTGTCCATCGCTTGAAGAAGTTTATACATTCGATCATGTTGAAGGCGCCAAGCATTGGACTTCCTTGTTCGAAGCCGGCGCCGGCACGCCGATGAGTGAAGTGGAGCAACGAAGCGCTCGCGTAAAAGAAGATGATTTAGCTACTATTATATACACTTCGGGTACAACAGGTCTTCCGAAGGGTGTGATGCTTAGTCATCGAAACGTAGCAAGCAACGCAATCAATTGTGAGGAACGTTTGCCGTTGCTGGAAAAAGGCAAGAGTCAGTGCTTGAGTTTTCTGCCTATTTCACATATCTATGAGCGTATGCTTCACTACATGTACATAGCCAATGGAATTCATATGTACCTGTCGGGTATGGAGACTATAAAGGATGATTTGGCTATTGCGCGACCCAATATTTTCACCGGTGTTCCCCGTCTTTTCGAGAAATTTTATGATGGAATTTATCAGAAGGGAATGGCCAATACGGGAGTCAAGAAAGTCTTGTTTAAATGGGCTCATGATCTTGCCATGCGCTGGGAACCGGATGGTGCTAATGGTGCGTTGTATGAATTTCAATTAGGTATTGCTCGTAAACTGGTATTTAGCAAAGTGAAGGCGGCACTAGGTTTATCGGAAATTAGCGGAGTAGCATCAGGAAGCGCGGCCCTGCAAAGCAGATTGGCAAAGTTTTTTAACGGGGCTGGAATACCGGTGCTGGAAGGGTATGGTTTGACAGAAACTTCACCGGTTATTTCAGTAAACACCCTGCGAAAGCCTCATATGTTGAGAACAGGAAGCGTCGGAAAAGTTATTGCCGATGTGGAAGTAAGGCTGGCAGAAGATGGAGAAATACTGTGTAAGGGACCAAACGTTATGCTGGGATATTATCGTGACCCGGAAAAGACGGCAGAGGTGCTCAAGGATGGATGGTTCTATACGGGAGATATAGGAGAAATCGAAGATGGGTTCTTGCGTATCACAG
>Ga0315899_10006065_pt1 | contig 13005 bp, 13 predicted proteins | sample LakEriMetagenome_2_FD_203518 | JGI IMG/M metagenome (GOLD analysis project Ga0315899, IMG submission 203518) | Freshwater fungal communities from buoy surface, Lake Erie, Ohio, United States - Buoy 4 MA112 | ecosystem: Environmental > Aquatic > Freshwater > Lake | place: USA: Lake Erie, Ohio...
CACGCACGCACGCGCGCACACACACACTACACACACACACACACACAAACACGCATACATACATACATATATGTGGTGCTAGCAATGGGGCTTGGGCTACATGCAGCATTACACGCTAGAAGAACGCCTGGTCCACGTCAACACCGGCGAGGTCTGGACGAGACATTACGACATGGTCAATCTTGCATACAATGTGTTTCTAATGTGTTCCTAATTTGTTGCTGATGTGTTCCTATAGGTCTGGACGAGACATTACGACATGGTCAATCTTGCATACATAGACAATTCCATCCCGGAGGGCGAGTACAATCTGACACTCACAGCCCATGACTCCCTCGGGCGAGGCTACCCACCGGGAACCACCATTACAATACACAAAGACTCCACTACTCCATACAAGGCACAATTTTTCAAAAGACAGTATATAGTGGCTTTATATAGTACATATACTATGGCACTGACTTTTGAGAATTTGTGTCAAGTCACGTGTAACCGAGATAGACCTCACTGCCTGTCCCGTCCGGCCCGACCGCGAGCGAGAAACAGAAGGGGCGGAGGCAGAGCGGTGTGGTCGGTGTGTGCATGGTGTGTGTGTGGAGGGTGCGTGTCTGTGCGAGGCAGATTGGTTTGGGGAGGAGTGCGATGCGGATGTTCACGACATGGATATCTACCTACCACCCAGCGACCCCGCCGGCACGTGGTGGGCCTGTCATCAGGTAGCTCCCGCCAGGCCCATCGCTGGAAGCACTTTGATGGATGCATGTGTGCTTGATGCATGACGGTGTGGATGCGTTGACGCCTATCTGTACCATGACAGGCTCGGCATTTTCGAGAAGGCGTCGAGGAACTTCACGAGCTCATTCTTCGCGTGCAGTTTCCGGTTGATCCCAAATTGTGCCGGGCGCGGGAGAGAGGGAGCGGGTCGGGACTGCAAGCGTTCCATGCCGACACCACGTCAGCTTTCGGGGTCAATCTCCGCTCCCTGGCTATTGCGCTAGGCCGCTCCCTCCAGGTCTTTCTTGCCTCCATCTCTTGCTTGTCTTTGTCGAGCCACCCGTCTCCGCAAATCTGACGTACACACACACACACACACACACACACACACACACACACACACACACACACACACACACACACACACACACACACATACACACACACACACACATGCACACACACACACACACACACACACACAAACACACACACCACGTCCGTCCCTGCCCCGTGGCAACCGGCGCTCTCCCCAAACACACGTGCACAACACAGGCGCAGCGACCGCTGACAGTGGGAGGAGAGTGGACGTGTCTGGACCATGAAGACTGCCCTGACGGCGAGTACACATGTTACTTCCAGCCCCTAACTTCGTGTTTGCGCGATGCCACTACACCCAGCTGTGGCTGGGTCGACAATGGGCAGGAACTTGACTTGCCCCGTCCGCCCTTGCACCCTCTTTGTTGGCCGTGGGAGGAAGAGAAAGAGGAGGAGGAGGGGTTTGGAGAGGGGGAGGAAGGGGGGGGGGGTGCGTGTCGCATACTGCCCGTGCGCAGCTGGCGAAAAGAAGCGCGGGTCGCGTCAGAGGACGAGGAGGAAATTGTACCAGAGCGTGTGGCGGCGCTAGCCAAGACGCTACGTCTCAAGCGTGTGTCTGCCGACGTTCCAAAGAGCACTACTGTCAGGGGCGTGCCACTGCTGCCTCACCTCCTGCAACCTCGACATCCACTCCAGCGCTGGTTGGGAGACATCAAGAGGCCGGTGTGCGGGGGCCTTCAGCCAAAACGGAAGGTGTACACGAACATGGAGTTCGTGTCAGGGAGCCCGATCTCCTGATAGATCCCAGCTCGCTCGGAGGAGGGCGAGAGGTGCAGGTGGAGGCAGGAAGGTGGGGGGGGCAAGTGGCATTTTCGCTCTCGACGAGCGCCCGCTGGCTCACGCATCCCATGGGAGCTATTACTGTTCTGGACCTCTCCAGGGGGCACTTAACGAGGCACGCATCTCAGGGGCCAGGCACAAATTCTCAAAAGTCCTCTTTCTAGTGACTTGATATAGGAAATATACTAATACACTGACTTATAAGAATTGAACACCAGTTTTGACCGCAGAGGCGATGACGCTCTTTGTGTGGGTGGAGTGGCGCCCTGCCAATACCCCTGCGCGGGTGGCGTGGAGGGGCCCGGACGAGGTGCCTATTGCCATTGAGGACGGCTCTCGAAGGTTAGGCGTCTATGTCTCACAAAGTGTCGGGGGGGATAAAGCCATAGGGACAAAGCCATACAAGGGCATGAGAGGGAGAGAAGATGACGCGGCCATTGAGGAGACCGCTGGGGGAGAGGTAGAAGAGGGGGTCCGCTTCTTAGGATGTGGGTACAACGTAAGTGTGGCAGGGTGGCAGCTTGTTGCGGTAGTTCGACAAGAAGTGGAGCGGAATTCCTCCTCCTCAGACGCCGTTTGGGAATCGTTTCGCAGCAACGGCGCTGGTGCCAAGGAGCGTGTCGTCAACTACACCTTCTTCGTCAATGGCTACAAGGTGCTACCAGTTGCGCGTGCGTGTGACAGCCGAGCATATATCCATTCCTGCACGCGTGTGCAGGCAGTCGCATACCGTATGTGTGCTTGATGCATGACTGTGTGCGTACTTTCACGCGTATTTGTACCATTAACTACATGCATGCATGCATGTGCGAGCGTATTAACGTGTGTGCGGGCATGCAAGAATGCTTGTGTGTGCTGTATGCTTGCGAATGTAAATGGATGCAATATTCATACTTTCAGGTCGGCGCCACCCAGCATACCACACTCGCACGCGCCCCTATAGCTGAGCTCCCTGCGGATGTTGGGATCTTGCAGCTGGGCCACGGCAAGATGGGCTGTGGGTTCGTGGGCCTCGCGGGTATGCGTTGCAGCTGCTATTATGCGTAGTAGCTGTAGCAACTGCTGTGGGCGTTGCAAGTACGTGATAAAACACAAGTAGACACACTTGTAAGCACACTCACTCATTCGCGCAGATAGACACACCTCCACACACATGCACACAAATTCACACACGCGCACGCCACACATGCACAACATACTGAATTATTCAGACTTGACTTTTCCCAGGTGTGTGGGCACACGCACTCACTGACGGTGAGGTCGAAAGTTTCTGGCGGGCTAGTCGCTCCCGTTTCGGCATGCAGGCAGTGGCAGATGCAGAACAAAACATTCAACGGCAACCGGGAAATGCTGCGAGGGTGGGGGCTGGAGATAGACAATGGACGTTGGCAATGACATCAACGCCGGAGCGTTTCAAAGACAAAGGATCCCTGTGGTATATGGCGCATATGCTGCAATTTGTTATGCGCCCAAACCTCCACCTCCAGCGTCTGGTCTTGGCTGCGAAACGTGCTGTCGGCTGGGTGTCTCCTTCCCTAGGCGTACACATTCGCCGTGGCGACGCCTGTGAGAAGGGCCATGAGCGAATGTGCACGGGGGCCATGCAGCTGCTCCCTCAAATTCGCACAATCTACGATCGTTACAAGCTTCGCGGCGTGTTCTTGGCGACCGATAGCGCAAGTATGGTGCGGGAATTAAAGGATGCCGCGCCAGATATGCACTGGATGGTTCTCGAACCCTTTGATAGGGAACAACTTAATCCTGCCTCCCAATTTGGAGACTTGCCGCGCATGCTGCAAATGAGATTAGGCCTTTATGACCGCCGCATCCTGGCTGAAAGTGCTTTTTGTGATTTGCTCCTCCTCGCTCAGTCCGACGCTTTAGCTGGGCAGTTTAGTTCGCACTTCTTTAAGACGGCGTTTGCTCTGGCGACTGCAGAAAAGGGTTTTGTGCCCCCATATGTTGGCTGGGACGGCCCTCCGAGCTGGTAGACACCGAGCCGACCGGTGCCAATGGAAGAAGACTGAAAGAAAAGGAGAAAGACGACACAACCTTGTGACAGAGGAAGACGAAGAGTGCTAGTCCATTTTCAGTTCCTTTCTAGATTCCCCAATACTTCAGGCCCATTCGAACCGCTTTAGCCATCAACTAGAACCATTTGACAGGAAGCCAGGCGCGGCTATACTGAAAGTCTTCTTGCACAATTAGACACAAGTTTAGTACTGAATTAAAATGAAGCACACATGAATCATTCGCCCGAGGCCTCGGCCAACTTGATGTGTTTTTCATTTCTGCAAGACAATCTGCTTTTCTGTGCTCTTGCATCCTGTGTATTGGGCGAATGTCCTCTTTCATGAGACATGAGGTCATGGCATGCGTGATATTTGTTTATTTGCAGCACTCAATGACTTCATTGCTCTATGCTTACAAGGCGGTATCCGTGATCCGCGCCGCGACTGACAAATCCCAGGGCCGGCATTCGTTTGACCGGCCAAGCACGCGCAAAGCTGATGGCAAATGAACTTGCTGATGGCCATTTCATTAACTCGATTATATTCCTGGAGGAGTTGATTCACTTCTGGGTGGCTGACGCACAGCTTTGCGCGTCCTCAATAGGGGAACAGCTTCGCGAGCCTTCAGAATATCAACTAGTGAGTCGTGAAGGCCTCGCATTCTTTTCATGTGCACGTTTTCTCCTTGTTCTGCCGTTGGGGCGCATGCACAATTTTCGGTCAGATCGAGCTCGCTTGCTGGAAACGAAAAAACGAATAAAAAACACGATCTGCGTTGCGCGAGTTTGTTCGTTTGGACTGAATGCGCACGCAGAGAGCCAGCGCGCACGTACCGTGGCAAAGGAGCAACGCAAAGCGCGACGACGTGAGGGCATGCTCAAACTGATTCATTTGAGCCTGGCACACGCTCAGGTTGAAGCACAGTGCTGCTGCCAGGTTGCGGTTCGCGTGTGGAATCTTTCCATGCAGAATATGTTCTTTTGAAATCGCGCCATCGGCGGCACCAACCACCCCTGAGAGCGCGTCCTGCTCCATTCCAGGAGGTTATGTGCAAAAGTAAGCTCATCTAAGGGTGGCAATTGCATCTAACCAAGCAAACGATTTTGGCCTAGCCTTACCTTGAGGAATTCAACAGCCTCCGGCGCGCGATTACAGCGGAATAGGATTGCTGCAAAATGTGCTCGCCATGTCGCCTGGCAGAAGGATGGCGGAAGACTCTAAACACGTCAGTAGAAGTCAATCTTCGGCCACACCATTGCTAAACGTCTTCGCCCTTGCCTCCCTCCCCCTACCGCCCCCGTATCCCTGAGACCATTGATAAACGTCTTCGCCCTTGCCTCCCTCCCCCTACCGCACCCGTATCCCTGAGACCAAATCGTGCACAACCTGCGAAATCATAAAACACAAAGCAGACTTACCTTGCCCTCTGCACTTTTGATGCGAGCGATGTAGTCTATTGCACGTTGCATGTAATGAAGGGCCGCGTTCATCTTCTTTCGTTGAAAATAGTACTGAGCATGGGTATCCATGGTCCATCCACGTAGGGCTCTGCGTCCTGCAGCGTATATAATTGTCAAGACGATTAAGTCTGTATTACCGTCCCTGCGCAGCTAGTGAAAGGAAGCACGCGTTCCTAAGCACCAGTACATTGTGGGCTTTATGGTTTTTATTGTTGTGTGCAATGATGAAGAAATACCAGGGTAATCTGCGACACTAGGGCCGGTCATGTCTTCTGATTTCCGGAGAAGCGCAGCGGCTGCAGGGAGGTTGCGTGCCTTGATACAGCGCCGTGCGTACGAGTTGCAAAAGACAACAGCTTGCGCATACATGCGCTGGAAAAGGTCCACCTGCAGTACCAATGTTAGTGTTGGGCGTGTAGCGTTAGCGCATGCGCGGATCTTCTCAGTAGGTTCCATACCCAATACTCAGCGTGATCTGTTCTGGATGTACAGTCTGGTTGCTTTCTCTGCACGAGCATGTGTACCTGATCGCGAGACGTGTGGTTGAGGCTCGATTGAATAACCTCAAAGCAGCCCACATAGTCGCCCATTTCGAAACAAACGGCGTATGTGGCCTCGTGCGCACCATCTATGAGCTGGGGCATTGGCGCAACCGGTGGAGAGAACTCGATCCAGATGGGTTTGAGATAATGTGAAAGGTCAGAGATGGACGAGTAATTTTCACCTCGCTGCTCAAGAAGTTGTATGACCTTGCCGCTCCTGCTGCACCCCATGGGCCTCCATATCAACGAGTTCGGCGGCGGCTGGAACAGACAAGTTCCGCTGCGAGTTGAAACGCCTGTACTAAGCCGGGACGAACTGCGTAGGCCCCTGCCAAGCGTTTTCCCGTCCATTGATTGGTGAAGATCCACTTTGCCGCAACTTAACTCCTTTAGATCGTGTAACTTGTTCTTGCAGAACTGCATGCCGCCGCCGGAGGCCCAAGAGGGCTGCTGGACAGCGCCGGCATCCATGTCAACACGCACTTTGTCCGGTGAGCTAAGCGAAAAGTCTCTGAAAGCATCAAAGAGATGATCCGGCGACCAGGTATGAGTGCGCCTCGCCGGCGATTCGCATGACGAAGCTCCAGTCCGTTCTGGGCGCAGTTCTGAGCCTCGGCCTGTTTCCCTCGACATGGATGTAGAACTGCTTGTAAGCCCTCGTGATGATCCACGCGACTGGCGGTCCCTGCTCACTAGCCCGCGGCTTGTCCCCCTCGACATGAATGTAGAGCTGCTTGTAAGCCCTCGTGATGATCCACGCGACTGGCCGTTCACACCGGAGATGGTTGGAATGTAATCAGTGCGATCAATGTGACTGCGTTGCAAATGGCTTGCATTGCTGGAGCTGCAATCCATTTCATCTTCTTCTGAGCTGCTGTACCTTGAGCCTGCACCATGGTCGTCTTCTATCTGAAATTCCTCTGGCTGGGAGAGGAATCGTTGAATCATTTCTGGTGGCGCTTTGGTGGCTAGATGTTGCATGTGGGAGCGAAAAGCAGAGAATGTTATTTCTTTGGGGCTTGCTTTGCTTTGTCCTGGCGCTTTGGTCCAGAAGAGTTTGTAGATCTCGGGTCTCGCGACAAGCTGATCCATCAGTCCAAGCGTCTCTAAGAGGGTGATCATATCCTCGTAGCCCATGGTGGCCTTTGCCAGCGGCGGGTCAAGGCCATGACCCTTTCTTTTCCACGAAGTACAACGATCAAAAATAAAGCGGCTTGCAAACCTGTCGACAAAGTCTTTGATCATGGTCACCGGGTCCCACTTCGAGCCTGCTTGGTCAAGACCTCGCGTTTGCACAGACGATTCGGCAAGGGCTGAACTGTTCGGCGAGGCCCTTGGCAATTTTTCTGGTGATCTTGGCGAGGTCTTGGTGGAAAACTGCTCGACAAAGCTTTGGAGCCGTTGATCATGTGCAAAATGTGCGAACATGCCTGATTTCAGGGGTGGCAGTTCCTGGGCATCGTTCGTGGGCGATTTGTCGTCGGATGCCTTCCTGTAGAATTCTTTGATCTTGAGCTCCCCATCCTGCATCTCTGTCTGTGCTCTGATGGCGTCAAGAGCCATTTTTTCGTGGATCTTGGCGTACTCCCGGAGTTTTTCCGCGAGACCAGATTTGCCTGCCTCAACAGCCAGTTCCTCTGCAGTTTTCCCTGCTTTATTCTTCAGCTCAGTGTTTAGGCACTGGAGATCCAACAATTGAATCATTTCCTGATCATCTTTCAATCGAACAGCAATGTGCAGCGCAGAGTTGCCTTCGAAATCTACGTCGTCGAGGACGCTTGGGTTGACACCTTGAAGCATTTTTACCGCTTCCAGGTTGCCGTGTTTCACGGCGATGAGCAAAGCTGTCATACCCTTGAGGTCCTGGGCGCTTACATCCATATTAGTGTGCACCATGAAGTATGCCAGAGCGTAAACTGTGTTGAAAGCAGCAGCGACATGCAGTGCGCTTTGTCCATCTGCATCCACGGCATGTACTGGTGCTCCAGCGCTGATGAGCAATTTGAAAGTGCTCGCAGGTCCGCCGTTGGATTCATTTTCAGACCACAATCCCTGTACTGCCACGGCATCGTGGAGAGGCGTTCTGCCCACTGAGTTGACTGCTCTCACATTCGCCTTCAGGCTCACCAGGCGCTTACATGCGACCGCACTGCCTGCCTTTACAGCCACGTGCAAGGCAGTGTCACCTGTGCAGCACATGGCTCTAATTGCATAAAGATATCCCCCGGCTGTCATATGGTCTTCCCGAGACTGCGCTGTGACGCCTTGCGCAATATCGAAGCCGGCTATACGAACCAGAAAGGGGATTATGTCCGTCGCAGCTGTCGAGATTGCTGCATAGTGTAGTGCAGTGAAGCCAAGCTCATCTACTGTGTTTTTCGCAAAGCATGCGCCGTCATACAGGGTTTTGATCGTGCTAATGCTCCCAGCAATTGCCGCCCAATGCATCGGCTCACGCCCGTGCCTGTCTCGGGCGAGTTTGCATTCCACCCTTTGGCGCAGAAACAATGCACAGATGCGATCAAGGCCTTCGCTTGCCGCGAGGTGTATAGGACGCATACCCTCGAACTTCCCGCTTCCTCTTATGTTTATGATACTCGGCTCTTCCAAGACCTGCGCCCTGGTGAGAGAGAGAGAGAGAGAGAAAGAGATAGGGGGGGAGAGAGAGACAGAGAGAGAGAGAGAGAAAGAGAGAGAGAGAGAGAGACTCAGTGTGTGTGTGTGTGTGTCTTGTCCATGATTGCCTTGTTCGCATGCACGTAACTGCGTTGACTATGCGTGCATGACTTGCAATGACATTCGACTACTGTGAAGGATCTCTCACCGAATGGCGTCGTAATCGGCCGCTTCGATGAGGTTAAAAAAGTCGTTGATCCGCACCGGGTCGAAAAGGTTCAAAGTTTGATTTGTGTCCACCCTGACCAGCGATTTTTGCAGTAGCACACCAGCACGAGCCTTGAAGCCTGCGTGGAGAGGTCCTCCGCCTGCGTCATCCTGCTCGGCGTCTTCCACAGCCATATCATTCTGCGCGAATGATACGGCGTGGTGTTGTGCGGCGCCGCGACCCTCTCCTTGCTTGCGCTCATCATCGGCCTCGGAAATCTCCGCACTACCCGAGCCCGTGCGCATGCGTGCGTCGGCCACCGCCGGCGCGGTGTAGGGCCGGGCAGGAAGTGATACCGTTTCTTCTATGCTCCACGAACGGCGAAAAAAAAATCTTCAGACGTCTCCTCACCTGATAGAAACCCTGGCTCGGCGAGCCAGGGTTCTTCTATCAGGTGAGGAGCAGCTCATGCGGCGCCGAGCAGGGTGAGCGGGCCGCGGGTGGGAGAGGGTGCGGGTCAGTTCAGTTGAAAGCATCCCGCCGGATAACGCGCGGCGCTGGTCCCATGGCGCAGCACAAGGCGAGGGCGCCGACGTTGTCGATGAAATTCTCACGCATGGAGCTTCCGGGGCTGCCGGACAGACCGGAACTGGATGGCAATCCGCAGGAAGCGCACACGGCGTACCTCCCGGCACCGGAGGTTGAGCAACCTCAACGGCGAGCACCAGTGCCCGTCGCAGCACGGAAAACGCAGTGGAATGCCGAATATCAACTCGAGCATCGCAAAGTGGGTCATACCTCAGAGATTCAGCCCAAAAAGTCGCTAATCAAGGTGTATAAAGGCCATATGTCGCCAATCACGTGCGTGGAGTTCGGAACGATAGACAACCGAGAATTCCTCTTCACTGGCTCTGTGGATACCACGGCACGCATGTACAATGTCGCCACTTCCGGTTGTCTGCATATTTTTGAGGGGCACACTGCATCCGTGACCGCTATAACCCTGTGCCACATTGCAGGGGTCTCCCAAGAAACTGTGGAAAGCCGCCCAATACATCAGACGCTGAATCCAGAATGGGGAGACCCGAAAAGGGACCGATGGGTGTTTGATTGTGAGCATACATACAAGACTATCAATGTCAAGATGTTCGACTTTGACGAGCTTGGCCATCACGACTACATGGGACAGGTGGAGATAAGGCTACGCACTGATATTCTCAAGAACGGGACAGAGATAGCAGCAGTAGACGTAAACAAGTGGTATTCCATCACGCAGGGTGGGAAACCCGTGGGCAAGGGCAAAATTAAGCTTAAAACCAGCTGGAGTGATGCAAAGCAGCAGCTGACGGTGTTTCTACTTCAGGCCAAGGATTTGCCTGCCATGGACGGCGCACTACATTTTAGTGATCCCTACGTCATCATCACTGTTAAGGACGAGATCTTACCTCGTTTTTTCACTGCGGGTGCCGACAAGGTTGCCAAAATGTGGAGTATAGACACAGGCCAGGTGGTGCAAAATTTTGTGGGGCATTCTCGTCCCATCAACGCGCTGACCGTTAAGAAGTGTCTGAACCAAACCGTGCTGCTGAGCGCCTCGCTGGACAAGACAATAAGGATGTGGAGCGTGGATAAAGGCTCTTGTTTGACTGTGATTGAACATCCGGCCCCTGTAATGTGCCTCAGACTTGAGGTAATACCGGACCGGGGAGTCAAGAGGAATGTGCGCGAGGAGCTGGTTATAAAACCGGGGCAGTTGCTCGTGCATGCAGACCTGGAATTTGATGTGCTCAACAACACCAAGTTGCTTTCAGTCATCATTCGGCAAGGCAAAGACCTTCCGGCGATGGACCTGACGGGAAAATCAGATCCCTTCGTCGTCGTGTCAGTGGGGCATCACTCGCACAAGAGCCGAATCATCTACCAGAATCTCAACCCTGTGTGGAACGAAAGGTATCTATTTGACGACTTTGACTTTGAACAGGACATCATAGTGCGCATTTACGACTGGGACCTTCTCGGTGCGCCGGAGTACATGGGCCACGTCGCAATATCCTTGGAGAACTTGAAGCTGGCAAGGAAGTCGCATACATGGCACTATATTGATTATGATCCCTATTCGCAAGTTCGTCTCTTTACTGGCTGTTTGGATAAGACACTCCGCATGATAAACCTACGCACAAACAGGGTGCTAAAGACTTACAAAGGCCACACCGGAAGCGTGACGGCTGTGCACTTGACCTATGTCCTCGGCAAGATGCACATGTTTTCGTGCGCGCTGGACAAAACGGTCAAGATGTGGGAGCTAGATTTTTTTGATGACGAGTATGAGAAGCCGGCGCTACCATCCGGGAGCTGGGATTTTCCAGCACCTATTAACGACTTCGAGCCGGTGGTGATGGAGGAGCATCTGCGCTTCTTTGTGGGGTGCGAGGATTCTAAAATTTACATGCGCACCATGATCACATCCGAAATCACCAGCACCTCTGGCTGGAGGAGACAATTGGCAATTTTTCTCGACTCGATTCCGTTTTCCTTTTTCACTCTAAGTCTTATAGTTCTCGACATCAGCATCGGGCTTTACTACGACGAGTCCATCAACCCAGATCCAAGTATCAAGGATTGCTTCGGACGTGAGCCGCTCCCGGCAGCAATAATAACATGTCTTGTCCTATGGATCTTCTCGCAGGAAGTTTTTGGCCAGGTCCTGCTGCAACGCCAACACTTTTTCGTCCCTCTAGGTTGGGGCAAGGCTTGGGCCTACTTGGATGTGCTAATTGTCGCTATCAGCGTCGGCGTTTCGGCATTCAAAGTTGCCTTTGACTATCAGCAGGCGATCATCAACGAAAAAGGTGCGTACATACCGCCACCTCTCTTGGCAAAATCGGAAGAAGGGTTTTTGTACTGCACCGTTTCCGAGCAATCCAGCAACAAAGAAACACAAAAAGCAGCCACTGGATTCCGTGCTGCACGTGTACTGGGCCGTATAGCACTAGCCATTCGAATCGTGAGGGCGTTAGTAAAGGCCGCGCGTATTGCCCAAAAATTGGGTGGAAATCGGGGCAAAAAGTTCGTAGGGCACGATAAAAGTGTAACGGCCCTGAAAATTGTCCCGCCTGTCTCAAAGATGTTTTCTTTGTGGCAAATCGTCGGCAGTTTGTGTGCACACGGCGAAGATGCGGAGCTCGCTGCACTTTCACAATGGCGTGCCTCCTACGAAAACAAATGGCGCTTCGTTTCATCATCTTCCGACTGCGTCGTCATCATGTGGGATATAATGGGCACGGAAATTCGCGTGGATCCCAGGATCACGATGCATGACGAAGAGGTGAAAAGTTTGCCTATCGCCGAACTCGCTGTGTGACCCTGTCAGGTTTTCCTGTCTGGTATGGACGACGGAGGGTGGACCTGCTGGTGACGTACTGCCGTGGATCTACCGTGAAATGTTGATGCCGTTTTCATTCTGGCCTGATTGTGCGTACGTGTAGAGACATGCACGCTAGACCTCGCCTGCAGACCAAATCCAAGTGATCCGTGTGGCATATCCAAACCAGCACGCACACGCATCCCAGGCACGTTGCATGAGAATTCCAAGCTTATATCAAACACGCGGGTCATGTACTTGCATGAACACAGACGTGGGCGGTAATGATTCTCACATCAGATCTCAGGGAGTGCTCGCTCGGCGTTGTTCAAATGGTATTACTCAAATTCCATTACGTTGGCACCAGCTGCATCGGTATTGGACGAGAAGGGCGTGCGGCGAGGGGGAAGTGACGGGGGGCGAGGCGGGGAGGCAGGGCGCATGTGACGAGGGGCAGGACGCAAAACTTGCCGAGAAGGAACGGCTCGCACTGAAAATGGCTGCTTTTTTACCAGCGATCGAATCTCAAACGTTCTTTGAATCTTGTTAGTGTAATGAAGGTTGATGCAAGTATTATTGGGATTACGCGCAACGAAACACCGGGTGCTTGTGTAGCTGTAGCTGAAAGCTGAAAGCTACACAAGCTTGGTGCTGACAAGCAAGTGCTTGCTGGTGTAGGGTCCCCCTATACCAGCAAGCAGCTTGCCTGGCCTGCACGACTTGGCTGAGAAAGAAAGTTTTCATCTTCCGGAACAAGTACATCCGAGTCCTCCACGATCTGGAAAAATGTCTCATAGATAACCTGGAACATGTCTGTCGCTCCTCCTCCTCCTCCTCCTCCTCCTCCTCCTCAGGCTGAACGGAGAGTGGGGGTATAGTACTCGCCGCCAATGCTGGGCCACGAGTGCCCAGCGGCGGTGTCACCCTGGCGTTG
>Ga0315899_10006066_pt1 | contig 13005 bp, 7 predicted proteins | sample LakEriMetagenome_2_FD_203518 | JGI IMG/M metagenome (GOLD analysis project Ga0315899, IMG submission 203518) | Freshwater fungal communities from buoy surface, Lake Erie, Ohio, United States - Buoy 4 MA112 | ecosystem: Environmental > Aquatic > Freshwater > Lake | place: USA: Lake Erie, Ohio...
GCAGTATCGCACTCGCCGACATGATGGCACGCGATGGTTTCGCCGATAGTCTCGATATCCCCGGTGGCGGTGGTGATCTGAAATCATTTCATCATGCCCCCAAGGCAAAGCGAGTGATCTATCTGTTCATGTCCGGCGGCCCTTCGCACATCGATCTCTACGATCACAAGCCTTTGCTCAAGGAACGTGAAGGGGAACAATTGCCAGATTCCGTGCGAGGTGGGCAACGCCTGACGGGAATGTCTGGCAATCAGTCCTCCATTCCATTGGTCGGTTCGCCGTTCGAGTTCAAACAATACGGACCTTCGGGTGCTTGGTTTAGCGATCTGTTGCCACATACCGCGAGCATCGCAGACGAATTATGCGTACTTCGCTCTACGTTTACCGAAGCGATCAATCACGGCCCAGGTGTCACCTTCTTTCAAACAGGGACACAGATTGCAGGACGCCCTAGTATTGGGGCTTGGCTAAGTTACGGACTCGGACAAGAGAACGCGAATTTACCATCGTTTGTTGTATTGGTCACGAAAGACAAATCGGGGCAACCGCTAGGTGCGCATCTTTGGGGAAGTGGGTTCTTGCCAACGAAACATCAAGGAGTATTGTTTCGTGCCGCCAAAGATCCCGTCTTGTATCTAGGTAATCCAGCAGGAGTGAGTGCGGAAAGCCGTCGTGCATTGCTCGATCGATGGAAAGAGCTTCAGGAACATCAACATACGCTCACCCCAGACAGTGAGATCAAGAACCGCATCGAACATTACGAGATGGCTTATGCGATGCAATCCAGTGTCCCGGAAGTTGCAGACCTTTCGTCTGAGCCGAAAGAAGTCCTTGAGAGTTACGGTCCAGATGTGAGCAAGCCTGGATCGTTTGCCGCGAACTGCTTGATGGCCCGACGACTAGCGGAACGAGGCGTACGATTCATTCAACTGTATCATCAAGATTGGGATCATCATGGCGGATTGCCAGGCGCTTTACCGAAACTATGCAAAGAAACGGATCAGCCGAGTGCCGCATTGGTCAAGGATCTGAAGAGGCTTGGGCTACTCGATGATACGCTCGTGATTTGGGGCGGCGAGTTCGGCAGAACGAACTACTGCCAAGGGAAGATACAGAAGAACTTTGGCAGAGACCATCATCCGCGTTGCTTCACGACATGGTTTGCAGGAGGTGGAACGAAAGCAGGTTCTGTTCACGGCGAGACGGACGAGTTCGGCTACAACATCGTCAAGGATCCTGTACACATCCACGATATCCAAGCGACCGTGATGCATTTACTCGGTATCGATCACGAGCGATTGACTTACAAATTCCAAGGTCGCCGCTATCGATTAACGGACGTTCATGGCCGATTGATTCCAGAGTTGATGAGTTGATGGCTCACACGAACTTGGCAAGGCTTTGGTGTGGCAAGGCTTTGGAGCGTTTTGATTAATGTAATGAAACGCAATTCGTACTAACTTGTTGGTTCATGGTGAGCCGTCGGGCGCTAGCCCCGGTTGTCGCGTGTGGCGAAGCCACTAAACCGGGGCTAGCGCCCAACGGCTCACTAAATCAGCAGCCTCCGGCAAGGGAAGCGAACTTGTTACGCTTTTAAATAAGCCAAATATTTGGCTTACTTGGTCGACGGCTTCGGGGCCGGCAGATTGACCACTTCCATCCCAGAACGCGTTAGCAGGGCGCGAAAATCGGAGTCCTGGAGACTTGGCAATTCGACGGTGCTGCCATCGGCCAGACCAACAAGCCTGGACTTCGAAAGCGTCGGAAGGGGACCGGTTGTCGAGTAGTCAAAATCCTCAGGCTTTGTCCATGGAACACCCTTGTCTGCATGAATAACTGCGATGGTGTTGGAGGTCCCATCGGTGATGGCGGCAAAAGTACATGGAGTTTGCGATGAATCGAAACCGCCTCCGCCGACGATCATTTTGAAAGAGGTCACATTCGGAGGGTTTTGAGCTGAACGAAATACCCCAGGCATTTTATTTGCCACCTGCATGTTTTGCGGGCTGTCCCAAGGCTGGTCAAATTGGTATTCCTGGTAGAGTTCACCGTGTCCAATCAGTGGGAGAATTGCTACGCGCCAACTGTGAGGCGGTTGACTCTTGATTTGTCGATTAGCACTTTTCGGAAGATGATGAAAACGACTTTCAAACAAATGAAAGGCTAAGAGGATTTCTTTCAACTTTTCTGTATCTGTACTAAAGACCCTAGTTTCGTATGGAAAAGCTTTGTTGGCCTTTGAATATAACTTTAGCGGATCGTAGTCCTCAAGGTCGCTGGTATCGATACGTTGCATTTGAGTCACTCCGAACGAAGCATCGTAACCGAGTATGGCTGGGTTGACTTCGGCCCCCATGCCAGCGCCGTAACCACCACCGCCACCCTCACCGCCCATGCTTCCGTAGCCACCGTTCTCCATGCCGCCAAGCCCCATATCGCCTTCGCCACCCATCCGCATGCCCATACCGCCGCCTTCGCCACCCATCCCCATGCCCATACCGCCGGGGCCACCTTCGCCACCCATGCTCCCCATTCCGCCATAGCCTTCGCCACCCATGCTCCCCATTCCGCCATAGCCAGCCCCCATGCCGTTTCCACCTGGCACACTGAAGTCCAGTCCATCCGCTTTATGCAGCATCTGTTTCAACTGTAGTTCAACGATCTCGCCCTCGTTATCCAACCTTCGTTGCAGCTTGCTCTCCATCTCGATTACTCGCGCTTTGACTTTATCAAACTCTTTGACCCGTTCTTCCATGTCTGTAGCGAAGTACTGTTGTAAAGCTAACTTCAGTTGTTTCTCAACCTTATCTCTGTTGCCGCCCTTCGACCCAAGTCGCCCTCGCAGTTGTTGAATCAATTGCACGAGCAGTTGCTTCTCGGCGTTTTGCACACTCATGGGACCTCCCATCATTCCTTGCCCCATTCCCATACCTTCGCCACCAGCGGACATGCCACCAGGCATTCCGCTGCTCCCCATGCTATTCGTATCCGACTCGGCGTTTTTCTTCTTTAGCTCATTTCGAATATCGTCTAATGTTCGACTAGTGCTCGACGGTTCATTGTTTTCGACAGGAACGCCACGGGACGATGATCCCAAACGACTTTCAGACTGCTGGCATATTCCTACAGAATGACTGGCCAGCCAAATCAGTGAAAAGCTGCACGTACGTAATAACTTGCTCATGATCTACACGTTTCCTTAGGGTTTACTTGTTCGTTGGATCCATCGATTTTAAAGACTGCTCAAGCGATCTCAGCTCAGCTCGAAAATCGCTATGTGGTTCGGACTCCGTTGTCGAGGCCTTGTTCTCTAGTGCGTAAAGCGATTGATTCACGGAGGCTATGTTGCGATCAAACTCGCCGCGGTCTGACGAGACAACATCAATAGTGCCAGCTCCAGTGAACCCGCCCGATTCACTTGAAGTGCTGCCGAAATGTGGGGGTATGGAATCGATAGGCGGCTGGGCAATCAACTCTGCTGAACTGGTAGTTGAACGGGAAGACGAATTGTCGTAGTTGGCTAATTCCGTGTTCCCTTTGAAGCCGAGCGAGAGGGGTTGGGGACTGTTAGGTAGCATCTTGGACCAAAGAAAAAGTCCAGCCGCAGCGATCAACATACAAGCTGTCGTCCATGAAAAACCTCGATGGCGTCGTCCCCACGATCGCAGTCGAGTTGACAGAGTTGGCCGTCGATTCTGTAGCTGTTGCAAGATACGTGTCAGCGCATCGGCAACTTGGGCCGCGTTGGCGAAGCGTTTGGCAGCCCTTTTTTCGAGCAAGCGATCGAGAACTGTTGAAAGCTCATCAGGGATAGTCGCGTTGACTTGCCAAACGGGGCGATGTGGCTCACGACAGATTCGATGCAATACTCCCATTGCTCGTTCTGCTCGAAATGGTGGGTGGCCCGTCGCTACAAAGTAGAGAACCGATCCAAGGCTGAACAGATCGGTTCGATGATCAACTTCTTCGCCGTTGGCTTGCTCTGGCGACATATAGTTTGGTGTACCTGCGACGACACCGGTATGTGTCAAGCTAGCGTCATCGACGGTGCGGGCCAGTCCAAAGTCGGTGATGAGTAGTCGGTCCACTTTGTCTTCCAGCAAGATATTCGCGGGCTTGATATCGCGGTGGACGATCCCCTGTTGATGAGCGGCGAACAGTCCCAGTGCCGCCTGGATTCCGATGCGTAAGACGCTTTCTACGCCAAGCGGGCCTTCCCGATCGACACGAGCCTGAAGCGACTCACCTGCAACATATTGCATCACCAGATAAGGATGCTTGGCATTGGAGTCAACGTTGTGAATGGCGACTACGTGCTCATGAACCACGGCGGCGGCCGCTCGTGACTCCCGGCTAAAGCGTTGTCGAGCCGCACCATTTCTTGCCAAATGCGGAGCTAAAACTTTGACAGCCACAGGTCGATTCAGTTCAGTATCGATCGCTTTAAAGACAACACCCATACCCCCAGAACCGATCCGGCGTTCTATCTCATACCGTCCAATTCTACCAAGCATTTCCGGATGACTGGGCGGGTCTAGCAGCCCCTGATCGAACTCCGTTTCGGATTCATCATGAATAGGTAAGTCGCCAAAAGAGCTACTTGATAAACCTCGGTTGGACTCGGCATAGCCAGTCAGCAATTGGCTGGCTTCCATTTCAATGGTCGATTCGTTCACCATTTCGGTTAAACGAATTTGGCAAGTTTCGCAGGTCTCGACGTGCCGCGCGATTTCGATCGTCTCCAGACTGTCCTCTTGTTCGAACAGCAGGACACGGAGTTGACCATCGCTTATGTGATTGCAGGAGTTTAACATCGCTTTTCACTAAGCTCCCTTTTCGTATTCGTACTGGACTTCAAGCTCTGCAACCACGAGTCGCATTCTGGCCAGCACGCGGCATCGCGCCACTAAAACAGCGCCCTCTTTCATGCCAAGTTGTCTGGCTGCTTTCGCAACGGAACAGTCTTCGATGGCTGTTAACCGAAACGCTTCCCAAGTATTGGTTTGGACTTGACTGCGAACGGTATCTGCCGCCAACCAAAACAATTCGCGACGGTACTCGAGATCAAACTCAAATGTTGCATTCGGATCGCTGGCCGACGAGTCGGGGTGCATGCTAAGTAGCTCTGCGACACATTCGCGACTGCCAAGCGATTGATGTTTTTTCCGGGTCAAAAAATTGATCATCAAGTTACGCGAGATTCGGAATAGCCAGTCACGAAAACGCCCCTTGGCCGGATCAGGTTCCCAGCGATGAATTGCTTTGGAAACGGCGACCATGACTTCTTGCACAATGTCATGAGCGTCGGCTTCTTGAAAGCCTTTGGCTCGCGCCAGTCGAAAGACCAGCGGTTGGTAAATAGCCACGAACTGGTCCCAAGCTGCAATGTCCTGCTGGTTGGGCAACCGCAAGAGTAGGCTATTTCGAGTTTCGTTGATGGCTGGGTTCACGGTGAATCGATCGAGAGTTGTGTTTCAAATTCAACGGCCATTAGAGAACACACGGCAGATGGGCAATCATTACACCAGTCTAGCCAACAATCTTCAAATAATTTGTCGAGACCCAAGATCGACATCGGAAATGCCATCAGCCCGGCCCACGCAGCATTCAGGGGCGTGCGTCGAAAATCGAAAAGGAACTTCGGCACAATAAAAAAAGGCTGAGTGTTCAACTCAGCCTTTGTCTTGTTTGATCGATCTAAGCTATGCTTGTGATCTAGAAGCGATCGCTACCGCCTTTGCAGCCACTACCGTCTCTTCGAGCTATCATTGGGGAATTGCCTAGACTATTTCTTCTTGAGCTGCTCCAAGAATTCTGTCAGTTCTGTCTTTAGATCAGGCTCTGCATTCTGGACAGCAAGAGTCTGCACTTCGATAGCACGGGCCTTGTCTCCTTGAGCGTGAAGCAAATGAGCCAACGTGTCGAGAATCGCAGCGTTCTTGGGTTCCAGTGCGACAGCACGCTCTGCGCTTTTGGTCGCTGCTGCCAACAATTCCTTTGGCAGGTCCGACTTCTTCTGAGATGCTTCGAAGATATTCCATGCGAACATATTCAAATTGGCCGCGGAGGCAGCTTTCGATTCTGCATACGATACTAGATTACTTGCTGTGAGTTCGGCGTTCTTGCCAGTCGCAATCGTCATCGATACCAGCATCTGAAGCTTGTTCTGTACAATCTGGATCTTTTGCTCAGGGGTCACGGTTTCAGCGATTGCATCCAATTCCGCAATTGCTTCTTCCACTTTTCCTGAACGCAGCTTTCGCATCGCGCCCGACATCTTGACGTTGAGCGCAAAACCATCCAGCATGGAGATCATCTGTGGATCTTTCGCATAGTCCTCTTTGGCTTTCGCGATTTGTTCCATCGCTTCGTCCATCTTGCCAGCGCGAGCCAATTGACTGATCTTGCCCATCAGCAAATCGCGGTCTTGTTCCTTTTTGAACTCGACCAAGAATGCATCGCGATCCCATTTGTCTTCGACTACTTTGTCGAGAGGCTCATCCATTCGCATTGGATGTCCAATCCACTCTACGATTCCGGTCTTGCCAACGATAAACGCTGTCGGGATACCATTTTGGCCGGCTGCATCCATGTATGTTTCGTAGACAGATTTATCAGGATCGGTCGTCAAGCAATAAGCGCTGGTGAGTTTGCCGTAGGTTTGTTCTTTGTCCTCGCTACCCTTCAACGGTTTGGCTAAGAACTTTTCAACGGTCTCTAAGTCTTCATCGCTGACGCTGACCAATTGAACTTTTTTGCTGGCATACTTTTCTTGAGTTTCGGCGAGGTGTGGCATGCTGGCGATGCATGGACCGCACCAAGTGGCCCAGAACTCCACAACATAGACATTCCCTTTTTCGAAGCTCGTTACCGGCTTGAATTTGTCATGACCGTTGCTCACCCAGTGTTCGATGTTTAACGCAGGAGCTTTCGAGCCGATCGTTAGCGCAGGTGCATCTTGAGCTTGAATCGTTGGAGCCGCACAAGCAACGGCGGTTAGTAATAGGAGGTTTCGGAACGTTTTTCGCATCGGTTTCTACTTCGCTTGGACAGAGTTTTTAGGAATGTTTCTGAGAGGAAACTAGAGCACCATGATACGCTCGCACGCAGCATTAGTCTAGCTCATCGGCAGGCAGGTTTGGCTTTCGGTTGGCGTAGAACTTGGTGATATCGATTCCTTGCCTCTGTTCATCCTCGAAGAGTTTGATTCGAAATTCGAGTCTCTCCAAACGGCGTTGCATTTGAGGGATCATTTCGATCGTTTGATCTTGGATAGCACGTCTGGGGACGGCGGGGTAGCCGAGATGGCGTTGCATGGCAGAGAACAAGAAGAGGGGATCCTTTTGGCGGTTTGCAAAGGCGATCTTTCCTTCGCGTTCGCCGAACAAAATCGGATACTCGGCTTCGGCATCTTCTCCGAGATGCCTCTTTCGATATTTGACAAACTCTTCGCTACGGCCGTAAATCAAATCAGCAATATCGACGAACCCGAGTTGGCGTCGAACGATCAGTATCCATTCTTTCCACTCAGGAGAATAAAGGGGATCTTCGCTCATGGCCTTTAGCCCAATGTCATAATTGAGTCGATTGCGACAAAGAGTTTCGAATTGATAGAAGAAGAATCCTTGCCGATTGTCGGATCGACCGCGATAGTCCGCTTCGTGCTTGAGGATGCTGAGTGCAGTACGAAAGTCAAAACGGCCGCGATCTGTTTCCGATTGTTCAACAATAAAGGTTTGGAAAGGGGTGAAGTAGTGCGCCAGTTTTTTCATGGCGGGAGCCATCACACCCAAGTGTTTCAGCTCGGCTGACAGAAAGTCGATAGCCATGGGAAGTTTGGTAGTTGCCAGCACTTCGTAGCGGCATTGCGCTAGCAATTCTTGGAGTGTGATATCCTGCCCGAGTCGTTCGAGGAGAACTCCGTACAGATACGCTTGTTCCACATACTCTTCACGTTCAATCATGGCTCGGCTCAATCCTGTGTCGGCACAGTGTTTCCATTCTTCCAAAAAAAAAGCCGGCACATAACGTACCGGCTCTCAGAAGCGCTTTCAGTCTAATGGCTTGCAGCGCCACCGTCCAGCGATTTCGCTTTGTAGCCGCCGCGTGCCTGGAAGTACAGGATCAAGCACAAGTAAAGAACTGCCATGATAGCTGGGACGTAAGCGGTATACTTCAACGCCATTTTGCCACCGTAAATGCCGGCAGACTTCGTTGGCTCTTTGTCCTTTTCCGCAAAGGACTTCGCCGAATCCCACCAAGAGTTCAATGCTGTCAAGTTCTTGTCTTCTTTTCCGTCTTTTGCAACGAGGTCTAGAGCTCGCGCGAGCTCTTTTCCATTGTCCTCAAGAACACCGACTTTGGAGCCATCGAGACCAACGGTTGAGAAACCTAGGAAACTGCTCGGCTTATCTGCTTTGTATCGATCGTAGGTCTCTTTGGAAACCTCTTGCAGATTGGCACTAGCATTGTAGTCCTGCTTGAATCCAATGGCTGGACCACCGAGTAGGCCAGCAGACAGCATACCTACTCCACCAAGCATCCCGATAGAAACAGCACCACCTTTTGGAAACTGCTCCGAAGCAACAGCGAGCATCGTTGGCCAAAGGAACGTCTTTCCGCATGCGTAAATTGTTGCTGCGATAATGCACATGGTTACCGTCGACGAACCACTCAACAGGGTCAAGCCAGTTGCACCAAGCACTCCACTTGCGCATAGCAAACCTAGAGGAGAAATACGATGAACGATCGGCCCTGCGACGAACCGAAGGGCGAACATCAGCAGCGATGTATACACAAACAACGCTAGACCATACGCCGGCTTACCCATGATTGCTCCGGTGATCTTTGAGATCCAAGAGTCTGTTCCGAGTTCAACGTATCCGACCATCGCGTGAATGATAAGTAACACCAACATCAAAGGAGCGAAACAAGTCGAAAGCATTTCACCAAGCGATGTGCCCGCAGATTCCGCTTCGGATTTCGGAAACTTTTGCCCCAGCAACATCGCACCATAGATAACGACCGGTACGAGAAACAAAGACATCTGAATCTTCCAGTCAATTGCCTTTGCAACAACTTCGCCCGCATCATTTGTTGTTGCTGCCATAAAGAAGGAAGCAAGTCCGCCAAAGACCAATCCAGCAGGCCAACCAGCATGTAGGATGTTGAGGTAGTGTGTTTTGTTTTTGGGAAACAATGCGGCTGTCATTGGGTTGACAACTGCTTCGCATAATCCATTTCCGATCGCGAAGATAAACATGCCCCAAAACAAACAACTAAAGGCTGCATCCTTACCGCCAGCAGCAAAAGCGGCGGGCGTCGCTAAAGTCATGATTGCGGAAATCAAATGCAGGATGAAAGCCGCAATCATTAGCTTTCCATATCCAACTTTATCCGCAATGAGCGAGCTCAGGATAATGACGATACCGAAGCCCGTTAAGCCTCCACCGGTAATCGTACCTAGCTCCGTCATCGTAAATCCGAATTGCTCTGCCCATTGACCCAAAATACCGCCGCGTACGGAATATCCGACGCCTGCGGCTAGGATCGCCATGAATCCGGCCCACAGCAGCCGGTGAGCGTTGGGAGCTACGGGCCCCTCGTTTAGAATGGATTTGCTCATATGTATGAATGTCTCAATTGGAGAGGTACGAAGCAAAAGGCCGTACGTAAACGAAAATGCCACCCGGCGCTTTTCGTACGGCCATCAGGAGTGGAAGTGTAATCCGCAGCGTTTCGTTTTGCTACGGTACCCAACCTGTAAAGAGGCCTGAATTCCCTTTGCTTCGTATTTTCAGCAAACGAATTTGTGGAACCTCGTTAATTTAGGAGGACTGTAATGCCAAATCCTTTAACCCAGAGCATCCTCTTTCGATCATAATCTGCAGAGGCATGAGGCGATTCGATACTGGAAAACTGCCTCAAGCGTCCCTCTGCTAGGCTTGTGCGTTATATTGGACTGGGGCTCCTACCATTCTACGTTGCGCCAGTAGAACCAAGTACGCCGTTTGCCTAAGCTCCTTTCCTAACTTCGAGAAATAGTCATGAAAAAAACTCACTGGTTGCTTGGACTTGCCCTTTTGCCCTTTCTCGATTGCTTAGCGAAAGGGCAAGAGGTTAGTGCGGACAAGAAGAAGGAACTGGCAGCGTTAACTTGGACTGACCCAGCCAAGGCGGCGGCTGAAGACGCGGACTTTCTCGTTCAAGGTGAATATGGTTTCACAAACAACAATTCAGCTTGGGGATTGCAAGTTGTTGCACTAGGCGGTGGCATGTTCGATGCATACTTGCTCGAAGGCGGATTGCCAGGACTGGGATGGACAAGACAAAAATCACGAACTCGATTATCCGGTGTTCGATCGAATGGCGAGATCGAGCTTTCGACAGACAACCGATCGATGAAGGTCGTGTTGAGCCGCGGAAAAGCACTTGTTTCAAAGGATGGCAAAACGATTGCCGAGTTGCCCAGGGTGGAGCGGTACAGCCCAACTTTGGGAGCCACACCACCGGCTGGAGCGATCGTTCTGTTTGATGGAAGTTCTGCTGATGCTTGGGAAAATGGAAAGATCGAAAATGGCCTTTTAGCGAACAATGATATCGCAACAAAACAGTCCTTTACCGACTACACGCTTCATTTGGAGTTTCGCACTCCCTATAAACCCTATGCACGCGGGCAATCTCGTGGAAATAGCGGAGTTTACCATCAGGGTAGATACGAAACACAGGTGCTAGATTCCTTTGGGCTCGATGGGAAAATGAATGAAGCGGGTGGTATCTATTCCATCGCTGCACCGAAACTCAATATGTGCTTACCACCCCTTGCATGGCAAACATACGACGTGGATTTTGTGAGTGCGAAGTTTGATGGCAATGGTGATCGTAAATCACCTGCAAAGATAACGGTGCGATTGAACGGTATCGTGGTGCATAGTGATCAGGATCTTCCTCAAACGACAGCCTCCGCAAGAATTACGAAGGTGACGGCTGAGCCTGGTCCAATTTTTATCCAGTACCACAACAATCCCGTTTATTACCGAAACATCTGGGTTGTGCCCAAGAAAGAAGTTTTGGTGAGCGTTAAGACAAAGAAACTGTTGGTGGTCACAACCACCGAGGGGTTTCGACATGGTCCTGCCATCGTTGCTGCACAGAGAATTCTTCCAGAACTTGCAGCCAAGAGCAAGGGAGAATTCGAGTTTGACTTTCTGCCTGACCCCGGTCCTCGCCCAAACCCAGGTCAAGCTCCAAAGCGAACACCTGACATGACCGATGCGCAGTGGGCCGAGAAACAATCTGCGTTCGAGTCAAGTTCTACAAAGGCAAAGGCAGACTTGGGAATTTGGCAAAGCAAAGTCAAGGATGCTTTCCAACAAAAATTCACTGCGACAGAGTTGGAAAGTTACGATGGTGTTGTCTTTAGCAACACGACGGGTGAGCTACCGATGCCGGACGGCGCTGCTTTTGTCAATTGGATTAGCAAAGGCAAAGCGTTTGTGGGGATGCATGCGGCGACGGACACGCTCAAGGGGATGCCTCCTTACTATGAAATGATCAATGGTAGTTTCGCGGGGCACCCATGGGGGGCAGGTGGAACTTACAACTTCGTCAATCACGAGCCGACGCACCCGGTTGTATCGATGTTTCCATCCGAGTTTCCATGGCGGGATGAAATCTATCAATACAACAATTTCAATCCAGCTTCGGTGCACGTGCTGATCAGTTTGGATATGGCCAAATCGAAGCCTCAGTTTCCCTACCATGTCCCAGTCTCTTGGGTACGCAACGTCGGTTCTGGGCGATTGTTCTATACAAGCCTTGGACATAACCCAGAGACCTGGGAAAACGAAACGTACCAACAACACATCGTCGCCGGGTTACGATGGGCCTTGAAATTGGCGGAAGGTCCTGCGAACCCGAATCCTTCTGTTTCTGCAGAACAAGCGTTGAAGTCGGTCGCCATTTCCGCGAGCGTGACCTTGGGGAAAGATGCAAGGGCATTGACCGAGAAAGCGTTTTCGAAAGCTCGGGCCAATCCCGAATGGGCGGCGAAGATGGCGTCAGAAGCCGACTCTTATCGCAAATTACCCAACGAACAAGATGATGGTGCGGAATCGAAAAAAGCGAAGTTAATGAAACAACTGGTAGACGAGATCGAGAAATAACGATCGACAGGTCAATCAGCCAAATTGGCATGGATCGCTCGGTCGATCCTCTTTCCAAAACTTACTTCATGGAATCGGAGTAAGGAATGAAGGAAAGTTTGCTTGGCCCGTAATGCGATGTCGTGCAAGCAGTCGCAGAAGAACATTGCTACAAGGCGTCGGGTTGGGATACTTCATCGCTTAGGAAGAAATCTTCATGGCCCTTTGAAAAACTCGTCAGCGAGGATTTTGGCCGTAGATTCCGTCTTGTTCCACCGAGGGAAGATTGGGCTTCGAGGCTGCTGGTTTGTCTTCGGCAAACCACTGGTTCTGTACGAATCGAAAACTCTTCGGCTCTGTTCCGCCGCCGACATTGATCTCTACGTTGATCTGGGAGCGGCGAAAAACAACTTTGTTGTTTTGAATGAGAACATTGCGGCAAGGAGAAAAGCCGTCAGCATTGGTCTCTTGAAGTATCCTGAAGATCCACTTCTCCGGATAGAGAATCGTATTGTCAACGAGCTCTGCTCCATCCACTCCAACAAAGGCTGCGGCGCACGAGCTGCCTTCGATAGTGCAGTTCTTCACGACAATATCCTTGGCTTCGTATTTTGCACCGCTCGGCCGAAACAGCGTAAGGCCCGTAGAACCGCCAATGTTGAGCGGCCGTTCACCTGCCCTCAGGAACCTGCAGTGTTCAATCGTGATCTGGGAGCAACCTCCCTTGGTTTGAACACCCGCGGTAGCACTGAAGCCCTCTTTGCCTTCGAAGCGACAACCCGTTATCTGCGAATCGTGGCAGCCGACCATATCGATTCCTTGGCCTCCCCAGCCTTTTAGGGTGCAATCGCGAATCGTTAGA
>Ga0315899_10006068_pt1 | contig 13005 bp, 22 predicted proteins | sample LakEriMetagenome_2_FD_203518 | JGI IMG/M metagenome (GOLD analysis project Ga0315899, IMG submission 203518) | Freshwater fungal communities from buoy surface, Lake Erie, Ohio, United States - Buoy 4 MA112 | ecosystem: Environmental > Aquatic > Freshwater > Lake | place: USA: Lake Erie, Ohio...
CATGGCTCCCGGTAGCGCCCTCGATTTGCGCTCCGCTGTCCTTCTTGGTCAGCTTGATGCGATCACCCTCGACATGGTCGACGGTGCCCACATGGACGCCGTCGGCGCCGATGACTTCGGCATGTTCCTTGATTTGGGTCAGATCGACCATGATGTTTCTCCCGTGCCGGAAATGGCGTCGCTTGAACGCCCCGCTTCCGCCTCGGTTTCCACCGCTCTTCTTTCGTAACGATTTCGCCCCGGAGTAACCCCCATGCCCCTTCTCCAAGCCTCCAAGGTCTACAAGCCCTTCGAATATCCCTGGGCCTATGAATATTGGAAGCGCCAGCAGCAGCTCCACTGGCTGCCCGAGGAAGTGCCCCTGGGCGAGGATTGCCGTGACTGGGCGCAGAAGATCAGCGAGCATGAGCGCAATCTGCTCACCCAGATCTTCCGCTTCTTCACCCAGGCCGACGTCGAGGTGCAGGACTGCTATCACGAGAAATACGGCCGGGTGTTCAAGCCGACCGAGGTCAAGATGATGCTGACCGCGTTCAGCAACATGGAAACGGTGCACATCGCCGCCTACAGCCATCTGCTCGACACGATCGGCATGCCCGAAACCGAATATAGCGCCTTCATGCAGTATAAGGAGATGAAGGACAAACACGACTATCTGGCCCAGTTCGGCGTCGACACGGACGAGGATATCGCCAAGACGCTCGCCATGTTCGGCGGCTTTACCGAAGGGCTGCAACTCTTCGCGTCGTTCGCGATGCTGATGAACTTTCCGCGCTTCAACAAGATGAAGGGCATGGGCCAGATCGTCAGCTGGTCCGTCCGCGACGAAACGCTCCATTGCGAAGGCATCATCCGTCTGTTCCACGCCTTCGTCAAGGAACGCGACTGCCTGACTCCGGCGGTCAAGGACGACATCATGGACATGTGCCAGAAGACCGTCCGGATCGAGGACGCCTTCATCGACCTCGTCTTCGAAATGGGGCCGGTGCCGGGCATGACGCCCAAGGACATCAAGAAATATGTCCGCTACATCGCCGACTGGCGGCTGGGCCAGCTCGGCCTCAAGCCCATCTACATGATCGACGAGCACCCGCTCCCCTGGCTCACCCCGCTGCTGAACGGCGTGGAGCATGCCAATTTCTTCGAAACCCGCGCGACCGAATATTCGAAGGCCGCGACGCGGGGCCAGTGGAACGACGTCTGGGACGCCTTCGACCGCCGCCAGAAGATCAAGGGCGGAGAAGCGGCGAACGCCGACGAGGAAGGCCCGGACATGTTCAAAGCCGCGGGGATCGCGGCGGAGTAGGATTATTAAATGGAAATAGGAGGAAAATATGACCTAGGTTGAGAAATATTAAATCGCCAACCACCCTCGAAAGACACGCCTCGCCGGTTTTTTTAGATCCTTAAGAATGGCGGAAGAGAGATCAACCAGACCACCAGATTTCTTAAGCCTACATATGCAGCGAGAACTAAGATCGATTAGAGGGGTAAAACTGCAAGGATCTTTTTATGCTGAACCTCAGTGTAATCCAAGATCGGAGTGGTTATTGGGTTTGGGAAGTTTTTGATGATGAGGATGTGTATCTTCGTTCTGATCGTGCCTTTGCTGCCGAACAGCAGGCATGGGAAGATTTGCGAGATGCAACGCATTTGATCAAAAATCATCTCCCCCTCAACTGAACCGATCGGTGCGGATGAGCACGCAAGCGCTTGTTCGCACCACCGGTGAGAATGTATCGAACGATGCCCATCATTTCCCTCTTCTTCGGCATCGTCATCCGCATGTATCATGACGATCATCCGCCGCCGCATTTTCACGCCAGCTATCAGGGCTTCGAGGCGTTCGTCGCGATCACCACCGGCGAAATCATCGCCGGCAGCCTCCCCAAGAAGGCGGCGCGGATCGTGCGGCAATGGGCGCTGGACCATAGGGATGAACTCATGGCAAACTGGGGCCGCAGCGAAGCTCTGCTGCCGATGGAGATGATCCCCGGAGCCGACCTTGATGATTAAGATCACTCATATCCGCCCTTCTGGCCCGGCCCGGCTGGATCTGACGTTCAGCGACGGCAGCGTGGCGCAATGGTCGGCGGATACGCTCATCGCCCGCAATACCGAATTGACCGCACCACTGGCGGACCCCACCTATTTCAGTCGCGCCTTTATTGAAGCGGGAGCGCTGGCATGGCCCAACGGCCTGGAACTGTCACCATCCGCGCTCCATAAAAAGCTGAAAGAGATGGGCGCGCTGCATAGGGCGGCGGCCTGAACATCGGCGCTCATCCCCATGCTCCCCACGCCCCGCCTTCGCACCCTCTTCACCAGCCGCTGGTTCGCGCTGCTGTGGGCGGTGCTGGTGATCCTGACGGCGATCAACTTCGTGGGTGCGAACGATGATAGGCCCGCCGACGCCGCTAACGCCACCGCCGCCGACGGCCTCACCAACGACCAGCGCGCCGCCATCGCCAATGCGCTCTGAAGCCCGCGCAAGGACGCGGTCCTGACGCATCCCTCCGCTGTCCTATTCCGCCCCTTCCATGGCAGATATCCGGTTGGAAGAAGGCCGGGCCAGCGCCCCGGCCCGCGCAATAATGATGCGCTGATAGGAAAGAAAAGCCACGATCCTGCGGGAAATATGCGAAGTTAAGCGGGCGAAATCCTATTTTTGGCCCGGTCGTGCCGCGGCCTGACAGGAGGCTGAACGGCCGGTTTTGTTCCGTTCATGCAACATAGATCATCCGTGCGGGTTCTTGTCTCACATCAGGAGCAAGGAACCATTCTCATGACTTTTTCGATCAAGCGCGCCCTTATCGGCCTGTCGATCGGGGCGATGACGCTGACCGGCGTCGCCGCCACGCCGTCTTTCGCCCAGCCGAACCGCGCCGACCGTGAATATCGCCGCGACGTGCGCGACGCGCGTCAGGACTATCGCCGCGATGTCCGCGACGCGCGCAAGGATTACCGTCGCGACGCGCGCGACGACCGCAGGGAAGATCGCCGCGCCTGGCGCAACTATGACTGGAACCGGCCCGATCCGCGCTACGGCCGGAGCTATCGTCCGGACCGCTACTATACAGCCGGCGCGCCGATCCGCGTCGATCGCCGCACGCGCATCTATCGCGGCTATGACAACCGCTATTATTGCCGCCGCTCCGACGGGACGACCGGCCTGATCGTGGGCGCGGCGCTGGGCGGCCTGCTCGGCAACCAGATCGCGCAGGGCCAGTCCAACCTGCTCGGCACGCTGATCGGCGGCGGCGCGGGCGCGCTGCTGGGGCGGGAGATCGATCGTGGCGGCGTGAGCTGCCGCTAAGCCGCGCACCAGGGATGGCGGCTGCCATCCCATGAGCGGGCGAGTCCTTCGGTGACCAGCATGGTCCCGATCGACTCGCCTCCGCGCGTGACGACCCCAAGCGAGCGCCCGTAGCGATCGGCATCCCGGTCGCCCCGTTCCAGCGAGAAGGGGCCGGCGTTCATCAGCGCCTGAAGCCGCTGCGTCGCCCGCGCGCCGAGTTCGCCCTCCGCAACGCAGCGAGGGCCGTGGGTTTCGGGCGTGTCGATGTCGGCGATGCGATATTTCTCGCCCCGGAACCAGAATGTGTCGCCATCGACGACGCAGTTCGTCCCGCCCCCGCTATGACAGAGGCCGAACCGTGCCGAGAGCGTGTCCACCGGCGCGCCGGTCGTCAGCGGCGCGCCTGGCGCATGGCGGGCGATCCAGTCCGGGCCGAACCAGCCAAGCAGCAGCGCCAGGCAGAGCATGTAGGCGATCGCCGGTCCGCTCAGCCCGCGCCGCGCGGGGGCAGGGCGCAAGCGCAGCGCATTACCGCCGCGACGCGCCTCCGCCGCCCATGTCTGTTGCACCCTGTCGCGCCGCGCCGGCCCGCGCCGCCCTGTTGTTCGTCTCGCCATCAGGCGAGCCTAGCGCGCGTCGCCTCAAGCGAGCGTTAAAGATGGTCCGGTTTTCACCCGCTATGGCGACGTTCCGATTTGACGCCGATCAATGCCGCGCCGGCGCGCGCTGCCATGCTGGGGCATCCTGTCCGAAATGGAGCCGAAGATGAACGCCGCCGCGCCGCCCACCCCCTATGTCCGCATCGGTGGCGAGCCGATCGTGCGCGGCATTGTCGATCGCTTCTATGATCTGGTCGAAAGCGACCCCGCCTACGCGCCGCTTCGTGCCATCCACGCCGCCGACCTGGGGCCGGTGCGGCATGGTCTTGCGCGTTTCCTGTGCGGCTGGCTGGGCGGGCCGCGCGACTGGTTCGATCGCGGGTCATGCATCATGTCGCTGCACCGGGCTTTCCCGATCACGCCCGCGCTGGCGGATCAATGGGCCATGGCGATGACCCGCGCCATCGCCGGGGACGATGATATCGACCCCCTGCTGGGCGACGCCATGGCCGAAGCGCTGGGGCATATGGCGCGCGGCATGATCAATTTCGGCCTGAACGACAGCGCCGCCGCCTGACGCCCCGCGTCAGGGCAGGTCGTCCTCATCTGCGTCCTCGCTATTGCCGAAAATCTCCTCCTCATCGTCCATCTGCGCCTCGCCGGCGTAGGCGTCCATATCGATCCGGCCGGACCGGTTCATCGCCTCCATCCTCTCCACCAGATCCTCGGTATCGTCGGGGATGATCTGCGCCGGGTTGGGCCGGCCGCCGCGCTCGCTGTCTTCGCTAAGGTCGATCGAGCGGGTGACGGCGTCGTCGGCGACGTCCTGCGCCTGCGCGCCGCTGTCGTCCTGCTCGCTATTTTCTTCCAGTTCGCGGTCGGGAACGGGACGATCCATGGCATGTCTCCTTGACGCTGTGGGTTGCGTGATGCCTCAACGGTCCGCCCCGCCGGCTGTTCCGGGACAAAGCGCTGGACAGGGGCGGGTGCAGGGGGCAAAGGCGCTACCGATCCTTTCGCACCGCAGCAGGAATCCTCCATGCCCCGCCAGCTCATTTCCTCCGGCTCGCCCTTCGAGGCGCAGGTCGGCTATTCGCGCGCCGTCGTCCAGGGCGACTGGTGCTTCGTCGCCGGGACCACCGGCACCGATCCTGCAACGAAGACGATGCCCGACGATGTCGTCGAACAGGGGCGCAACGCGCTCGCGACCATCGGCCGGGCGTTGGCGGATGCGGGCTTTTCCTTCGCGGACGTGGTGCGCGTCACTTACTATATCACCGACGCTGCCTATTGGGACGTGATGGGCGATATTGCCGGACCCGTGTTCGGCGACATTCGCCCGGCGGCCAGCTGCGTCGTCGCCGGCCTCGTCAAGCCGGAAATGAAGATCGAAATCGAAGTCACCGCCTTCAAAGGGTAACAGGGATCGAGCAACATGATCACCATGTACGGCATCAAGAATTGCGACACGATCAAGAAAGCCCGCAACTGGCTGGACAATGAACGCGTCGCCTATGGATTCCACGACTACAAGGTCTCGGGCGTCGACAAGGAACGCCTGGAAGAATGGGTGATGGAGCATGGCTGGGAAACCATCCTCAACCGTTCCGGCACCACCTTCAAGGCGCTCGACGCGGGCGACAAGGCGCATATCGACGCGGACAAGGCGATCGCCCTCATGATGGCCAACCCGTCGATGATCAAACGGCCGATCCTGGACACGGGCAAGGGCACGGTCGTCGGGTTCAAGGCGACGACCTACGAAACCGCGTTGCAGGGCGTGAAGGCGTGATGCCGGCGGGGCGGGCGCGCATCGGCCTCGGGCTGCTGCCCTGCCTGCTCCTGCCCTGGCTGCTCCCTGTGTCGGCGGCGCGGGCCGAACCGATCCTGATCGCGCATCGCGGCGACAGCGGCGAACGGCCGGAACATACGCTCGCCGCCTATGAACGGGCGATCGACGAAGGCGCGGACTATGTCGAGCCGGACCTTGTATTGACAAAGGACGGCGTGCTGGTCGCCCGGCATGAAAATGAGATTAGCGGCACCACCGACGTCGCCGATCATCCCGAATTCGCGGACCGCAAGACCAGCAAGACGATCGACGGCGTGGAACTGACCGGCTGGTTCACAGAAGACTTCACGCTCGCTGAACTGCGCACGCTGCGGGCGCGCGAACGGCTGCCTGACCTGCGCCCCGCCAATGTCCGCTTCAACGATCTTTATCTGATCCCGACGTTCGAGGAGATATTGAAGCTGGTCCGTGCGAAAGAGGCGGAGGTCCATCGCCGCATCGGCATCTACCCCGAAACCAAGCATCCGACCTATTTCGCCAGGATCGGCCTGCCGCACCAGGCGGCGATGCTCGACATGCTTGCCCGCTACGGCTATCAGACGGCGGCCGATCCGGTCTTCATCCAGTCTTTCGAGGTCGGCAATTTGAAGGCGCTGCGCGCTGCTACCCGCCTGCGCCTCATCCAGCTGGTCGATGCCCAGGGCGGCCCCGCCGATATGCCCGGCACCAGCTATGCCGACATGCTGACCGTGCAGGGCCTTGGCGCCATTGCCGCCTATGCCGACGGCGTCGGTCCGTCCGCCGCGATGCTGATATCGCCGGAAGGGCCGACCGCGCTGGTGGGCCGCGCGCACGATGCGGGATTGCAGGTCCATGTCTGGACGCTGCGGATGGAAAATCCCTTCCTCCCGCCGCAATATCGGCGCGCCGACGATCCGCAGGGCAGGGGCGACTTTGCTTCCTGGGTGCGCGCCATCGCCGCGACGGGCGTGGACGGCATCTTCAGCGATTTTCCGGGCCAGGCGAAGGCGGCGCTCAACCCCGCGCCGTAACCGCTTGCCAAAGCGTTCCGGCCAGCGAATAACCGTTTCATGTTGTCCCAGAAGACCCGTTACGCGATCCGTGCCCTGCAACATCTCGCCGATCGCTACCGCCAGGGACCAGTGCCTCTGAACGAGATCGCGACGCGGCAGAATATCCCGGCGAAGTTCCTGACCGTGATCCTGTCCGAACTGTCGCGCGAAGGGCTGGTGGCGACGCAGCGGGGCAGGGACGGCGGCTATTGGCTGGCGCTCGCGCCTGTCGATATCAGCTATGGCGATATCGTCCGGCTGACGCGCGGTTCGCTGGCCCTCACCCCCTGCGCCAGCCGTTTCGCGCATGAAAGCTGCACAAACTGTCTGCCCGAGTCTGAATGCCGGCTGCATCGGGTGATGCTGCGCGTCCGCGACGAAACCGCCCGTGTGCTCGACGGCATCAGCCTCGCCGAACCGATCCCAATCGGCGCGGAGGAATAGCGCCAGCGGGGCGGAACGGGTGAGGACTTGCGCTCCTCCGTCCCCTCCGCCACATGACGGCCATGACCCAGCCGCCGCTCAAAGCCGCCATCGTCCCCGTCACGCCGCTGCAGCAGAACTGTACCCTCTTCTGGTGCACGAACAGCATGCGGGGGGCGTTCGTCGATCCGGGCGGCGATCTGCCGGTCCTCAAGCGCGCGGCGCAGCAACATGGCGTCACGATCGAGAAGATCCTGATCACCCACGGCCATATCGATCATTGCGGGCAGGCGGGCATCCTGGCCCAGGATCTCGGCGTCCCGATCGAGGGACCGCAGGAGGAGGATCGCTTCTGGATCGACAAGCTGGGCAGCGAAGGCCCGAAATATGGCATCGATGGCAAGAGTTTCGAGCCTGACCGCTGGCTGGTCGATGGCGATCAGGTGACGGTCGGCGATCTGACGCTCGACGTCTATCACTGCCCCGGTCACACGCCCGGCCACGTCGTCTTCCACCACGCCCCCAGCAAGCTGGCGATAGTGGGTGATGTGCTGTTCCAGGGATCGATCGGCCGCACCGATTTTCCCCGCGGCAATCACCAGCAGTTGATCGACGCCATCACCGGCAAGCTCTGGCCATTGGGCGGCGACACGGCCTTTGTCCCCGGCCACGGACCGATGAGCAATTTCGCCCATGAGCGGCGCAGCAACCCCTTCGTCGCCGATTCGGTGCTGGCGCCCTGAATCAGTTGTTGGCGGCCATGGCCGGCGGCGCAGGCATTTCCCGGGTCGCGCCATAGGCGATGGCGAGCGCCGCGATCGCCAGGGCAGCGGTGATCCCCCATGTCAGCAGCGCGCCGCCGCCACGCCATAATGTCGGCTGGTCGGCGTCCATCCCGAACGCGTGGGCGACCCGCGCGACAATATAGACCAGCGCCATGATCCACAGCCATAGCGACGCGCCGGCGGCCAGCTCGACAAGGCCCGTGAGGATCAGCACGATCGGCGTATATTCGATGAAATTGGCATGCGCCCGCATCCGCCGGGCCAGCAGTGCGTGACCGGCGTCGCCATGCATCACCTTGTCCCGAATGCGGAACCGGGCGCAGCGAATCGCCAGCCAGATATTGAGCAGGGCGCAGGCGGCGGCGAAGGTCAGCGTGATCGGCAACAGCATGACAGGTTGGTCCCCTGATTGTGGTCGCGGCAGCTTAGGCCCGCCGGCGAGAAGGGCAAGGAAGCACTTGCGCGTCGGCCAAAAACCGCTATAGGCGCAGGGCTTCGCGATCACCCGGGCCGCATGGTCTGCGGCGCCGTTGGCGTCGGCATCCCATGGACACCGGCCAGTCGCACAACCAGATTGATATACGGAACAAGGTGCCGACATGGCTGTCCCCAAGCGCAAGACTTCTCCTTCCCGTCGCGGCATGCGCCGCAGCCACGACGCGCTGCGCGTGGAAGCGTTCAACGAATGCTCGAACTGCGGTGAACTCAAGCGTCCGCACCATGTGTGCGACGCCTGCGGTCACTATAACGGCCGCGAAATCGTCGCCGTCGGGGCGTAAGCCCTTCCTCTACTCCGCAAAGGGGTGATCTAGAGTGTCCAGCCAGCCGCGAATCGCCATAGACGCGATGGGCGGGGACGAAGGCGTGCGCGTGATGATGGCGGGAGCGGCCCTGGCCCGCCGCCGTCACGACGGCCTGCGCTTCACCCTGTTCGGCGATGACGCGCAGATCAAGGCGGCGCTCGACAATCATCCCAATCTGCGCGCTGCGTCGGACATCGTCCACGCCGAGACGGTGGTCGACGGGTCGGAAAAGCCGAGCGTCGCGATCCGCAAGAAGTCCAGCTCCATGAGCATGGCGATTGCCGCCGTGAAGTCGGGCGAGGCGGGGGCCGCGGTCTCGGCCGGTAATACCGGCGCGCTGATGGCCATGGCCAAGGTGGCGCTTCGCACCATGAAGGGCGTGGATCGTCCGGCCCTTGCGGCGATGCTGCCGACGCTCGGCGACAATGACGTCATCATGCTGGACCTGGGCGCGAACACGGAATGCGACGCCCGCAACCTGGTGCAGTTCGCCGTCATGGGCGCGGCCTATGCGCGCGTCGCTTTCGATCTGGACCGGCCCCGTGTTCGCCTGCTCAATATCGGTACCGAGGAGTTGAAGGGCACGGACGAGATTCGAGACGCCGCCGCCGTGTTGCGCGCCGCCGAGAGCCTGTCCCTCCGCTTCGACGGTTTCACCGAGGGCGACAAGATCGGCAAGGGCGACACCGACGTCATCGTGTGCGACGGCTTTTCGGGCAATGTCGCGCTCAAGACCGCCGAGGGCACTGCGCGCTTCGTCACGGATGTGCTGCGCAAGGCCTTTACCAGTTCGCTCCGCTCCAAGATCGGCTTCCTGATCTCGAAGCCGGCGATGCACCTGCTCAAGCATCATCTTGATCCCAACAATCATAATGGCGCGGTTTTCCTGGGCCTGAACGGCGTCGTGGTGAAAAGCCATGGCAGCGCCGACGAAAAGGGCGTCGCCAACGCCGTCCATGTCGCCGCGCGCCTGCTGGAAGAAGACATCACCCGCCGCATCGCCGCCGACATTGCCGACATCCAGTCGCTGTCGGCCGCGGCATCCCGACTGGAGCAGCCTGCCAAGTGATCCGCCGCTCCATCCTGCTTGGCACCGGCTCCGCCCTGCCGGCCCGCGCCGTGAGCAACGCCGAACTGGCGCAGACGGTGGACACCAGCGACGAATGGATCGTGGAGCGCACGGGCATCCGCAACCGGTATATCGCCGCCGACGGGGAAACCACCGCGACTCTTGCCGCCGATGCTGCCCGGCAGGCGCTCGACGCTTCGGGTATGAACGCGCAGGATATCGACCTCATCATCCTGGCAACCGCCACCCCGGACCAGACCTTCCCGGCCGCCGCGACCAAGGTTCAGGCGATGCTGGGCATCGACGATTGCGTCGCCTTCGACGTGGCCGCCGTCTGCTCGGGCTTCCTCTATGCCGTGACCGTGGCCGACAGCATGATCCAGTCCGGCGCGGCCACCCGTGCGCTGGTGATCGGATCGGAAACCTTCAGTCGCATCCTGGACTGGGAGGATCGAACCACCTGCGTTCTTTTTGGCGACGGCGCGGGCGCGATCGTGCTGGGAGCGGAGGAAAGCGCGGCAGGGGAACGCGGCATCCTTGCGGCGAAGCTGCATGCGGATGGCCGCCACAACCAGCTTCTGTACGTCGACGGCGGCCCGTCCACTACGCAAACGGTCGGCAAGCTGCGGATGAAGGGGCAGGAAGTGTTCCGCCATGCCGTGGTGAACCTTGCCTCCGTGCTGAACGAGGTGATGGAACTTGCAGGGATGACGGCGGCCGACATCGACTGGCTGGTGCCGCACCAGGCCAATGCGCGTATTCTCGACGCCACGGCCCGCAAGCTCAAGCTGCCGGCCGAGCGGGTGGTGGTGACGGTCGATCGCCACGCCAACACGTCGGCTGCGTCGGTACCGTTGGCGCTGGACGTTGCCGTGCGGGACGGGCGGATTAAGCCGGGCGATCTGGTGGTGCTGGAAGCGATGGGTGGGGGCTTCACCTGGGGCGCGTGTGTTCTGCGGGTTTAACCTGCAGCAAGCTCTTGCCAAAGCGAGGCAAATCAATCACATTTCTTGCGGCCGCGGGGGGCGGTCGCTGACCAAGGAAATGGGGAACGGGATGAGCGGGAATGGCACGCTGACGCGCGCGGATCTGGCGGAAAGCGTCAACCGTCATGTGGGGCTGTCGCGAGCGGAAGCCGCGACCCTGGTCGAATCCATCCTTGAACATATGTCCTGCGCGCTGGAGCGCGGTGAGAATGTGAAGATATCCAGCTTCGGCACGTTCGTCCTGCGCGACAAGACCCAGCGGATGGGCCGCAACCCGAAGACGGGCGTCGAAGTGCCGATCGAGCCGCGCCGGGTGCTGACGTTTCGCGCCAGCCAGACGATGCGCGACCGGGTTTCTTCCGTCTGACGCCGATGGGCGCTTTGCTGCTGTCACAATAGTTGACCTTCTGCCAGCTATGGGTGCAACATCGCGCCCATGGACAAGGAAGAGGGTGCATTTCTGACCATCAGCGAGCTTGCCGGCGAGCTAGGTCTTCCCCAGCATATCCTGCGCTACTGGGAAACGCGCTTTCCCCAGCTGCGTCCGTTGCAGCGCTCGGGCAATCGCCGCTATTACCGCCCGGCGGACGTCCATCTTGCGCGGCGTATCCACCAGCTGCTCAATGTCGAGGGATTCACTGTCAAGGGCGCGCAGAAAGCGCTGGCCGATGCTGCGGCACCCTCCGCCCGACCGCAATCGTCGCCGGTCCTGGACGACGCCGCCCTGCTGAAGCAGCTTCAGGCAATACGGGATCGGCTCGCCGCGGCGCTGGGCTGAACTGGGCTCAGCGCTTGGGCACGCGATAGGGCGTGAAGTCGCCCAGCGCGCAGGCCCCGGTCTGGATGCCGGTCTGCAGATTGGCGGTGGTCGCGAAGTCGCCGCGACACATCTGCGCGCTGTAGCTGCGCACGATCAGCGTATCGCCCGATGCCAGCCCGCTGCAACTGCCGATCAGGTCATTCTTGTAGACCAGCTTCCGGCTGACCCGATAGAGCACCACATTGTTGCTGATCGCGACCAGACTGGTCTGAGGCTCCCGGTTGATGCACGTCTGCGGTTTGTCAGCCACTTTGCCGGCCAGCGCCTTGTCCAGATCGGCTGTCTGCCGGGCCGTCAGCGGGGTCGGGGTGTAGGCCCCGGCACAGCCTCCCAGCACAACCAGCATCGCTGCCATCATGATCGAACGCATCGTTTCTCTCCTACTGCTTGCCCGCCTTGTGAGGACGGACTCCATGGGCTCGATCCGTCAAGCCGCATCCTTTGCCGCCCGCCGGGCCGCAAGCTCGGCGACATCCCGTGCCCGAAGGAAGATGTTGGTGGCCCGCTCCGCGCCGATGCTCGTCGGCACGGTGGCTTCGCCCCGCGCGCGCAGATCCTCAACTCGGGCGACCCGCGCGACCAGCTCCGCGTTGTCGGGCTCCACACCCAACGCGAAACGGCCGTTGGAGAGCGTGTATTCGTGCGCGCAATAGACCGACGTATCGTCAGGCAACGCATCGAGCCGCCGCATATTGTCGAACATCTGCGCCGCCGTCCCTTCGAACAGCCGGCCACAGCCCATGGCGAACAGGGTGTCGCCGACGAAAAGGATGCGGTCCTGCGGCATATGATAGGCGATATGACCGGCAGTGTGGCCGGGCACCGCCATCACCGTGCCTTCATGTGCGCCGATGCGGACCTTGTCGCCTTCATCCACATGGCGGTCGAGCGTCTCTATCTTGCCCGCTTCGGCCGCCGGGCCGGTAACGATGCATCCCGTCGCCGCCTTGATCGCCGCGTTGCCGCCGACATGGTCCGGATGCCAATGGGTGTTCCAGATCTGGCCGATGGTCCAGTCGCGCGCCTTCGCTGCCACCAGTACAGGTTCGGCAACCGCGGGATCGACGACCACCGTCTCGCCGCTGACATCATCATGCATCAGCCAGACATAATTGTCGGTCAGGACGGGAAGGCGGACGATCTCCAGCATCGCGTCACCATTTTCCCGTGTTCGGCATGGACGCCCAGGGCTCGGCGGGTTCCAGATGTCCGTCCTGCAGCAACTCCACGGAAATATTGTCAGGCGTGCGCACGAAGGCCATATGCCCGTCGCGCGGGGGTCGGTTGATGGTGACGCCCGCGTCCATCAGCTTCTGACAGGTGGCGTAGATATTCTCGACCCGGTAGGCGAGGTGGC
>Ga0315899_10006069_pt1 | contig 13004 bp, 3 predicted proteins | sample LakEriMetagenome_2_FD_203518 | JGI IMG/M metagenome (GOLD analysis project Ga0315899, IMG submission 203518) | Freshwater fungal communities from buoy surface, Lake Erie, Ohio, United States - Buoy 4 MA112 | ecosystem: Environmental > Aquatic > Freshwater > Lake | place: USA: Lake Erie, Ohio...
CAAAAACCAACTAATACTCCGACTAATACCGTAACTCCGACTAATACACCAACTAATACCCCAACTAACACAAGAACAAACACACCTACAAGAACTGTAACACCAACAAACACACCTACAAGAACTGTAACACCAACAAACACCTCAACAGTTACTCCAACACAAACTCCAACAAATATTATTATTTATTTTAAATTTGAAGTGACTAGTTGTTGTCCTCAAGTGACAGGACCTGTATTTATTATGTCATTACCAAGTCATTATCAACCTGTAGGTACAACATCATATTCAGTTGTGGATACAACAGGTGTGTGTTTTAGAGTTGGTTCTATTGTTGATGAGTCAACACCAACAAATAGAACTTGGAACGGTAATACCTCTCAAGTTATAACAGGTATTAATAATATTAACCCTTGTATTCAATGTAATCTTAATAACGGATGTCCAACCCCAACCCCAACCCCAACCGTTACTCAAACTCCAACTAACACTCAGACACCTACAAATACACCAACAAACACACAAACACCAACAAACACACCAACACCAACAAACACACCAACAAAAACACAAACAAACACACCAACAAGAACACAAACTCCAACAAATACGCCAACCGTAACACCAACAAATACCCCAACGAGAACTGTAACCCCAACAAACACACCAACAAGAACACAAACTCCAACAAATACGCCAACACAAACTCCAACAAATACACCAACTAACACTAATACACCAACCGTAACACCAACAAATACCCCAACAAAAACTAATACCCCAACTAACACACCTACAAACACACCTACTAAGACACTAACACCAACTAACACACCCACAAATACACGAACACAAACACCAACAAACACAGTTACACCTACAAATACACAAACTCAAACACCAACAAACACCCCAACGAGAACTGTAACACCAACAAATACCCCAACGAGAACTCAAACACCAACAAACACAGTTACACCTACAAATACACCAACAAAAACAAAAACCCCAACTCCAACAAAAACTCCAACAAATACCCCAACACCATCACCAACACCAGTTCCTGTTGATTACTTTGTTCAATGTGTTGAAACCGTATGCCCATCAGGTCAAGTTAATTTTGGACCTGAAGATGACCCAGATACTATTTTTGGGACTTGGAATAGATTCGCACTTTTAGCACCAAACATATTTAACAATTATGCAGGTTCTCCTGTTCTTATTTCCGGTTTACAACCTGACGGGTCAATAATCACTAATAACCCATCATATTATTTTTACACAGGTGCTACTAATACATATTATTTAGGTGTTTATAATTTACCAATGACTGAAGGTGAAAACGTTGGACCTGTAACTGCCGATGGTTCAATACTTGGTAAATTTTATTATAACTCAAACATTAAAAAAATGGTTGTTGTTTGGGACGTAGCAGGTGCGGGATACTATGAATGGACAACATTTAACCCAACCGTAAATGTTGGACTATCTTTAGGTCATCCAACGGCATCACAATTTTTAACAACCTCAACAAATTGGGGAACAACTAATTTAACTAACGCTCAATTCACTGTTAGTGGTTCTAATAACACTGTAGTTTTAGCAACAACCAAAATAAATGATGCTGGGGGTGTTCCTAAAATGATTCAATGTACAAAAAATAGTGGATTAATTAACGGTTTTTATAGTGTATGTGAATACGGTAATTATGTTCACGAAGTAACAATAGGAAGTGAGTATAATGATGATGATTTTATAGGTATTGTTATCGCAGCAAAAAAAGGTTTAGGTACTAACCCTAACGCAACTGATATGTTAACGTTAGTGTTTAACGGAAATAGTGGTAGTGTTAATGTTGTTTACAACTCAGGTCAAGACGTTTACTCATTTAATGATTATGCGGGTTCAACATCTGCGGGTGTTATGATAGGTGGAACTAGTCCATTTGGTACTGGTTATTATAACACCAAAGGTCAAGTCAGAGTTAAGATTATTAAAACAAGTACAATAGTTAGTATATACACAACTCAACGTATGGGTCTAAATGGTATTGTTCAGGCTGGAAATCCAAATCCATATACTTTATTATACCAATTTGATTTAACAGATAAAACAACTTGGAATGGAGCCCCATCATATGCTGTAGGTAATGAATTATTGAAATTTACAAGTGGAACTAGTTTTGGTTACTTAACATCATCACAACCACTAAGTCAATTTTATGATATTGAATTTTCAAGTATTCAACAACCTTCAGGTGTTTTATACTCTAAAACTGTAACTAACCCTATTTTAGGTAAAACATATTCATTTTATGGTGTGGATGGTTGTTGGCAATATAGTGGTAAAACATTTAACTATACAGAATCTGATTTAGTAAGTATTACCGCTGAAACAATCAATAATAATTGTATTGATTGTCAAACTAACGTTATTGATTGTTATGAAGTTACATATTCAAATATTACAATACCTGATAACTTAGACGCAGTACCTTACCCTGTTAATTTTGTAGTTCCACCGGGTGCGATTACAGGTAATGTTACAAGAGTTGAACTTATTTTGAGTGGATATACTCATACATATACTCAAGATGTTGGTATGGTACTTGTCTCACCTAATAATGTTTCATCATTAGTTGTTGGTAGACCTGTAGGTGCCCATGTAGCAAATAATATAAACGTAACACTTAATCATTACAGTCCGGATGTTTGGAATGGTTTTAGTGGTGGGACATATAGAAATAATTCATACGTTAATTATGTGATGAACTTTTCACCGGGACCTAGTTATTCAACCATTAACACTCAAACACCTGATTTTAGTACGTTTGTTGGAATGTCCTCAACTAATGCAACGGGAACATGGAAATTTTATATTAAAGATTTCTCACCAGGTTATGGTGGGTCTATGTCAGGTGCAACATTAAGAATTTGTCACGAAATAATTCAACCAAGTCCAACCCCAACTAAAACCTCAACACCAACCCCAACCCCAACGAAAACTGTAACACCAACAAATACACCAACGAAAACTGTAACACCAACAAATACACCAACAAGAACTGTAACACCAACAAAAACCCCATTATCAACAAATACCCCAACAAATACACCAACAAAAACTACAACACCAAGTAATACACAAACACCAACAAATACTCCAACAATAACTGTAACACCAAGTAATACACAAACCCCAACAAAAACACAAACGCCAACAAATACTCCAACAAAAACACAAACACCAACAAATACTCCAACAAAAACACAAACACCTAGTAATACTGTTACACCAACAAATACTGTTACACCAACAAATACTGTTACACCAACAAATACTAAAACTCCAACAGTTACCCCAACAAAAACTACAACACCAACACCAACAGTAACCAAAAACTGTTTTAATGGTATTGTTATTGAATCAATTTATCTTGATGATTATTCAGATATAAATTTATTACCACTTGAATGGCAAAATATTGGTTTGGGTAATGACTTTGTAATTTCCCCTACCGAGACTTTAACTAACGTCGGAGTTGGTGGTCATGGTTGTAGTTCAGCTCTATTCGAATATAGGTCCGGGTCAGTTGTTCTTGGTGAAGGTAGATTAAATAATAATGGTAGTCCATTAGCAGGTGCACAAACCGCGTCGGGAACATATATTTGTGGTGACTACTCTAACACACCGGCACCATTAACAGGAGGTGTTTGGGTAGGAACATCATCGTCTCGTTATAGTAAAATAGTTATAAGTCCTGAACAAGCTACCCAATTGGTGGTTCAATCAGGTGGTGGTTTTATAACTATTAGTACTTATTGTGCTAAATCGTTGTATAGTTGTTGTTCTAGTCCTGCAGGATGTAATTGTTGTGCATTATTTGATGGAAATTGTCACACAAATGCGATATTTGTAAGAATCACACAAGGAAATGGTTCATTAATATATGCCGGTCCAGCACAGGTAGATACACCTGTTGTAGTTGACCCTTGTATCTCTGTAAGTCCAACACCAACAAAATCACAAACACCAACACCAACACAAACACCAACAGTTACACAAACTCCGACTAATACACAAACACCAACAGTCACACAAACTCCTACACAAACTCCTACAAAAACACCAACAAATACAACAACACCAAGTAACACACAAACTCCAACAAAAACACCTACACCAACAAATACACCAACAAAAACGCAAACTCCAACAAACACGACAACAAAAACACCAACTGTTACACCTACACCAACTGTTACACCTACAAACACACCAACCACGACCGTAACACCAAGTTCATCAACAGGTTCAAATTGTAGATGTTATAAAAATTTAGGTTATGGAACACCTATATTAATACCTTCAACATATTCAACGGACCCTGAATTAGGTATTGCTTCACCATATCCTGTAATATTTAATGTTACCAATTTACCATTTGGTGTTATTACTAATGTGATTGTTAAAATTAGTGGTTATACTCACACTTTTCCAGGTGATATTGGAATGTCATTAGTGTCTCCAAATAATAATGACTACGCACTACTAACAGGTAGGGCTGGTGGTGGTAGTGATGCCAACAACACTGATGTTATATTAGACGATAACGCCTCAACAGAATGGAATGGTTATAGTTCAGGAACATTTAGAAGTATCAGAACATCTCAAGGTGATTTCACATTTTCAAACGCATCATCAACACCACCACTTTTACCACCATCAATACCTTTTGTTACAAATAACACATATAATGGTTTATCTACATTTGTTGGAAGACCAAAAAGTACCGCAGAAGGTTTATGGGGGTTATATATTCAGGATTTTGCTGATGATGATTATGGTCAAATATTAGGTATTGAATTGTGTATATGTACTTTAGATGTAACTTTAACACCAACAAAAACACAAACACCTACCCCAACACAAACACCTACTAAAACACCAACACCAACAAACACACCAACAAGAACAGAAACCCCAACACAAACCCCAACTAAAACGCCAACTCCAACAAACACTCAGACACCAACAAACACTCAGACACCAACACAAACACCAACAAACACTCAGACACCGACTAAAACCCCGACCCCAACAAAAACACCAACACCAACACAAACCCCAACTGTTACACCAACAAAAACAAGACCACCACTAGATTTTACCGTAACATCATCTTGTGATGGTACTAATGCCGGAGTCAACATTACTAATATTATTGGTGGTGTTCCACCATATCAAGTTGGGGCTTCCGTGTTTTCAACTCAAGCCGCGGCATTAGCAAACACCAATTGGCTTAACGCTTCAAGTGTAAGTTATGGTGTTTCAATTTTAGCATCACCTTCTTGGGTGGCGGTTAAAGATTCTTCAGGTACAATTTTAACAAAATCAACAACATTTACTTGTCCAAGTCCAACACCAACTAAAACCCCAACAAATACCCCAACAAAAACTGTAACACCAACAAAAACTGTAACACCAAGTAATACACAAACACCAAGTAATACACAAACACCTACAAGAACTGTAACACCAACAAATACACCAACAAATACTAAAACCCCAACTGTAACACCGACAAAAACACCAACACCAACAACACCATATTCAGTATTTGCAGTTGATAGTTGTTGTGCTTCAGTAAGTGGGACTTTTTATATGTCATTACCAACACAATACACACCATATTTTGACCCTGTTAATGGTGTGACAAAATGGGTGTTTGTTGGGACTGATAATATATGTTACATAGTTAACTCATTAGCTGTAGGTCAAACACCTAATAGAACTTGGAACACAACAATACTACCATATAAAAATGATGACTCTACACCGGGTTGTGTTAATTGTTCTTCAGTAAGACCTTGTCCATCACCAACACCAACACCAACTAAAACACAAACGCCAACAATGACTAAAACACCAACACCAACACCAACAAGATGTCAATATTGTACCACATATAATTCAAACCAAAATAATATAGCAATACCTGGAACAGGCACCGCAGGTACTGCATCGTCATACCCAATTACATTTAATGTTCAAGGGTTAAACACCTCAATTAGTAAAATTAACATAACTTTAAATAACTATAGTCACGCATGTTTTGCTGACGTTGGTTTAGTTTTAGTAGCTCCCGATGGGACTTATTCATTACTAAGTATGAGATGTGGTGATTGTATCCAAAGTTCACAAACAGTAATTAACCCAACAATATCATCAGATGGTGTAACAACATGGGATGGTAAGAGTTCAGGGACGTTCTCAAACATCACATCACCATGTGGTACGCAAACATTTGCGGTTGTTCCCGGAATCACATTACCAACATTTACTAGTGGAGTCCAAACCCCATCATTTACGTCAGCATTTGTAAATAAATCCGCATCATCAGCAAACGGTCAATGGAAATTACTTATTCAAGATTTTGGGAATAATGACATAGGTTCATTAGGTAGTGCAACTATCCAAATTTGTCAAAATACCCCATGTGGTTGTAATAGTTATAGGTTTGAAAATTACGCACCTGTTTCATTATTTGAAACTGCGACATTCACATTTACACCTTGTTGTAATACTTTAGAAACATCACCAATTAATATTGATAGTAATGCTAAATACATAATCGAAGTTTGTTCATCAACAGTTCCTCAAGTATCAGGACCAGGAACTGTAACATTATTAGGACCATGTGATTATTGTAACAATTCATGTTACTGTTGGGATTTATTCACCCCTCAATGGACTGACTATGAATTAACCTATCTAAACTGTAGTGGAATTGTAACAAGTATTTATTTAGGACCAGGTAGTAGTTTTTCAATTTGTTCATCGTCTTATATAACATCACAACCTCAATTTGGGTTTGCCGCGACTAGAAGAGGAACATGTGCTGGAGGTGCTTGTCCAAGTCCAACACCAACAAAAACACCAAGTCCAACTCCAACAATGACAAAAACACCAACAAAAACTCCAACACCAACTAAAACACCAACAATGACAAAAACACCAACACCAACTAAAACACCAACAAAAACTCCGGTATTTATTCCTTGTGTTGGTGGTGGTTGTGCATTTAACACAACAGGTGATGTAATTTTAGGATTAAATATATTACCTCAAAATTGTAGTGGTGAATGTGATTTTCTTGGTAGTCCAATATCACCATATTATAGAATAAACCAAGGTCCTTGGATTTTAAGTACTCAATTGTTTTATCCATCAACATTTAACTGTACTTATACTACACTTAATTTAACAGTACCATATGGTTCAATAGTTGATATATATTTTCCTGGTATAAATTGGGGTGTGGGTAATAATAGTGGTGATTTTACATCAAGATGTAATAACCAATACGTAACATATACTGTAACATCAAATACTAATGTTTATTTTAATTTAGGTGTAACAACAACCTCAACATGGAATCCATCACCAACCCCTTGGGACCCACCATATATCACATATTCTTGTAATTTCACATCATGTTATAACAATAGAACACCTTATCCATGGGTATATACGTATACTAAATCATTATATGAAATATCCAACTTTAACGACCCATATTCATTTGAATTAATAACTGTTTATACTGAAAGTGGTGGAACATATAATGGTAAATCTTATTACGAAATTCCTGATAGTGATTATACTACTATTACGTCATATGTGTGGTATAATTCAGGGACAACTGAATGGAATAGTTCATCACTATTAGGTTCAGGTACGCTATACACAACATTAATAAGTAGTTCACCTGATGAACCAGTTGATTCATCATCAAATGAATGGCAAATTATTGATTACTCAGGTCCGATAATAATTAGTTCACAACCTCAATACCCTATAGTTTCAACAGGTCTAATTGTTTGGTTAGATGCTGGAGCTAAAATATCGTGGTCAGGTACAGGTTTTGTTTGGTATGATATCACAACAAATAATAACGATGGTACTTTTTACCAATCTTTAAGTGCCACAACACCAAATTATTTACCGGCAAATGGTGGTTCATTTACTTTTAACGGTAGTGACCAAAAATTCAATATATCTAACTCACCAACATTATCGGCAATAACAAATACCGTTACTGTTGAGGTTTGGTTGAAACCAACTTTGTTTGACAATAGAGAGATTTTTAGTAAAAATAGTAACCAAGGATTTAGAATGTGGATAAACACATTAGGTCAATTAACTATGTTAGGTGCTAACGCCTCTAGTTATGAAGAATTTAGCAGCACAGGTACTGTGACTTTAAATCAATGGAATCAAGTTGTTGGGGTGTGGACACCTACAGGGTTTTACACTTATATTAACGGTGTTAATTCAGGTAATAGTTCGGCGTTGTCATTTTTAATACAACAATATAACTTATCACTTGATATTGGTTGTTTCACAGGTAACTTAGCACAATTCCACTATCAAGGTGATATGTCAATATTTAGGTTATATAATAGGGCCTTAACTTCAGATGAAGTTTTATCAAACTTCAACTCTCAAAAAGATAGATTCGGTTTATAATTAAATCTTTATTTATATATTAATAAACTTATTTTTTTAAAAAAAAGTAAAATATGAAAATTTTTGTGCAAATTGCATCGTATAGAGACCCAGAATTGGAAAACACAATCAAAAGTATGATTGAAAATGCTAAGAAACCTAATAATCTTAGAATAGGTATCTGTAGACAGTATCATCCCGAAGATGGTTTTGATACTTTAAGTGAATACAGAAAAGATAAAAAATTTAGAATTTTAGATGTTTTATATTCAGATTCTAAAGGAGTTTGTTGGGCAAGAAATCAAGTTCAACAATTATACGGTGGTGAAGAATATACTATGCAAATAGACTCACATATGAGATTTGAAAAAAATTGGGATGATGAGTTTATTAAAATGGTTAAACAATTACAAAAAAAAGGATTTAAAAAACCTTTATTAACAGGTTATGTATCATCTTTTAATCCGGAAAATGACCCTGAAGAAAGAGTTAGAGAACCTTGGAGAATGGTGTTTGATAGATTCATACCTGAAGGTGCGGTATTCTTTTTACCTGAAACTATACCAGGTTGGGAAAATTTAAAAGAACCTGTACCATCAAGATTTTATTCCGCACATTTCGCATTTACCGTTGGTAAATTTAGTACTGAAGTTCAACATGACCCTGAGTTTTATTTTCACGGGGAAGAGATTTCAATCGCGGCAAGAGCTTACACACATGGGTATGATTTATTTCACCCCCACAAACCATTAGTATGGCACGAATATACAAGAAAAGGTAGAACTAAACAATGGGATGACGATATCGAATGGGTTAACAAAAATAATGTATCACATAAAAAGAATCGACAACTTTTTGGAATGGACGGTGAAATTGCCGAAGATGATTTTGGTATATATGGGTTTGGAACAGAAAGAGAATTATTGGACTATGAGATTTATTCAGGTTTAAGATTTTCAAAGAGAGCGGTTCAACAATACACTTTAGATAAACATTACCCACCAAACCCTACAATTTACGGAACAGAACAAGAATGGGAAGAAAGTTTTGCATCTATTTTTAAACACTGTATAGATATTGGTTATGATTCAGTTCCTGAAACGGACTATGAATATTGGGTTGTTGCATTTCATGATGAAAATGATGAAACAATACACCGATTAGATGCTGACATACATGAAATTAATCGTATGAAAAATGACCCTGATGGGTATTGTAAAGTGTGGAGAGAATTTCAAACAACACATAAACCAAAATATTGGGTGGTATGGCCATTTTCAACATCAAAAGGATGGTGTGATAGAATAACAGGTGATTTATAATATATGAATTTAAGATTAGTAACAAATAACTCAAAATATTACGAATTTATTCGTGAGTTGAGAAATCATACAGATAATCTCTCAGGATTTATTATTCAAACAAATATCACAAAAGAAGACCAAATTAAATATATGGAAAAGTATGAAAAATTTTACTATATAGCGATTAATGAAAGTGAAATACCTGTTGGTTTTATTGGTGTTGTTGATAATGATATTCGTGTTGCCGTACATCCTGATTTTAAAAATCAAGGTGTTGGTAAATTTATGGTTAATGAAATAATAAATAATTATCCTAACTCTATTGCTAAAATTAAAATAGATAACACGGCAAGCATTAAGTTATTTGAATCTTGTGGGTTTAAAACTAAATTTTTAATAATGTCAAAATGAATTATAGAAGACCATTACATAATCCGTTTAAAGTTGTTCAACTTTTTGAGGAAGAAGTTGCTGATTATACAGGTGCTAAATATGCAGTATCAGTAGATAGTTGTACTAATGCGATTTTTTTATGTTGTAAATATTTAAATGTTAAACAAGTAACCATCCCATCAAAAACTTATCTATCAGTCCCACAATCAATTATACATTCGGGTGGTGAAGTAATCTTTGATAAAAGAGATGTAACTAATAATTGGGAAGGTATTTATCAGTTAAAACCTTATAACATATACGACTCAGCGAAAAGATTCACTTCAAACATGTATATACCAGACACATTTATGTGTTTGTCATTTCATATTAAAAAACATTTAAAAATATCTAAAGGCGGTATGATTTTAACTGATAATTTAGATGCCGTTAAATGGTTTAAAAAAGCGAGATATGAAGGTCGTAGTGAAAAATTATATCATGAGGATGATATCGAAATGTTGGGGTGGAATATGTATATGACACCCCAACAAGCATCTCATGGTTTATCATTAATGCAAAACATATCACCTAATAATCCTGACTTAATTGAGAATGACGGGTATCGTGATTTAACCGAATTCACAATTTTTAAAAAACATAAAATAATATATGAATAAAATTTGTTTTGTATTAGATTGTCATTATTCTAATTATACTAACCGACTAAAAACCACATCATTAAAAAATTTTATTGATTTAAAACTTAATGAGTATGGGGTTCATTTTTTGATATCAACAAATCAACCTGAAGATTTTAAAGATTTTGAATCGGAATATATCAAAATTTTTGATATAAATGAATTACGTAAAGATAATGATGTCTCTTTAACCTATGAATTATTACCTGATGACCCTACAGGTATTTATCCTTCAAGATTCCCTTGGAATATCGAAAGGTTTATCTTGAAAAAAGCTGGTGAGTTAGGGTTTAATATCGTGATTAATTTAGATTCTGACGTTATAATAGATGAACGTTTTACTTCAGAATATATTATCCAACACATTGAAAACTCATTTGTTGAAAACACGGTTATGACTAATCAAGCGTTATTTTCATATGAAGAAAATTCAACTAACGAAATCTTTAACTTACATAATAGATACATTGAACATTTCAATTTAGATTTTAAAACTGAGGAGTATAATAGTCTAGACGGTCCTGTTGTAATTTACATGGGAAAAACATCAGATGATATATTAAGATACGCCGAAAATTGGGATATGTTAACTTCATTTGGTTACACTAAACCTTTAGGTTTTGGTTATGAAAATATTGTTTGTGGTAATTGGTCATTATGTATTCCTATGTCAAATTTTAAATTAAAATGGCATGATTTTCCATTAACCCCACACCATAAATTTGAAGATAGATATGATATGTCAAAAGTTAATACACCTATTAGTGAATCAAAAACAAGTGATATTAATGAACCTAATATAATTTATGTTAATGATAATGTAACAAATGACATAAAAGAAAAAATAAACGATACTTTGGGTTCAATTTTTGAAAAATACTCATCAGAAACCCATGGTGGTGATTTTTCTAATTTATTAAATGACGTTGTAACATTAATTAATAACAAAATAACAAATGAAACTAAAGTAATTAATAATAACATTACATTAGATTCTTTATTTGAAAAGTATTCTTGTTCAAAATTAGAACATGGTTTTTCTAAAATATTTGAACCTTATTTAAATCAATTAAAAAATAGTAATCCGTCAATACTAGAAATTGGAATTGGTACAATAACTGACATACCGTTACCTGAAATGACCCACGTACCAGCAAACATGAGAGGGTGGAAAGAAAATAACCCTAATTATTTACCCGGAAATTCGTTGAGGGCTTTTAGGGATTATTTAAATACAGGTGTTATTTATGGTATTGATAATCAACCTGACTGTCTTTTAAATGAAGACAGAATAGAAACACATATTTTTGATTCAAGAAGTAAAAAACACTCTAAAAATTTTATTAAAGATAAAAGTTTTGATTTAATCATTGACGACGGTGATTTAGACCCAAATATAAGAATTATTAATTTTAATAATTATTTTGAATCGTTAAAAGATGATGGTTATTATGTGATACTAGGTTTATTAGGTGAACATTTTTTAAAAACATATTTTACTGAACTTGATATACCATTTATTATTAAAGATAATAACATTATTTTAAATAAAAAAAACGATTTTAATGTGTTTAACATTACACCTAATATGATAGCCACAAAACCAGCTACGGTTGTCGAAATAAATAACAAAGTTATTGATTATTCGGAAGATATTAAATCGACTCCGATGTTTTCAATAAACGATAATATATTTGCAGAAAAAGGGTTTTATATTAATTTAGATACTAGTGTTAATCGAAAGGAAAATGTTGAGTCTCAAATAGAGAAATATAACATTAAAGGACTATTAAGATTTGACGCTTTGAGAGATTCTATGATACAATATTCATGTACTAAAAGTCATCTTTCTGTATTTCAAACGTGTTTAGATAATAATATTGAATCTGTTTTTGTGGCTGAAGACGATTTTCAGATTGAAGAAAATCTTTATTTACCTAATGAAAGTAATATCCCATCGTTCAATGATAAAATTAAGGAAGTTAAAAACGATTTAGATAACTTAGAATGGGATGTGTTTTTATTTGGTTGTAATCCAAAAACTCATATTGTTCCATTAACAAATAATGTTGGTATTATTAATAAAAGTACAGGTGCATGGGCTTATATAATTAAA
>Ga0315899_10006070_pt1 | contig 13003 bp, 14 predicted proteins | sample LakEriMetagenome_2_FD_203518 | JGI IMG/M metagenome (GOLD analysis project Ga0315899, IMG submission 203518) | Freshwater fungal communities from buoy surface, Lake Erie, Ohio, United States - Buoy 4 MA112 | ecosystem: Environmental > Aquatic > Freshwater > Lake | place: USA: Lake Erie, Ohio...
GACCTGTAATAGCGGATCAAAACGAGTCTGATGAGCGTTGTGAAATTGATTTTGGAGGGTTGCTGCCCGCACCAAATTTTCGACAGGCCCCCAAGGCTCCTGAACCGAATATTCTGCACAGGGCTTTGTATGGAGAAGTAAGAAATGAAGACATCGAGAGGTGGAGTGTGGGAGATCCAGAACATGAAAAAATCAATATTCCGGAAAAGTTGGACAAATTAACCAAAGCCTATCGAGTTCCCTTCGTTAGGGGGGCAATCACATACCTTACCTCAAGAAGTGGCTTTCAGGATGGGACAGAGGAAAGGGAAAAATATCTGGAGGAATTATTGGAGGATGTCCAAGCAATGCAGGAAAACCTTACCAGAAACGGATCTCCGACATTGTACGACTGGATGATGGACAATTGGGGCTCAAATTATAGTTGTACAGTTCAGGTATCAGCCCAATTAAAAGGGGCAAAAAAATACTCGACAGAAATTTTCTTTCTAACACCATGGTCTGGAGTTTTTCCAGTAGTGAGCGAATTTGCGAAGAATAACCCCAAGGTATTGATTAAATACCTGACAACAGACGAGGAAAATGATTACTCGATGACCTATCGGTTCAAGAAAGGGGAACTAGTAAATGCTGAAAAGGTAAAACGCCGGCGATGATCAGCGAAGCGGGGTAAGGATGTTCTTTGAAATCCCTTACCCCGCCATCTCCCCAAGGAATCACTAGATACGGATTCGAACCAATAATGAACTGGAAAGGATGGACAGAAAAATTAGGAGGCGAAGTGGGTGCGAACTTCCAGACGGGCGATCTGCCTTGATACGTGTGACAAACAGATTGAGACATACTGCCGGGACCCAATGCGGATCCAAAAGGTATCTCGAAATGGACAACCTTCAAAACCAAACCCAAAGAACAGTGGCTTTGGAAATGGTCGAGGCTTGATAGATTTTGGCCATTCAGAAAGACCCTGACTTCAAAAGTTCAGGAAAATAAATGTGCGCAGGTTGACAGATGCCACTTGGTACATCAATGCCTAACGGAAGCAGAGCGGCAGCGTTGCGACTTACACTATCACCAGACATTTTGGCCAAGGTGCCCTGGCAAAGAGTTGTGGAAATAGCCTCAATGGTCGGGGCTATTTAGGCCCAGAAGAGCAAAGAAGGCACCAAGTGGAAGCCCACGAAAGTAAAGGTCAAACTGATGGACATGCGCTATCGCGCGGCAGCAAAAATCTTGAAGAATGGCATCGATGAATCATTGCCTTGCATGGCCTATATCCCCTTTAGGTCCTGACGGATTACCACTCAAAAAATGGACAAAAATTGGGGGGGTAAAAGTCACCTTTTAACTGAAAAGCTATCACGAAATCACTATCCCACAAACCGCGAGTTCACCAGTCGAAGCTGCCGGGCCCTAGCTATAAAAAAGGACAAGCCCCTTGGGCTATGTGCTCGCCACCTCAACCGCATCAGGTTGGGATAACGGTAAGGAGGGATCCAGTCGGTGAGCAACCGTCCGACCGGCTGGGTTGCCCCAAGGTCAAGGTCGATCAAATTCGCCGAACCCGCCTCGAAAACCATGCCCGCCTGCACAGGCTCCCACCGGGCCATTTGAATGCCGAAAGATTCCAGGTGTGGCAAAACTTTTGACCCGATCAGGTTATGCCCTTTCCAGGTTAGGGTGCAGCGATCCAAAACCAGCTCCCGCAGGGAACCATGCTCCGCCCAAGTTGCCAATTTTTCAATCACATCATCCGGTATGGAAACCCTGGATAGTCGTAGGGACCGTAAACCTGCTTTACCCAAACCAGTTAAAGGACTGAGATAAGAAAGGCTAGTACCGGGATTACCAGTCAGCCCCAAAAGGCTCAAGTTGGGTGCGCGTTCAAGAACCGTTTCCAGCCAGGCTTCATCAGCGTCATCAGGCAATACCAGTTCCAACCCATCCAAACCTTGAAACCCAAACCAATCGGTTAAAACTTCGAGTCGTTCAGTAGTCGGCCCCTGCACATGCAGTCCCAAGTGTTTAAGCCGGCGCATTGCGGGAGATCCGGCCAAGTCTTCCAACATATGCCGGGAAAGTGACCCGGAATGCAGGTGAAAGGTTTCGAGATGGGTGAAAAACGGGTTTCCAAACACCGGGTCACTATTGCCATCTGACGGGTGATGCTGGGACCACCAACGCAATGCGCGCAATTGCCGCAACGGGTTATTGGCAAACGATGTGTCATGCCCCAGGGAAGCTGGCCCGTTAATGTCCAAAGAATGCAGGTCGGCAAATGCACGGTTATCCAGCAATTGATGCATGCTGGAGTTGTCAAAAGAAAATTTATGAATCTTTGCCTGACGAAACCGCAAGTTGGAACGACTAGCTTGGGGAAATAACACTTTGTCTGGATACCCGCCATCAAACTGGTAAAAGCCACACAGGGAATCCCCGGCAGGGCTGCCAGGACCTTCCAGGTATTCCCGGGTTGGAACAAACAGGCCGTTCCGAATGCTGCAAAAACCTTCAAGTATTCCGGTTCTTTCTTCTTCCGCAACACGGACTTCCACATCAGGGAAACCCCTGCTGACCCTCAGCCTTTCAGAAGTGTTTGGGAATTCCGGCTCAAGCAAATCCGCGAGCAAAACCGCTTTTAGTGGATCATCCCAAGACGGAAGACAACTGAAATCTGTCGGAATGGGCATAGGTTTATTGGCCTGTTATCACTCATGTCAAAGTGGCATGGGGGAAAGGATCAACCCAAACCCTGACTACCTGCGCTTTTTCTTCTGCTTTTGATACCGATCAAAATGGTCGCGGTAACCTAACCAATACTTCTCAGCGGTATCCCTACTACCTGGCTGCCTACCGATCAACCAGCCCTGCCAGGCTCCTGTGAAAGGCGCCGCTTTGGCCCTAATTTCCCATGGGATGAGCTTAAAACCACCGGAACCAAGGCTGGAACGGATGACTTCAGCTAGAGCCTGGTTCACAGGTTCGCCTTGGTCGGACAGCCAATCAGCTATCACCAACCTGGGCAAGGAGTTCCCTGGTTCCGCATGGGCTGACTTGATCAGGCTAAGGCCCTCTTTTGACTGAAAAAAAGATGGTAGCGGCGTCGTGTCCATCTCGAATTTAGGCCTGATCAGCCTGTTGTATTCATGCCTTTCCGAGGTGTAACCGGTCACTGTGCCTCGATTCCCGAAATGGATCCATCCGACACCGTTGTCAGAAAACCAGCAACCTTTGCTCCTGTCGGTATCGGAAGTTAATTCAATATGCCGGTAAGGCCCCCACCATCCCCGGTGAGTGCTTATTGAATCAACAACCCCAGTCATTGTGACTTTAGCCATGGAAACACCTGTCAAAACTCAGCGGACCAAATGATGCATGACCACGGGGTTCTGAACTCCCAAGGGCAGGCGCACATCAAGTCTGGCGTGAACAGCGTGGAAACCCCGCCAAAACCAAGAACGGGGCTTCCCACTTTATTCCAGCCGAAGCAAGATGACAGTCGGTTATCCATGCTCTACCTCCAACGGTGCGAAGGCCCAGTCAGGCTGGAATACGATTTCGATGGCCGAATAGCGGATAGCAATGGAACTGCCGATCGGTTCCTCGTCAGCCGCTTTTTCGGTATTGCATTTGCCAGTTGCGGAGATCGCCCAGGCCTTTTCCAGGACGAAATGGTCAGACCCGATGCCTGAGACAAGGCCCCGATAGACATAACGGTTGCAAATGACCGCAACTGGCTGGCCGGTGGCGCGGTATTTCTTCAACAGTTCTGGAAAGTCCGTTGAATCTGTCTCAATGAATGTCTTTGCCATGACTGCCACTCCTTGGGTTACCGGTCACGTCCGAAGAAAAACAGCCAGTCATCATGATCAAGTGGCAGGTTCGACTCAGGGTTGGCTTCAAACACTTCCATCCATCCCTCAAAAGAATCCAACTGCTCCGTGTGGAAACCGAGCTTGCGCAGGCACTCATCCAATTGGGTTTGCAGGTCATTGCGGACCATGACGCGAGCCCCCTGGTTCCAGTCACGCGCCTTGTGGCCGGAATGCTGCAAAGCCTGGGCTTCGGACACCTCAAGGCCTTCAGACCTGATTGTCACCAGAAGGGCATCCTTGCGGGCAAGCCACCAGTTGTAGCGGTTCTTGTGATGGGTCACTTTGGCCTTGGCGGCCACCAAAAGTTGTTTGCCTGTGTAATGGAAATTCCATTCATTGCGTTGCATGGCATTGCTCCTTGATTGGGGACACCTTCGCCCACACTTACTTCGCAGCCAATCAGCAGGATTTTTGCTTTGGAAGAAATATTTCAAAGGAGGCAGGCTTGGTCTTACCTGGCTGGTTTTCGGCTAATCCGTCACAACCCACTGCTTCTCGAGGTAATCCTCAAGATCCACCTGCTCGAACATGTCATCGCCTGTCTTTTTGCTGGATGGCAAATCCGGGTGCAAGAATCGGAAAATGGACTCTTCCCCACGGATGACGCCGGCACGATTCAGCCTGCGGAGCTCAGCCACTGGCATATCGAGATAGGCTGCAGCTGAACGGGTACCCAACTTCGTGTGATATCCAATCGGAGGGTTGTACCGAACCGTATCCATCCACATCAGTCTTTCGTGGATGTTTTGGCGGTCCAGGAATTCTTTCCAGTCAGTTCGGAATGGCGGACGGTCCTCAGCCCCCAGGATTGGACTGACAAGCATGTTGGTTGTTTGGAAGCAACCCACTTGCTTTTTCACCCAATGCCAAAGGTCGGCAAAGCAACGGATAAAGGTTCCGCTGTCAGGGCGTTTGGTTCGTTCACCTCGAACAGGTTCACCGAAGACCCTGGTCATGCCCAGCCACATTTGGGCAGCTTCTGAATCGGCCTTCTGGGGCTCTCGTCCATAGAGAATGCCTTTGAAAGCACAAGTGAACGGAGCGAGGCTCTTCCTCTTGTCCAGCGGCAGGAAGAAGGTGCCTTGCTCTTCCAGACTCCTCAGGATCGCCAATCCAAGGGCCCTGGCACCATCAAAGGGTTGGTCGTTTGCCAAGTAATCTCCCAGTACCCTGCGCGGCAAAAGATCAGTGTGTGCCTTCAGGATGCCAGCCAGCAGGTCCTGAGCCGTGGTTCCCTCAAACCAGGGATCAACTTTGGACCGGTCGTGTTGGATCCGGGTGACATATTCCGAATCAACCAGTACGAATCGCGGCACACGGGACTCACGAGCTGACAGTTTCACTCGATGACCAATGCGGATTAGCTGCTGGTTTTCCAGAGCCCAGAGAGACTTGTTGCCCTTGTCGTTTACCAGGTGGAAATACTGGGTAACACCCTGGTGCCAATGCTCCTTCAAAACACTCACAACCGTTCCTGTGATTGTGTATGTCTTCTTCATGGTGGGGACCTGCCTGACAACCAAGAAATTGCAGGGATTCCAGCTTCCCTTACCCATTATTTCGCAAACAGAATTCAAGATTTTTTCGCGAAAATCCCATGCGCTACCTGCGAATGAATATTGGAAGGCAAAAGCAAGCGGAGGGCAGCGCATGGCGACCCAAATTACAGCCAGTGGAATAGTCAGCGCCACAACTACGGAAACGGGCTGGTACGGTCGTTATCACACCTCATGGTTCGTAACGGAATCGGGTGAAGAATGGTACTACCAGATCACCCATAAAAGACCTCACTCATCAAAAGGCCACATGGTGAATATTTCTGGCTACCTGTTTCTGCACAGGTCCGGCAGTAGGATTTTCCGGCCAAAAATGGAACATCTCTACCACAAACAATTGCCGCAGTGGTGCCATGAAAGTGAAGCCCTTGGCCTTCTCAGGACAATGCGGGCGAACCATGAAGACAAAATGTCGCGTGAGGTTTTTGCGGACTGGCTTGAACACTCTGGAATCCCTGCAGGGGAAGTCATGGCGGAGACTGCCAGAAAAAGTCTTGAATCACGCTCCTTCGAGATGTTTCCACAAGAAGCCATAAAAACGACTTTTCCATTCACAGGTGCCTGGAACGGATGGCTCCTGGCCTGCAAACCAGAAAAATGTCCAGAAGGTGTTGCCGCTGAATGGCTAAAGGTGCGTCATCTCGCTGACCCAAATCTCACACCCATCATGCGCAGCAACCGCAGCTCAAATTTTTGAATGCCTGTTGGTGGGAACCCTAAATAGAGGATGTGCCATGGCATACAAGGATTACCTAGACGCCCGGGATTTTTATGCCAGCCCGGAATAGGCAAGAGCTTCCCGGGTATACAGTGTGGCTTATCTGTATTTCGCTGTCTGCAAACCACCCAGAAGGATTTGTGTAAACCAATTCAACGCTCTGATGGAAATCGCGGACAAGGAATACACCGTTGATCAGGCGATTGAAGCCTTTCGGCCCAAAACCGAACCCAGTAGTGTCCAGAACCCATTCAGATTACCACTAGATAATTAAAACCCTTCCTCTGTCGGTCTTGAATAATCCCCGTTGTCGCCGCCGTCTGAGCTAGAATCTGGCCAGGCTTACGCATGATACGGCTCTGCTGGGAATCAAACGGAGCGCTGAAGGTTGGCATGACGGTCAGGGTAACCGGGAGACTACTGACGTGTCCACGAAAAATCCGGGGCCGTGGATTCTATTTAATACCGGTTGAATGTGACTTTGTTGGTTCTTCAGATTTTTCAAACCAAATATTTGGACGAGAAACCCTGATTCCTTTTTGCTCGGGTGATGCTTGTAGGAATGGGGCGCTTGCCCCGCCGGAAAATCAGGTCGCTGAGGGCGCTAGATTTCTCATCAATAATGGACCTACGGATACCTTTAAAAATTAAACGCGCGGATGAAAATTGCTGGCGATTTGGGCGTAAAAGGTGCAGGGGCAACCTGATTCTAACTGAAATACAAGGGGATGGTCACCATGCTGATCGAACGCGTCCATGTCGAGGGAATGGAAACCGTACAGATTAATCTTGCACAGTTAATGAAAATTATTGCCCGGCTTCAGGGTATAATCTCCAAGACCAAATTCGTCGTCTCCAGCCATAACAGCGAGGCCGAGGGGACTGACCGTCCTGACGTGAGGAATGCCTTCAAATGCCACATCGAAGCCGTTTGCAGGCTGGTTTTTTTGAAGCAGAAATTAGATGAGGCGAACAAGGGCCCGCAGAGGGAAAGGATCTATCTCCTTTCGGAGATGAAGGGTCTAAAGTCTTGGTTCGAGGACATCTGTACCACTAATGGTATCACCGGTTCTGGCACCTACCAGAACCGAACAATAGCCGAGATCAAGATTGAGGAAAAGCAATCCACCTGCAAGGAACTCGAGGATAGCATCTATAGCCTGCAGGACGAGGTGGACGCATTCAATGCGGTCACGCAGGTCGAGATTCCATTGGAATTCCTGACACCACCAGCTCCCTGATGGGGGCCGATCCGTCATGCCCGTCCACGGCGTGGACGGTGACGGCGGTGGGGTGGCCCCTGGGCGCGAATGGCAGCGATGACGAAACCGGTCCCCACGGGCCGGCAAAACTCAAGGTTCCTTTGATTCAAAGCTGAAACCTCAAGCCTGAAGGTTCCTAAGATCTGCCACCCTTCCCCGTCCTGCCCGCGTCGTTGGTTCTGACACGGGACGTTCAACTCTGAACAAGCTAGCCGTGGCCGGCCCAATGCATAGGTTCTAGTCAACGCAGTGTATGGAACCTGAAAATAACGGGGCTACCCTGCCAAGCATCAAGCGCCGGTTTATTTGCATGCTCCAATCCAAGGCTGGAAAAACCTTACCATTGGGGATTCGTCCCACCAGAATATTCATGCGGGATCTGACCGGATAGCATCGCGGATTTTCGGAATTCTTTTTTGGGTTCCTAGAAAAGTTGCGGTTGAATTTGGTGGATTCCTTGGGGCTCTGCCCCCTCTCAAATCCATTTGCATATTTCCTTGGAATAAATGGGGCCTTCAAGAGTTTCAATTATTCGTCAGGGGACCAACCCGCCGCTTTAGGTCGGGATCAAAGACCTGACCTCAATCGGGTGGATTCCTGGGCAAGCCGATTGTGCTGTGGAAGAATGACCGTGAGCTTTGAGCAGTGGTAATAAAGGAACTTTGATACCCCATTCCCCACCCGGGATTCAGCGTTCGTTGGGGAGGATTTTCTGGTGTCTGGTCATGGGCGGGGGCGGTTGTATCGGAGGCAACGTCTGGAATGGGTTGAATGGCAAGTCCCCGGTTGAACCCCCTGCCACAGGAAGAGGCGCTAATCCGGGAAAGCGGGTCAAAGCAAATCTCCACCAAGCAGCATTTCCAGCTTCAGGCCTAGGCCGACCGGGCGATCCCTTTCGGGCGCCAAGGTGAGCAAGAAACTGTTTGCCTTGGGTGGTGTTGTCTTGTCCCCTTCTGCCATGTCCCCGCCACCCAGTGGGAAACCATGCGGAGTGGCTAGTCCAGGACGAGATTGCCTGAAATTATTCTTTGTTTGTGCGTATTCCAAGGGGGCGCTTATTGCCCCGCCCTGGAAGCTTTATTGGAGAAACCAAAATGCCCATGCATCGATTCATCACACTTTTGATTCCCGCCCTGCTGGCAGCCACGGGCTGCGGGGTGGTCACCACCGCCCAGGTGGAAACGGCCAAGGCCGCCATCAAGGAGAAGATAGACGATGCCGTCGGCCGGCTGGAGGTGCGCCGCCGCGAGATCCTCGCCGGCCTCGAGAAATCCGAGTCAGCCCTGACGGCCCTCCGCGAGGCCCGGATCACCTCCGAGGCCCGGGCCCGCTTGCTTGACAACCGCTTGAAACCCATCCAGCAGCGCGTGGACAGCGCCGAGGCGGCCCTGGGCAAGATCGGGGAGGCCCTGGGTGCCGACCAGGCGTTGGTGGTCAGCGGCGTGTCGATGGACCAGCAATCGCTCCAGAAGTATGGGACCGAGATCCTCGAGATCCGCAAGGGCTGCCTCGAGCGGATCACCCAGCTCGAGAAGGCGCGTGACGCCCTGAGGTCCACATCGGGTGCCCTGTCAGCCCGGGAGCAGGAGGTCCAGAAGTCGCTGGTCAGTTTGCGGGGAAACATGCAGGTGGTGGAAAGCCAGCTTGCTGCGGCCCGCGAGGTGGAGAAGGCCTCGGCGGTGCTGGGTGCCGATGGCTCGCTGGACGGCGTCCTTTCCGAGCTCGAGGCCAGGATCACCATCCTGGGCGCCGAGGTCGAGTCCAAGCTGGGCCTGGCGAGGGCCGCCCAGCAGGCCGCCATCGGTGGCATGGCCGCATCCTCCGAGGCCGAAAAACTGCTGGCCTCCTCGGGGCCAATGACCCCGGCGAACCTGCTGGAACAGATCCAGCAGATCTCCAGAGCCAAGGTAGCCGGCCAATGAGAAGCATCATGCTCGCGGTTCTGGTCGCTGCAGCCACCCTGCAGGTGGCCACCGGGTGCCGGGAAAGGGAAAGTGCCGGGGATTTAATCCCCAGCCAGTCCCGGGTCATCCCCGCCCCGGGAAGGGCAACCCCGGTCCCGGCCCCCAGTCCAGCACCATCCGTGGCCGGGGCACCCAATGCCCTTGGCCAGGCCATGCTGGAAATGGGCAAGGTGGCCGCGTTGGCAATGGCCAACGGTACCCCACCACCGCCAGCGCGCCAGGATCCCAATCACCCGCACGGCCTTTGGGTGCCGGTGGTGCCCTCCAAGCCTGGCGAGGGGGTCTGGGGCATCCAACTGGCCGAGGATGGCAGCCTCTCGGTCTATCCGGGCCTCGATGAGGAAACGGTCACTGGCAGGGTACGGCTCCGCCGCTGCGAGGGCCACCTGACCCACCAGGTGACCATGAGTTCGGGAAGGACCGCCTACGACCTTGTCCTGATCATCGAGCAACTGGAGAATCCAGACAGGGCCAACCTCTACATGCCCAAGGACTATGACCAGGCCCGGCGCATCTGGCAATCAATTGCCGGGGGGCGGGGCAAGCCACCCGAGGGCAGCATGAACGTCAGCGAGATGATCCGAATCGTGGATCCCAACATCCCCCGCGAGTCCAGGTTGGGAAGCCAGCTCCAGGCGATCGCCCTGGAGCTGAGGGAGGCGCGGCTCCTGGAAAGGCAACTCAAGGAGAGGCAAACCACCCTGCGGTCCCAGCGGGGGAGCCGCGAGGTCTTGGCCGAGCTGGCCGGGAATGACAGGGAGATCAAGGCCATCAAAACCAGATCCGGGCAACTGTCGCGGGCGCGCGGCGAACTCGAGGCAGCCCTGAGGACGGCTGCACGCAGGCGGTCGATCGTTGGCCTCGACGATGACTCCTTCGTCCGGGTGGAGCGCATGCTGCTCGAGCTGGAGGCTTCCAAGCCCAAGGCCGACGCGCTGGACCTGTTCGAGGGGGATGCTGCCCGGCAGGGAAATGGCGGACGCCCAACGCCCCCCACGGGGGGCAAGCCATGGTGACTCTGGCCTGGAACCTTGGCATCTGCCTCGCGCTGTTCATAGGCTTCCTGATTGCAGCCTGCTTCCTGATTGGCTTCCTCGAGGGCGTGCTTGGCTACAGGATTTTTGGACGGAAGGGCGGCGAGCCTGGGGGGCAGGCTGGCAGGCCACTGGCCGACCAGACCGGCTGGGATCCCTATTTTGGTTTGCCGCCTGGGCTTTTCGAGCCGAGGAAAGTGGAGAGGAAGGTCGAGATCCCGATTGGCTGGCGGGTCCACCCGGCACCACGAACAACCAGGCGGCGCGGAGGTGGCTCGAGGAAATGACACGCGAGGAATTGCCATCATTCCTGCGGGCCTTTAATCCCGCACACCCACCGGATCCACGCCAACTCGTGGAGGGATTCCTCGCCAGTCAGATGGTCTACTACCCTGGGTCGGGGTCAGATGGGCCGACTTTTGCCTTACCTGTCATCAGAAGAAACACGACTTGTTTGAAACCTAAGGAAAGACCTGCGTCCTCTGGAAATCACAAATCCAATTCACTTGAAACTTGAGTTTCAACAACCTTTACCCGCTTTCTAATTTGGTGGGAGCAGACCACCCTCCTGGTTGGCTGCGAGACGGAAATCCGAGGCACTTACTTTCCATGAAATTTGTATCACTGGAATGGAGATAAATTGAGGATTGAGTTTTGAGTAAGGATCCCGAAGGTAGTCTACCATTGGTTGGTCAGCATCAATATTACGAATCAGGGCTAGGAAATAACTGGAACATTTGTCCTTGGCTGTGTTCCATTCCTTGTCAGTAAAAAGCAGGCCGCCTGCATCATCTTTTAGTCCCTTAACCTCAATAAAGGCCTCGGTGCCACTGAAGCGAGCCTCGAAATCATAGCCGCACTGAAGTTGGCGACAATCTTTCAATTGGTCCTCAAAAATTGTCTGACCCGTCCTGAACATTGCCATGAACAATTCTTCGGCTTTCGCACCAGTTACACCACGACTGGAAGCTGTCTGGGTATTTCCATTATCCACCTTTTCTGCTTGGTCCAGAAGATCCACCAGGTTCGAATCTGGGTTCTGGATGCAGTTTTCGAGCAGTTGGTATATGCCAGATTCCGAGACACCCTCCAGCATCTCGGCCATCCTCACTCGTGAGGGTGCCATAGGCCGCATGTGCCACCCTTTGCGGGGGTTCTCATGAATTGGGTCAAATTCATCACGCCATAACTTCACAGAAGTAGAAGGAACACCGATTTTGTTGGCCAAATAGTTGTGTACGTCGGCCTGCGAAGAGAATGAAAATCGGTGATACGCAATTTCATTAAATCGCGATAAATAATAACCAGCGAGCATTCCAACCAAATTTTTTCTTTCCATTTCGGCCTCTCTATTTGATAAAAATTCCCTAATACGGGTGCTATTAACTATTTTTGATCATTCCATCTAAAGAGACACAGCTAATTGATCCAGCAGGCCAAGCCAAACCTTATTTCAAACCCACGAAAGCTGACAATTATCAGGCCACCACCAGCAACTCTTGCCCCAAATGGTTACAGACTAAAGCAAAAAAGTTCCTAATACTACAGATAAAATTTTTAGGCGGTACCACCCTGTTAATTTCTACAACTAATATTCCCTAGGTAGACTTTCTGCTTGGCCGACTCGAGGGTCGATTTAATTGACCAGCGGGAAATGGAGGGAATAGCCATGTCCGGATTTTTTCTCCTCATCCCGACCCAGGCAATAGATGGAGGCTAAAGTAGTCGGCGGCGTCAGGTTCCCCCTAGTCCCGGAGGATCATCCGAACCATAAGCGAGCCTGGTCCATCTAATTGGCTTTATGAGCATCCGGTACTGACTGGAGTCATAATCAAGGCCCGGCTTTACGAAGCGAACCCCGGTAGGTTTGCCAACTTTTGGAAGTATGTCCGTATTACCTCCCCTCTGAAAACCTTCTCGAGATGGCCTGATATCAAGAAGCCGCACTTCGCTAGGGCTGGCTTGCATTTACTGGCCCGGTCATGAAATATTGAACCTTTTGAGTCGTGCATTTTTTGGCTGTATCGGCTGTAGGGCTTCCATGTGGTCCAGTAGCCCGGGGGATGGCTGCCCTGTTGGACAGATGCAAATTAGACCCTGGTTGTTACGGTTGGACCATGCAGGCAAACCCTTTTCTAATATTCCTATGAAATGTAAAGGCGGCCTTGAAGCAGCCATCAGAGCAATGGGACCCGGCGAAGGAGCCTGATTGCCGCGGTCCCTGGATCCGTTGCAGACAGGAACTGGAGGTCAGTCCCATAATGGTCCCTCATCCCGGACCACTCGGGTGATTCTGCCAACTCGCGGGCAAAGGGCCCGAACCAGCCCGGGGCTGCCAGCGATTCATCGGAAAGTTTGGAACGTGCGATGCGGCAGGCAGCACCAAGGAGCCTTGGAATCCCATTGACCGATTCCCCGCATCCCGGACCACCCAGGAAGATGGCCTCGGCAAGTCCCAATAGTGTTACTGAGGAGCCACGATCCCGTTGGGGCTGGATGCCCAGTTGGAGGAAGAGGAAGGACCTAAGCAAGTCTGCCCCGCCAAGGCTTGTGCCTGCCCAATCCTTGTCCCACTCCGTGACGGATCCACGTTC
>Ga0315899_10006071_pt1 | contig 13003 bp, 13 predicted proteins | sample LakEriMetagenome_2_FD_203518 | JGI IMG/M metagenome (GOLD analysis project Ga0315899, IMG submission 203518) | Freshwater fungal communities from buoy surface, Lake Erie, Ohio, United States - Buoy 4 MA112 | ecosystem: Environmental > Aquatic > Freshwater > Lake | place: USA: Lake Erie, Ohio...
TTGTGTGCACTTTCCCACATCTCTCTCGCTCGCTCGCGCACGCGCGCGCGCGCGCTCTCTCTCTCTCTCTCTCTCTCTCTCTCTCTCTCTCTCGCGCGCGCGCGCGCTCTCTCTCTCTCTAACTCGTTATTGTATCCTCAGTTGATGAAGACGTATGACGTTGCGGTCAGATCGTTTGAAGAAGAACTCTCCTCCTGGCGCTGCCAGGTGCAGCAGGTGAAGCCATGTGATAGTGAGTCTGCTGTTCTGTTCAGCGTATGTCATTGTTGTATTCAGCTTATGCCATATGTCTGGCAGGCATGGACTATGTGCGCACATTCAGCGTACAGTCTAAACCCTAAATCTTGAACCTTGAACTGTAAACCCTAAACCCTAACCGGCATGGACTCTGTGCGCATATTCACGCATGCTTCTGTATCATGCCTATATGCGCTTGCACAGGCTGTGCTTGTGCATTTTGAGAGCGTGCGCGCGTGAGGTTTGCTGTGCGTGAATTTCGTCGGACTCCATCGCGCACACATGTGCTGACGTGGCAGGTTGTGCAGCTCGAGATGCGATTGCGGTGTGCGCAGCAGGAATGCAATGCCTCGTCCGCGATCAACGAAGAGCGCATGCGAGAGTTGCAGACACGCATGCAGGAGGAGGCCGACGAGAGGGTGCGGCTGGCGCAAGAGACCACGGCAGTGGAAGTTGAGGAGATAAAGGGCAGAATCGAGCGGCAGCGAGCAGAGTGGGAGGAAGAGGCAGCAGCGGCACGGGCAGAGATAGGTTCGGCGGCGGCCAAACTCGAAGAAGCCGAGCAATTTGCAGCAGAGCATGAGCACCGCGCGCAGGAGTTCCAATCAGAGCTTGCACTGGCGCAGCAAGAGCACGCTCAACAACTGCTAAAGTTTGAGCAGCTGCAGATGCAGCTAGACGAAGCCGAGGCGAAAAATCTGCACCAAGAGCAAACGTTGCACCAGCAACAAGAGCAAGCGCAAGCTCTGCAGGCACGCGCACGCGAGCTGGAAGCGCAGGTGGCCGCGTTAGAGAGCGCTAAGAGGATGCTGGAGCTGCAGCGGCAAGAACAGGTCGAGACCATTGCTCTGCAGAGACAGGGTATGCTCGACAGCGAATTGTTGAAGGAGCAAAGCGAGCAGCTGCGCTCAGAGCTCGCAGGTGTGCTCAAGGAGAAGACGCGCATTGAGCGGGAAATTCAATCCAAACTGTGCGATGTCAAGGATTTTGAGGCAAAGCTGGATGCAGCAGCGGCGGAGTCAGGGGCCTTGCAGCGTCGGTGCGAGGAGCTGCGCGTCGCCCATGAAACCGCCTGGCAATGCAAGCGCGACCTCGAGGAGCAGGTGGAAATGCATAGGCAAGAGATTGCTCAGATGCAACAGGATGCTGCAGCCCAGGAGAGCGCCACTGCTCAGAAGTTGGAGTATATGGCAAGCAGCGTGCAGGCGCTCGAGCAGCGGGCACGCCAACTCGAAGCCGACTATCAGCGGCAAACGATGGTGGCTGAGGAGCAGCAACAGAAAATCCAACAGCTCGAGACCATGTGCCAGGAGGCCGACGTCCGCGAGGCGGACGCTGTGAGGCGCTGCAAAGAAGCTGAAAGGGTGGCCCGTGAGGCCACACGCTCGGCCAGCAAGGAGCTGTACCTCGTGCAGGCGCAGGCATCGCATCTGCGGCAGCAAGTGGACGCCTTGAGCAAGGACAAGGAGGCTGCATTGAGAGAAAAAGATGCTGCTCTCAAGGATAAGCAGACCCTGCACCTCACGTGCAAACAGCAAGAGGACCAAGTGAGCCGGCTGACTCAAGAAGTTCGCTCCTTGCAACTGCGGCAAAACGCTGCACAAGATGGTCGTGATAGCGTCGATGCGCAAGGCGAGTGTGCGGGCGGTGGTGAGGTCCCAGCAAGCGGAAGAGGTGGAGGGCCCGCAGGAAGGGGAGGAGGAGCGGGAAAGGCCAGCGTAGGAGGAGAGGATGAGGATATACTGCAGTCAGTAATCGCGCAGAGGACAAGACGAAGAACTCTCCTGGATTCCACGACCAAACCGGCGCCTGCAGCTGCACCTGCAGCAATTGCCAGCACGTGCGTTCCCGGAGGCGATGGCTCGGGGCATGCAGGTTCAGGCGCTGGGGCAGAGGTGCCAGCTGGAGCCATTGGTAACGTGGAGGCTGACAGTATGCAGGTCCCTTCAGACGTTTCTGCACGCACCCTCGCTTGCTCGCTACGCTCGTAGCCGCTGCTGCTGCCAACGGGCCTCTGCCCAGACCCTGAGCACCTGCTGACGCACTAGCATGTTTCCTCAGCCCCGTGACCACCTATTTCTGTATCTTGCAGATTTTTTGCGAATAATGATGTGAACCCTCTCCATACCCACCCTGGGCCCCATTCCCGTGCTCGCAGTCGGTGTCCAGGAGAACGCGCGGTTCGATTGTTCGGACAGCAGCGAATGATGAGACACGTTATGTGCTGCGCCATGTACCCGTTCCGGGTGTACAGGTTTGTTTGTCTGCTTGATGTCTCGCTGTCGCTTTCTGCCCGTCACTGTCTTTTCACTTGTCCCTTGGGGGGACGAGCAGTCTGGTGCTACACATACCTCTCTTCTTTCTCAGTATCTTTCGCTCAACTTTGCATATGCATGCACCAACACACACACACACACACACACACACACACACACACACACACACACACACACACCGTTTAGCAACTAGTGGAGATACCTGCGGAGGTACCGTTATCGCACACCGGCTTCGTGATCGGGCGGCAAGGGGCAGACCTCTCGCTAACATCAGGCTACGTGAGCCGGAAGCATGCTCAGCTGCAACGCACCGCCACCGGCTGGCGTGTGCTCGACACGAGCACCAATGGACTCTGCGTCAACAACGTAAACACACACACACACACATGCATGTGTGCGTGTGTGCATGCATGCGTGCGTGCATGCATGCGTGTGTGCATATTTTTACACGTAGTTGGGCACTCGCGCCAATGTCATGGGTGCGTCAAGTATTCCTCGTGTGCGATGATGCAGGGATATGAAACGCCAGCATTCGCAAATGCTTTCCCTTCCTTAAACATGAGCACGTGCAAATATTTTGCAATTGCTCAAATGCACGCGGGAGTTTCCAGGGGCGGTAGGGAGGAGAGGAGAGAAGGAGGAGGAGGAGGCCTTTTGTGCGCTACGCCTATGTCACAAATGTGAGCTATGTCACAAACCAAATGGCAGATCAAGGTGCGATCACAAAATCTGCGTGACGGCGATCTGTTGCTCTTTGAGGTTCCACAGACGGTTGCTTTTGGCCAGGTATCTTGTGTGCTTGCGTTGATGACGATAGTGAGGCATCGCAAGCGATGACAGATGAGATGAGACAAGAAGAATGATAGTGATGATAACGATCATGGTGACGGCGCAGGAGGTGCCCAAGGTGTGGGAAGAGAAGAGTCTCTTCCGTTTCCGCTTCTGCGCAGAGACCGTCAATCAGCCGTCTCATCAATCCCTCCCGGGCAGATAGAGGTTGAGGACTTCTCCCACAACAGCACCTCACCTCTGCCATTCCCTCCCGCTTTTGTTTGAGATACGCTTCTGGCTCAGCCTTGCAGCTCAGGACAAAAGGACTTGGCGAAAGATTGCTTGCGACTGCTTCTGCATCAAGTTCGTGAGAAAGTTTGGTCCTCACAGAGGTGGACATGCTCACAGAGGTGGACAAGACCACTGGAGGTTTAGATAAGATGCTGAGTTGCAAAGTAGTGGGCTGAGGGGTGTAATGGAGGTCTCATATTGAAGACGGGTGACGACTGCGCGCTCGTGCACGTGTGAGAGAGAGGTTGGCAAGTACAGACACCCTATTTGAGGGCCGCACTACCCAGTAAGGCTCTTATTGCTTTAATTACAAGCAAAGTGATGTTCAAAAGTTGATTGAAGCTTCAAAAACATCCCTGTGTCCGCAGTGCCGTCAATGTGTTGATGAACGAGGCTCTCCAGAAGTAGGTTCTTCAAAGTAGGCAGCAGCGGGTTCTTCAAAAAGGTTTCCCGAAGTTGATTCTTTGGCCTTTTGGATTCTCGTAAAGTAGTTGACTGGCTCAATGTCCACGGCATCCCGAACTGGAGAGAGCACTATTGTGTTGTCGAGCTGTGCCAGTCGCTTCAGCTTTTCTGACTGCTCCCCTTGAAAAACATCCCAATCATCACGCTGATTCCCGTCTATCTTTATCTTCAAGTTTTTGATGGAGCCGCCCAGGTTCTGTACCAATTCCGATCGTTTCGACCTAGACATTGCCTCGAGCTCCTCCAATTTTTTCTGCTGCGCTATTTTCTGCTCTTCCTCAAATAATTTGGCCGCAGCCTGGCAAGGGAGAGAAGCATGAGCACCCTCGAGATGCCGACATTCCGCGCGCGCTGCTGCCACCATCGGCGCCGCGCTCACGCTCACTGTGCAAACTGCGCCACACTCTGCCCTGTCACACACACAAACACATACACACAAACACACACAACCTCTTGGGTCTGCTCTTCCCACTCTTTAATGATGCGCGTTGCCCTGTCGATACTGACAGCTTCTTTCACCGCTTTACTCTTGGCCAAGTCAAAGGGCGTCTTTCCCTGTTTGTTCTTCACAAGCACCGAGCGCGGATCGTTCTACGCTTGACACAAAAGCATAACGCACAAGCGCACAGACACAAGTATGCAGAATCAACAATCCGTCCGGGGATGTGCAGTATTTTCTGGTGAGCAGGTACGCGCATACAAATCAGATGCCATCCAATGTAAAAGGGAAGCAAATAATCAAACCCGGGTCAAGATTTGGCAGGACTTGACATCGCCGCGAAGCACCATTTTGTGGAGGCACGTGTCGCCTAGCTTGTCTTTGCCATTGGTTTCGCAGTTTCTGCCACATAGCAGCTGGAACACTTCCACCGGCTCCTTTGACAATGCTGCCCAGTGAAAAACTGCAAACAGGCCCAGGAGCTGTCACCGATCGGGGCACAACACTGTGATTCTGTGTCGGATGACCGGAGGAAAGCAACGCAGGATGCAAGATGTCGCTGGTGCTACCTGTGCGCTTGTCCTTATCGGACAGATTCAGATCCGAGCCTGCAAGAAGTACTTTGAGCGCACGGAGCGCACCACGCCACGCCGCTACCATGACCGGGGTACGACCGACCGCGTCGGTCTCGCCTGATTAGCCCGTGCAGCGTTACCGTTTGCAGTGCACAAAGCACAACACAGCAAACGAGCCTCCAGCATCTGCGCGCACGAAGCTGGCAGCGTACCCAATCCATGCTTGCGGGTGAAGGGAAGGTGTCCTTCCATCGCCGCCGTACAGAGCTTGGGGTCGTCCGCAGCGGCTGCCTGATGCAAGCACGGGCATGATGTCGTGCACCAGCGATCCTTGATGTCAAACTGGTATGCCTCGAACGCTGGCGCGTAGCCGAGAGGCGTGCCGGTCTCGACGTGGCGTGTCGCCCGCTTGATAAAGGCTGTGCGCCGCGCTACCTGATCGGTCGGCGCGTCGTATTCCCACGAGAACTCCTCCTCTGACCCAGGAGCCTTTTGCTTTTGCTGCGCCGCAGCGGGGCCGACGGTCGGCGCCCCTGGCGACCATAAGCCCGACAAGGGGGAGTTCAAGCCGTCAGACTTGGCTGAGGGTGTCCGGCCGATAACTTGCGCGCTTGCACCGGTGGGGCCCGACGCTGACCGGACCGTGGCACCCAGGGTGCCCGACTGCGCAAGGTGCGGGAGGACCGGGTGTGTGTTGCTCGGGTGCAGGCGGCGCCCACGGTCCAGGACCCCTGCAGCAGCGCTCGGCGTGTCGCGGCTCCGCGCCGGCAGCCCAAGGTTGCGGGCGCCCAGGAAGTCTCCACGCGGCATCGACAAAACCCACTCCGGCCGGTCGCCGCTGTCGGCGAGAGGCAGCAGCGAGAGAGTGGCAGTCTTGCAACGAGGGGATCACGGGATGCCGGTCCGGTCCAGGGCCATTTGTGCTGCGGCTCTACGGCGCGCATTGCTGCATGACCGCGTCGGCTCACGACCTCGCCGTTGGTGTGCGCAGGTGTTGCTTGTCACTATAGGGCGACCCGCGGCAGCAAGACATGAGCGACACGATCGTACGTCCACGGAGGCGCGGAGAGCCCGGTCTCAAGAGCCGCCATCAGCTCGAGCACGAGCGGGTTGAACAGGAGGAGATGCTGCGGGAGATTCCGCTTGCCCCAGAGACTGTGATCAAGGTGTTGTCGCGCTTCTGCGCGGCTGATCCAGATGCGTCCGGCAAGGTGAGCTACACGGATGTCATTACCAAGGTGCTGCAAGATGCGCATGTGAACAGCATGGGCGAGCGCGATCAGGAGCTGCTGCTGGAGGTGATGGACCAAGACGCGGACGGCAAGGTGACGCCCCTGGAGACGGTTGCGGCTCAGTACTTTCTCACCGCGGTCAACCAGGGGTTCGAGGCCCCAGAGAAGCGCCACGAGAGAATCACTTACCACGGTGATGTTTCGAAGATGAAGATATGCGTCGACGAAATGTTTGAGAAGCTGCAACTGCGCTCGATGAGCTTCCTGCGGATGTGTTTGGAACGCTCCGGCAAGCCCGTCGTGGTGCGTGACTGCGACTTTGCAAAGATCCGAGTTGATCCTGCCGCAACCGCCCCAGAGCCCGGCGCGGACGAGCAGGTCGGAAAGCACGCGCACTTCGCCGACGGACGCAGGTTGTCCGCGGCACACTGCGAGAGCGAGAATTACATGCAAAGTGCGTCCCAGATGATGTACTGAACTAGGGTACACCATGCGAATGCATTCGCGTGCATGCATGCATGTACGCATACTTGCGTGGTCACGTTCATGCGCACATACACTGCCAAACCCTAAACCATAAACCCTAAACCCTAAACCCTAAACCCTAAACCCTAACCCCTAAACCACCAGCAGCCCCGATGCTGGTGATGCGACGATGCCTGTGCCCAACGCGAGCATGTCAGCTGCTGCAAAAAAGACGGAAAAATCCCCTCTCTTGCACTCGTGGCTAGAAGATACCACCAGAAAGTCGAGTGATTTCTCCGCGCGCGGTGGCGCTTCTACGTTACACGGCGGCGAACTCAAGCAAGCCCCACGCACGCAAAGAGACGCGGCCAGGCCCGCGACCAGAAATTCAGATACATTTTCAAAAGCCAATAGCATCACACGGACAGCAAGAGAAGCAACTGTCAAGCCCATGGAGATCCTGCAAGGTTTGGTGGTTGCTTCTTCGCCCCGGCGCCGTGCAGTGTCTCCAGGTGCCGTTTACCCTACGTCAGAGCGATTGCTGGCCACGCTTAGGACCACAGGCAAGAAGGTGACAGTTGACAATCTGGTTGAGTCGGTAGAGCCAGCACCTGGCTCTAATGCAGGGCTTATGACCAGCACACAGTATACCCGCGGAACTGCCCGAATCTGGGGAGGCAATTGGGGCCTCCGAGATGCAAACCTCACGATACAACACGAAGCCTATCGCATTCTTGAATCCCCCTCGGGTGAGGCTGGCAAATTAGGGAAGACAGCAAGAGAGAAAAGTCTTCTTTATCCGCTGCCGGAGGTCAAGCACAGAGGCGACAAAGCGGTTGAGCAAGAGCTTCGGAAAATTTTCCACGCCTACGCACGCCGAAGCGACCTATTTCCGAGCTCCAATAACGCTTTAAAAGACTCAGAGTACGTCCTTTTCTTCCTGTTTGCACCGAATCTTACATGTTTAAACCATTTGACAAATAAATACGATGAAGAGCCCCTGTGACGCAAGCTGACAAGGACTGCGCATTTTCCAGGGGGAAGCACGATCACTATTCCGACAGGAAAATTGGCGAAATGGTCCTCGGCACTAATCTTGCGCAGAGAGATAAATTCGAGGCGCTTGATGACAATGGTAACGGCAAGCTTTCGTGCAGTGAACTAAAGATGGGTATTTTTCGTTTCCGTTTGTATCTTTGTCTACCTGTTGCCTACATGTGTGTCTGCAGAAGGCTGGTGATGAATGCATAGACGTGACCGACTTATGTTATCACACCACTCCTGGCGGGTATATGAATCTATGCATTTGTCGCTGCTGTTGTATGGGCCAATGAATACATGAAAGATAGGTCGATTGACCAATGCAAATAATGTGGAAAGTTCTCGAGAAACACTTGAATTTCGAATTCACCATCGAGCTTTGCAGGAATGCGAAATCTGGGCAATATTTGGCTGGGCATGTCCCGTGTCAAGTCTTTTTTGGGAGCAAAGGCGGATGATGACCTTTCCTATCTGGAGTTCATAACCATCATCAAAGATCGCATCAACGAACGGTGATCTGCATTTGCTTACGTTGGCATACTGATGATTCGATCATTGCATGCATACCTGTTGAAACGGATTCGCATCAATCATGTTTGGAAAAGTCCTTCCTGCGTGCACTTCTTTTTCCCCGGTTGCGCATTGGCTAAACTTTGCATCGTGCTGAGGTTAAGATGATCTGTCACAGATACATGGAACCCTACACCAAGAAAGAGCTTGACGAAGATGATGAATTGGGGGTGTGTATCGGGCATTTGGGCTTCCGCAGGTATACATTATGTCAAATGTGTGTTGGCAATTATGGTCAAATGTGGATCAGGCTCGTCAGTGACGAAAGTCTGTTTGCGGTCGGGCTTGCAGATTGGTATCTGATCTTGTGCGATTTGAGAAGCAAGGAGTACATATGTCACTCATCGACCAGGCCTTCTTAAGTGGCGTAGGATACGATGTCGCATTACCGGATGTTCTCCAGCTCGTGCGTGAGGACAGCCCATTGGACACGAAACTTCCCCTTTGCCTGACCTACAAGCGCTTTCGCGGTGCTCTGATGCCGTACCTCGCAAAACTTCTTTTCCCCACTCCCCCACCAGGTCTGTGCCATTTTTTTGCTTCATATCCTGCCCAAATCCTTTCCTATTCAACATCAAAAAGGTTTTTTAATGTTGGGCCTGACCGCCTCAGCATTTGGTCGCAGAGTACATGGGGTTGCCAAAAGACTTCGATGCGCAACATGTTTTCCTCCGACACGTTATGATTGCGAACGCCAAACGGCCTCCGCACGAACCCGGGCATCCATTGTACATGAACTTCTACAAAGAAGATGTTCTTCACATCTTGCGCGATTATCAAACAATTCTGCAGTTTGTCTTTGCTCATTACGCGACCCTTGAGAAATTCTACAAGTCAAAGGTGCGCGACAAGATGAATCCAGAAAACTTTCCTGGCGCTTGGGGTCTTGGCAATGGCACGCTGCGAATGAAAAGAAGCGAGTTTGTGGTCTTTTGCGAGAATTTCGGTATCGTTGGCTCCTTTAGCCGAGTGCAAGGAGTGACGAAACCAATGGAGTTCACGAGGAACGTGGCAATTTGGGTATTTTCCAGCGCTAAAAATGGACTAGAGGGTGCACCAATGTGTCAAGAATGTTTACATGCAGAGCTGCCGGGCTGCGAGCACATGACGTTTCGAGAGTTTGTGGAAGCAGTTCTGCGATGCGCGATAATATTGTTTCCTTGTGAAGGCATGCAAATGAGCGATCTCGACGCTGCACCCATCACAAACTTTGACAAGATTGGTATGTTGTGTGCTGCACATGTCCCCATTGTCACACATACACAAGTATGCACATACGATGTCAGTGCATCTAATCTTCATTTGTTTACGAAGCGTTTCATGCTATCCAAAATCTGGCATTTTTGCACAACAGATTGGACACAACAAATGAGGCTGACGAAGTTGATGACTCCGAGTGACCAGCCCAATATCCTTGGCAGGTTAGCATATCCGATCATGCAACGCTGTGTCGAGGTGTTGTATACAGTGCAGATTGACATGAGCTTGCCGCCGCCCCCCCCGCCCCGCCCCCCCACACGCACGTTTACACACACACACAGTTCGACGCACAGCTCAATGCACAGCCCGATGATGGCCTCTCCTCCTCACCCGCGAAGTTTGAGTGCCGATCCCATTCTGGAGACGGTCTGCCTAAGCACTCGCTCGTCGCCGATGCCGGATTCGTGGGTGCACGGCAAGCTGTCGCCCATCAGCCAAAGAATGAAGCGGCGCGGACCACCAGGCTTCCGGCAGAGTTTGCCGGCGATACTCACGTACAGTCCTTCACCTCACATGGTCAAGCCACAGACTCCTCAATTTCGCTCATGGAGCCGGCAGTACCAGCCCGGCTCCCCGGGGGTTAAGTATGACCTCCTGCCCATCCGACCCCTCTGAAGTATTTAATTCGAAATGCATTATGAATAAACAATTTCAGGGACATGAAAATGAAACTCGAGGTGATGAGAGGCTCGCAAAATCTAATTATGGGTCTATAGGCTCAACTACATGTTCGCTTCTATAACCTAGCCGATAAACACCTCCTGACCCTTATGATATGCGCAGTTTACGAAGATGAGATTCAGAATCAGGAAATGAGAGTGGTTGCCCGCGACAGATTGCAAGCAGAGAACATATGTAAAAATCAACGGTGCTTCACATCGCACGAAAGATGTCTGTATTTGCAAAACACCTGTGATTCCGCAAATATGACTCTAGATTCACGAAAAAATTCCGAAATTCAGTCTTCGAAAGTCGACCTCGAGTGGTTAATTTGTGCTGCAAAATGGGCCAGAAGGGCTAGGGGGCGAGATTTTGCTTGCTGGCTGAACATCCATTTGCACTGCCTGCAAGTCCTAAAGGAAAAGGGCAAATGGGCGCGCTTTTTTCCTCGAATAATAGAGCAAATTGACGCAACTCTTCAGTAGGAATACGAAAGGAGTAGGCTTGGATATTCGAACATGCAATGCGTCACAAGCAAGTCCTATAGAAAAAATAGAATCTCCGTGCTATGAGCTATTCAACCACGCAGTAGGAGGCGTCCTTTCATCGGCAAGGGAGCAACGCTGGAGACCATGGGCCCATACAGCAGGGAAACTAGAATAGGCCAGCAATGTTACGTATATATTGTGCTGTATACTCTGTACTTGAAGAAATAATGCTTAGTCACACCACCGTGACCATCAGTGTGCACGCGGTTCACATTGTTCAGGCTGCGGCTACCCCGCAACATCGCTCACGCCAACCCGCGTAAATGGTCGAATGTGTACGCAAGACCAATCCAAACAAACTTGGGTCAGTCGAATTGCAGAAGCCGGCGAAGACCGTTGGTACGTTGAGCCCTGGTCGGTCTACTTTGGTACTTTGGTAGATTTTAGTTCGCGGTAACGTGATCATCTACAGGGCCCAGAAAGCGATTCAGGGAGATGATTTCCGTCCACGTCGGAGGTCATGGCCAAGGTTTCCCCTGCTCTCTCCTATCCGGGACTCCTTCGAGTCACGGGGTCTCTGCTGTCGCTCGTGTTTTGGAGTGGGTGTAAGTGTACGTTGCCTTCCGGGGTTGTGTTGTGTATTGTTTTTGTAACTATGTTACCAGACACGGTTGATGATTCGAGCACCAGTACAAGATGTTTGTACTTTAGTCCGTCTCAACTTTGTTTAATAAAACGAATACGTAATTTCAAGACGTAATTTCAAGGTGTTGTCTAATAAAACGAATGAGCACTTCCTACGCACGCGCGCGCACACACACATGCCCACTCGCATATGCCAGCGTACGCACATTGGCAGCTCGTGAGAGCAGACAGAACATTCCAGGGGGGGATTGTCCCTGCAGACTTTGTCCAGTGAGAAACGTCTGGAGATGCGCACCATTCCTGACAGTCCTGGGAACACATTGTATTAGTCAAAGTTTCCCCTCCCATCCTCAGGCAAGAAGGCCTCGAGCAGCCCAGGGGAAAGGAGGTGCAGTCAAGGACGTCACGTCGGAATCTGAAGATGATGGTGTGGAAGGAGTCGAATGGGGGGTAGGTATGTACGGGGTAAGGATGACTCCAGCACATCCATGGTACGTTGGGCGAGGCGACGATAAGTGTGGAGGGGAGGTGGTGTACTCCATACAAGATATCAGGCAACTCCTCAGCGTCCAACCTGAAGACACGAAACGGTGGCTTACCACAAGTCAAATGGGATGGGCTCTCACGCGAGAGGAAATGAACTGGTCAATGAGAAAGACGAGCGCGAAGGTAAACCAGTGGCGCGACAGTTAGAGCCAATGATTTTCAAGTTCATCAGAGCCCAGTGGGAGTCAAAGGGAATGGAAAACGTGGACGATGAGAGGCGGCAGCTTCTTGAGGAAGCTATGGAGCTTGATCACATATGGGGTGTCTGGGAGGAGGAAAAAGAGCCGACCGACGTGCATCAAAAATGGATCAGGCAACCATCTCAAAGTGGGAACGACATGAGACATCATGTCAGAGTGCATGCCTCACACCGAGAACAAGAGTGGGAGTCACCATCAGCATCACTGATTGAGCAGGACCCAGAGGTGACCCCTGATGTGGACATTGCAGCGCAAGTGGGCAAAGATTTTTTCCTTGATGAGAAGATCCCGAGGCATGAGTTGGGTCAAGGATACGTGAGGGTCGTAGAACAGTCGATAATGTGGAGGGAGACTGAAACCGCTAAGGTCTTCACGTACCAGGGATTAACGACATGCACGGAGCTCGACAAGAGCTGGACGGTCATGAGTAGCATATACAACCACCTACGGCAAGGAAGGGATAAGAGCATCAGTGAGCTGAAGTTTTTCATCCGAGCAGAAGTGGAGCTACAAGAGCGCCTCGAAACAATGGGATATCGATCTCCAACATGGAGGCTGCTGCGGGCCCTGCAATCCCTGCTATCTGCAGTGCAGCTACAGGGAGAGTCGGCAGCAACGGCACCTCCCTTCTTCCCCAGTGCAGGGAGAGGCACAACGAAATTCTGGGGCAAAAGGCAGGGGCCAACAGTTTTCCTGTGGGAGAGTCTGGACGAAGGAGGACGAGAAGAATGTGAGAAGGCAATTCGCACGCACAAAGATTGGGTGGTGTGGAGTCGAGCGCGACCAGCAAAAGGGGATTGCAAGCTCAGAGGATTCGAACAGGAAGGGAAAGCCGTCTTCCA
>Ga0315899_10006073_pt1 | contig 12998 bp, 5 predicted proteins | sample LakEriMetagenome_2_FD_203518 | JGI IMG/M metagenome (GOLD analysis project Ga0315899, IMG submission 203518) | Freshwater fungal communities from buoy surface, Lake Erie, Ohio, United States - Buoy 4 MA112 | ecosystem: Environmental > Aquatic > Freshwater > Lake | place: USA: Lake Erie, Ohio...
AAGAGTTGTACTGACCGTTGCACTGACCATCCTTCACAGGTCAAGTATAACATGATGAGTCGGAATGAGAGTTGCGGAAGTTGCGGAAGTTGCGGAAGTTGGCGGGAGGATTGAGAGTTGATATACCTGGCGGGGAGGGGGGGTTGTTGAGAGAAGTTTATCGACAATCAAAAAGTGACCGAAGGTCGGTAAGCACAACGCCCTGTGGGAGAGAGAGGGAGAGAGAGAGCTTTATTTGGAATATCGGAGGCACGTTGACTGTGTGTCTGATGAATTTGTATATGAGGACCTGAGGTGGAATGCGAGACACACACTCTCGCTGTGTATTGATTAGGAGGGACAGCTCCAGAATGTGCGATAACGGTGTTGCAGGGGGTGTGAGAGAGGAGTTTTATTGACAATCCAGAGAGGAGGAGGAGGATTATGGGGGGAGGAGGAAGGGGGAGGAGGAGGGGAAGAACCGCTGAAGAAAAGGGGAGTGTTTGGGGAAAAGAATGGGGGTGTTTGGGAGGAGGAGAGTGTTTATTAACAAGCAACGATTCGAGCGTTTGTTAATTAGCAACGAATCAATGTCGGTCAGTAGGTACAACCCGCTGTCGCTGCATGTCGCGTAGCGCTGCCACTGGCCTCTTCGTATGCTGGGCCGAGAGGGCCCAGAGGCGGAGACAGAGTTTAATAACTACGAAACTCCATAAGTAGATGCAACACGTGTGTCTCTGGTGCAAAAGCGCTGAAACACGTGTGTCTATGATGAGATGCAATAGATGCAAAAGACAGTCATGGAGTGTGAAGGAGGAGGAGACGGTGCAATAGATGCAAAAGACTGAGATACATATGCATCATATAGATATGCATAGATTTAATCACGAGACAAACTCAAGAGGTAGTCACGAGAGCCACGCTCAGGAGAGCACGTTGGAACATTCAAAATTTCACAAACGCCTCCGGTCCCAGCCGCGTCGGCCGCAGCCTGTCCTGCCCTGGTTTTGCCGCGGCCGCACGTCCAGATCGCGCCGTCCACAAGGGCAGCAGCCATTTCGTATCTTTTTGGACGCCTTGTTTTGGTACAAGATTTCAGTATTGCAGTTTGCACGAATTTTGGCGCTGGGACATAATTGAAGATCCAGACAGACAAGGTGTGGGGGTGGCGTCTGGCGTGTGCGCAGTGTGCTCCGCGGTATGACATCACCACTTCTGCGGCGGTCAAAGCTGGACAGAGTGTCTTTCTAATGACGGCGTTGGCATATTCTGCCCGTCGTCATAGAGATAAGGCACCAGATCGACACTAGCGAAACTGGCGGCAGGCAGTCGATTTGCACACAATGTTGGAGTGGCTCAAGCAGCGGGTCATATCCTGGTTCCTCTCTCGGCACGTGGGAAAATGGATTGCTGTGGACCGCCAGAATCTGCACGGCGAGACCCATAGCGACGTCTGGTGCGCATGTGTTCCCCCGTGTTTGTTCGTGCCCGTGCGCTCGTAGTTTGTTGTACGTAATTGCGTCGTGCCTGGGCTCGGCGCACTGTTGCATAGTGTATAGTTTGCACGCTGAGGGGATATGTGCGTGCGGACGAGCAGGACATTGGTTGCGCAGGACCTGGCAATCAAAACGGACTGTCTGGATGATTTTGACAACATCCCCTTCCGCGTGCGCTCGGGCACAGTCAAGAAGCTGACCGTGCTCTGGCGCAAGGAACAGTCTGTCTCATTGCAGATCGACACCGTCTCAGTTGTTCTAGAGTCGCGCGTCGCAAATGCGCTCACGCCTGAGCAGAAGCGACGCATGGAAAGGCAGGCAAAGCAGCAGCTGCTGGAACAGTGGGAGTCACGTCTTGACGAGAACCTGTCGTCGGATAAGATTGACGCCGCTGGCGCGGCAAAGGAGGGCGAGGAGGGCGGAAACAGTGCAGCGTACCGAGCGCTCGTCGACAAGCTGGAGGTGACAATATCCCGGATCGACTTTGTCTACTACGACCCCAGCGGCATACTTGGCGCACACATTGACACCATTGCCTTGGAAAATCACAAGCCGTCCGAGTCGTGTGACCTCCTGGAGCACACCATCAAGTCGGCAAAAGTGTCGGGCTTTTCTCTCTTCATCGATGCCTCTGGGGAACATGCCACACAGAGCGCAAGCGCCCCATCAGCAGGGAGCTCGTCCATCGCGCAGCAACACACGCACCACCAGGACAAGTGCTATCTACTGCACCCGTGCACTGCCAGCGTGCGCATCGGCTACGACAACCCCAAGGCCAGGTTCGACTTGAGCCGTCCTCGCATCTCAGTGCTCGCGACGATTCCTGAGCTGGCAGTGGAGGTACGGCGAGAGCAGCTGCTCTGCGTGGTCAAAGTTGCAGATCTCTTCGACAGTTCTAAGCGGAGCAGCCTCTCGAGACCCGGGCGCCCAACCGCTGCGATCGCACAGAATCCAAAGGCGTGGTGGCATTACGCCTACTCCATCATCCTGCGAGACGTACGAGACCGGCGGCGGCGGCGTACGGCGGGGTACCTGATGGAGAGGCGGCGGAACCGTGTCAAGTACGTGGACTTGTACCTCCGCCAGCGCCACGGCAAATTGTCGGTCAACGAGACCAAGCAGATTGAAACGCTCGAGGACGGCCTCGGATTTCACGAAATAGTGTTTTTCCGCTGCAGTGCAATCCGCCAGCTCCAGTCGCATGCTGGACGCGTCGAGCGCCGCGAGCACGCCAAAGTACCCACATCAACTTCGTGGTTTACTGGGTGGGGCCGGAAGAGCAGCAGCGCCGCAGTCCCCGGTGACACGACCCTCTCTGGAGAGGCAGGGGCGGCACACGGTGGGCATGGTGACACTGTGGGTGGGGAGGGCGAGAGCGCAGAGAGCAACCCGTTCCATGGAATGACTCAGGACGAGCGCGATGCCTTGTTCTCGGCCATGGCAGGTGGAGGGTCTGAGGTAGGTGCCACCTACACCTCGCTCATGCAGAGCAAGAACCCCGAGCAGCAGCTCTACACGGTGGATGTGCGGCTGGATAGGTGCTCTGGGAGGCTTATTGATGGAGGGAAGGATGTTGATGGAGGGAAGCTGGATGTCTCAGCGTCATTCAATGATGCCACTGTCAAAGTCAAGGGCCGCGTCCAGGCTGTGACGTGGCAAGGGGAGCTCGTGTCCCTCAACGTTTTGGATCTGTTGGGCTGTAAGCCGCTGTGCAAACAGCACAACACCGTCAGCACCCCGAACCCTGCTGCTACCGCCGCAGCAGCAGGCTCAGATCTGCTGAGCATCGCCGTCACAAGCGATCGCTCGCAAACGCCGCCGCGCACCATCATCCGCCTCCGCGTGGCAGCCTTGGATATGACGGCCGACCCCCATTTTCTCGCGTCCTTTTCCGCCTTCTGGGAAGTCCACCATGCCAGTCGCTATGACCGGCCGCTTTCGGCGCGGACGAGCGCCCCGGCGGCGGCTGGAGCGGGCAGGAAGAGCAGCAAGGAAAACTCGAGCGTATTCGCGCTCGGGCGTGACGAGATTCTGTCGCTGGACCTTGATGTCAATGCGCCCAACATCTACATTTGCGAGAATGGCAGCAAGGGCTTCAGTGGCAGTGTCCTAATGGTGCGCCTCGGCCACTTGTCCATCAAGGACGCTCCGCCAGAAGCACTGCTCCAACAGCCGGCGGCGGCGTCTGCAGAAGTTGCCGAGGCAGATGGCAAGGTGGGGAGCGGCGCGGCACTGGCCACCATGAACACGAGCAACAGATACATTGTCGAGGTGCAACGTGTGGGTGTCGACTTGCTGCACAACGCGGAGGTGCAGGAGGATGATGTATACTGCGAGTCGATGTGTGCCATTGTCAGCGACACGCGCCTGCGTGCCTGCATTGCCAGCTCGCTCGTGGTGCAGCCAGTCGCATCACTGCGCGACACGTACAGCGTGGATGCGGCGCTCCCGTCTCTCAGTATCTGCGTGAAAGAAGCTAGTCTAATGGATGTCACTCGCATAGTGGCATCGTGGACCACAAACCGCGAGACGCGCCTGTCCTATCAGGACGGTGAGCGCGCACTGGTGAAGGCCAAGGTGCTTGTCAAGGGCTTGCAGTCGCAGTCGGGGTGGTGCTGGCGCTGGATGACATTGAAAAGTGGAAGCATAGAGTTCTTTCGGGAAGAAGATGAATTGGTTCTCGATCAGTTCGTGAACCTTGACTCTCTGCAAGCGTCTTCGGAGCACTACAAAGGACTATGGTAAGACATTTGTGAGTGCATAAACACGCAGGTCTGTGGAGTTGGTACGGAACGTGAATGTGAGAAACTGACTCTGCATACACTACAGGGTGCTTTCGCTGGTACCGTGGCAGGACGACACGTGCGAGGAGGCGACGCTGTTGATTTACGCCGAGGCACAGCATAGCACCCTGCTAGCTTTGATATGGCAGGCGCAGAAGGAGCGAAATCCCTCCCGAGACTGGTCTGCTCCTGTCATGAGGATTGATACCGTGCTCGCGGCAGCAAAGGACGCGGCCACCGTGTCTAACGACGCCGTCGCTCGAGGTGCAACGGCGCGATATCAAGTGTCTTTCCGTGTTGGAATGATGCGGTGCGTGATCGAAAAAGAGAGCAAGAGGGCGAAGACCTTGTTGGATCTCTTGTTGGATCTCAGTGTCAACGACTTGACGGGATCAGTGCTGGCGGAGGCTTCGCAGGTACTCATCACGGCCCAGGTTGTGAAGGTGCAAATCGCAGGAAGCGGCAAGGAAGGCGACACGACTCCGTACCATTTGCTGTCGCAAGTTGCAGACGACACTGAAGCAGTACTAGCGGCAGATTCGTCCCCCGATACGCCTGCCATCGGATCGAAGGAAGGCGGTGACTTGCCGTGTATCGGCCTGCAGATCACTTCAAAGCAAGGAGCAGAGACCGTGTGCAATATACGGATGCCCAAGGCCTTTGCCCTGCGCATTGACCCCCACACTGTGGCCGGGTTCTCACAGCTGCAGTCGCAGGTCTTGGATAACTGGCGCAACTTGCGCAAAGTTGCTGCTGCCGCAGCTAAAGTCGCAACGGAGACGTCATCTGATGTTGACGCGAGCTCAGATTCCGGTGATACCAAACCGTTGCCCCTCGAGTCCGAGCGCTCTCAATCCAAGCGAAGGAGTGAATATTCGTCGATGATGGTGCTGAGGGGGACAGGAGAGGTGCCAGAGTCACTCATGAGTGATGAGGATGAAAGCCAGGGTGGGAAAGTGAGGACAAAGACTCGCATGTGTACGACACTCGAAGCGGTGGGGGGACTGCATCTATTGCTGATCGATGAGGACTATCTCCAGCTCATGCTGCTCAAAATGCAGCGAGTAAGCCTTGTGAAAACAGACTTCACCGACTGCTCAGCAGCTGTGGTGGGCACTTTGGGCAAGCTGGAGATTTCAGACACGTCAGCACCAGCGTCAGTGCACCCAAAGTTCATGACAGTGAGCGAAGAAGCCGATGCGCTGGTGCACGTAAATGTACAGCTGTATGACAAGACGAGCGTTGTCAGGGAATCGACACGTGAAAACCTCTGGCAAGTGAGCATCTTTCGTCCTCGCATCACTGTCCTGTGGCGTTTTGTCAACGATTTCTTACAGTACCAGCGATCTTTCTACTCCACATCCACTCAGGGCCCTGCAACCGCTCCTGAAATGTCGAGCATAACGACAGCAGAAAGCACTTCGCTGCCAACAAAAAGTGCATCGTCGTTACGCACGACGGGGAATGAGAATGCGGTACCAGCTGGAGGGCGTCAGCAACGGGGAACTGTGGTGAAAATAAGTTTAGAACACCCCGAGCTCATATTGCCTCGAAGTTCGACGTGCACAGATGCATTCCTCGCAGATCTTGGGCGCGTTGATATCGAGAGGGCGAGCCGCCACTCTAGCGATCAATGGACAGTGGTGTTCAAGGAAACGAATCTCGACACTGTGCACACCCTTTTTCCAGGCCAGGAGACGAAACTTTCGTGCGTGCACGATCTCGACGGGACTGCGCAAATAAGCTTCTGCGAGGCAGGAGCAGCTGGGGTCGTACCCGAAATGTCGGTGAATATCGATCTTCGCTCATTGAAGGGCTCTATTTCTGACGCACAGTATGCCCTGCTCATGTCTATTTTTGGCGAAAATTTCACTGAGAAGCGGGCAGGTCCTGGCTCGGCATCCTCGTACAAGCCCGTGAACAGGCAAACGTCACACTTAGCGGAGGATGGAACCCTGGGCGACAAACTGGGCAACATCATCGACCTTGCGCGAGGACTCACGGCACACCTGGTACCAACGAGCGCGTACAATTTGACCATTGGCGACATTGAGTTGGCTTTGAATCGCTCCCTGCCCAGTGACGGCGATGGTCAAGATGAGAAGGCTGCCGGGCTGGATGCTGAACCACGGGACGTCAACCCTCTTTTGCACGCCCGGGCCAGTGATCTTGTAGTGCAATATGAAAGCTTTGTTGGAGCCATTGGCAGAGGGGGCTCTCAAGGCCTAGACTCGTCGTGCACCGCTCAACTATCCCGCTTTGAGCTTATCGATACTCGTGTTGGTGCCGTCCGCAAATCCGAGCCCTTGTTTGCGGTGCGGAGACCTGTTGAAGGGGCGCTGCCCTCTTCACGTCGCGATCATCTCCCATTCGTGTCCGCAGGACTCGATGCTGGGCAGCAGCAGCCGGACACTGTGTGTGCGGATGCATCGACGGCGGTCGGTGATGATTCGGATGGTCAAGAGCTCAGAGAAGATAAACACATCCTGCTCCAGTATTTCAAGTTGTCGCAGGGGCACACCGGCATAAATATGATGCTGCGCAACGTCGACACAGTCTTTGATGTCGGGCTTTTGATGAGTGCCATCTCGTGGATTGGGACTAGCAACGGGCCCGCCGTCGACACGGACACCTTGAGTTACGTCGTCAATCGCACAGGCGGCTTTCGTGTACAGACTGATTTGCCGGATTCCAGCATCCATCTCGTCACTGCATTCGACAGGGCCGATGCCGATGGCTTTCACATGAAGGGCTCGCTCTCCGTCACATATGCGAGCTCGGCGTCGGAGGACGTACTGCACGTGAAGGTTGATGATTTGGCGCTCAAAATGCGCGAGACGGCGGCGGCATCTGGCCTAAAGTCAAACCACAACATGGACGTCATAAGGCCATGTGGCGTCATGGCAACGTGGCAGTGGTATCGTGAGTTGAGTTCGTTTACACCCGAGACTTTGTCGGAGTTGGCAGCACTGCTGGAAGCTGAACACAATCGTCGTCCCAAGTTCTTTTGTGCAGCGTCAGACCTGCGTGCCATGGTCACATATGAGCACATGATGCTTATGATGCGCGTCTACTATTGCTTGACGAGCACGCTTGCTGATTCCGTACAAGACCCGTCCTCGTCGTCGCGCAACAAGTATTCGGGGGTTGATAATGCCCTGTCTCCAAAAGCGAGCCCTGTCTTCAAAAGTAGAGATATTGCTATGTCGAAACCAGGCACGCAACGATCGAAACAAGGCAAGCAACAGGCCGAACTAGACCTACGCATTCAAGGCTCGGGGATCATGTTGACACTCGTCGACGACTATAATGCAAGGTGCACGCCGGCGGAGCCGGCTCTTGCAACCTCCTGGGCACTCGCCTTGCATTATAGCCGGCTTTTGCCTTGCATCATAGTCCTTATAGTCGTTTGCCTTGCATCATAGTCCTTATAGTCGTTTGCCTTGCATCATAGTCCTTGCCGGCTCCGCCGGCGTGCACCTGAAATGAATACGTCTGTCAGGAGTTAAAAAGCGTGCGCGCGCGAACACACACACACATACTCACGCGGGCAACCTCATGTGTACATCCGCTGCTGGCCTCTAAACTTGCACTTGTGAACCTTGGAACCAGATGGATTCCACTTGTGCGAGTAGGGCTGCCCAAGAGCAATCTCAACGGCAAAAGCTCTGCTATGGACATCCTGCTCATGGGCGCCAGGCTCGACTATTTTCACGCGCCCACTTCATCCTGGAAAGCTGCTTTGGAGGACGCTGAACTGTCGGTGCGATAGTATTGTGTGCAGCGACTGCAGTGTTGATGGTGTCTCACATCATTGCGATTGAATGTGAGATGACGTTGGTAGCGACAAGGCAGTACTTCAACGTTTATTCTCATTAGCGCTCGCTTTGACTGTAGTGTGCACATGATGGCAGGTACGGTACCTGGACTGGGATGATGGTTCCGGTAGGCACCGCAACACGCAAATTCACATTGACGCTCAAGATGCCCTCTTCGCGCATGTGTCGCGGGCAGCAATAGATTCGTGCCTGAGCGCCTTGCAAGCATGGTCCCAGGACAGACGCACATGGGGAGAGAACCCTGGTGGTCACGGCAGCCAGTTGAGCAAGTCTGCGTCCGTGGAATCTCTTGCGCACTCGCTGTGCAGCGACCGGGACGCCACTGCCTTTGTGCCGTACAGTGTGCAGAACCTGCTGGCAGAGGCGCTGCTCTTGATTACTGAGGATGGCTCTGAGTATCGGATTGAGGCGCAGAGCAGCATCGAGCTGTCGTATGCGCAAGTGTGGGGCAGGGGCTCCGAATTGAGCAAATATGCGCGGGATACAAATGATACTGGAATCAATAACATGGTATGCCTCCAGCTTGCCAGCGCCAGCCGCATCTTTGGTTCGGTGTCAATAGAAATGGAGCACACGAGCGCTTTTGATATCGAGCCCGAAAACGCTGAGACGGGTGTTCCCGCCCTCAAGGTGTGCTGTCAGCTGTATCGGCGCAGAGGGCAAAAGTTCCTGCGGATCTCGTCAATGGTTTCCGTCCGCAACTGCACACACTTGCCGCTGGCCACTGCCATCCATGGTGCGGACGATTCAAAACTAATCCAAATGGGGGTCGTTCCCACGAACGGGGTGATTGGAGTCCCTCTGCACCTTGCTCGCGAGGGCATTCTTGTCTTTAAGCCCCTCGTTTCCGGGTTGGAGTATGAATGGTGCGAAACTAGAACCGAGGCAGTCCGACTGAGCACCGTGCACGATGGGACCTTTCGAGTGACGCAAATAGTAAGTTTGTGATCTTTGCTGTCCCCCACGCGCGTTCTTGTCTGCCACACGTGTTTTTCTCCACCACGCGTATTTTTGTCCGAACCGCCCTTTTTGGCTCATGCTTCCTTGCGCTTTCGCAGGCTCATCACCGACATGTTGTCTAAACCCTGAACCTTAAACCCTAAACCGACATGTTGCCGGGCAGGTGGATGCAAAGTTTCAACGCATTTTCGCGTCGATGCCCGCAGACACATCTCTCTTGCACTGGTACACGTGTGCAAATGACTTGCAGGGGGTGGGAATGCGGCAAGGAGTCTTGTACGTCACGGAAAAGTTCTTGTGCCATTACAGCAATGTGGTGGGCAATGTGGTAAAAGAGATCATCCCCATGGCATCCATCGTCGACTTGAAGAAAGTTAACACCGCACTTGTGATCCCCAATGCCATCCGTATACAGACAGCTGAGCGCACCTACTTCTTCCGGACTTTCAAAAACCGCGCGGATACCTTCCGCGAGATCGTAAAATTGCTGCCTAACAAATCCGTCGTCAGTCAGGAAGATGATGTTGACGAAAAGACGCGCAGAATTTTCAGACTGGAGCCCTCGGATACGATTCTCTCCATGTACAGCGTGAATTGGCACCATGATCCTGGATTCACTGACGGAAAGGTGCTCCTCACTTCAAAGCACTTGCTATTCATTAGCAATGACGACTCAAGCACGCGAAAGCGCAAGATTCCGTGGGCGACCGTGGTCAACATCGAGAAGCGAAAATCATTCTTGGTGCGTAACAACGCCGTGTGTGTGAGCACAGCGAACGACTGCCTCTTCCTCTCCTCAGGAAAGTGGGATCGCGACAAGGTAGTGGATGAGGAGATGAATGTGCTTTGGCGTGCCGAACAGCAGGGCGCCAAGAGTGAGTTCTTCTCGAGCCCCGATGATACACATCAGTTTGCTGATTCAGGCGTCAGGTGTCGAACGCTTACGTGCAGCGTGGTGGAGTCCCAAAAGACACCACAGTACTCTATGCCCAAAGGTGGATCCGGCCAGGTGACCATAGACAAGGTGATGGAGTACGAGCGACAATTGCAGCGCTCACGTGACACGCTATCATTTACAGTTTCGATCGTCGATGGGGTAACACAAGGCAGGGGTGTGGACAGAAAGGCGGGAAACCCCTGCATTGTTGAGCTGCACTCCCCGTGGATCTTGCAAAACTTAACGTGTAGCAATTTGGAGTTGCAATTAGTAGACAAGACGCGCAACGTCATTGCGCGCGCCGCAGTCTCACAGGGCACTTCGCGCCAAGTAACAAGTGTCGGCTTGCGCCGTGAGCTGCGGCTTCGGGCTCGGACTATGCGAGTAGATGCTGGCGGAAATCAGTTTGGACCGTGGTCGCCGCTTGTGTCGGTATATTCGACGGAGGACGTCGAAACGGAGAATCGCATCACCGTGCCTGACATGTCCGGCGAGGGGATTCAGGAGGTGGTGGTTGAAATGCTGCAAGATGCTGCATCGTGCGGATTTCGTTTGTGTCTGTACAACCGCTTTTGGCTCCTGAATCTGTCGGGTCTTCGGGTGGAATGCCAGTCCGGTCCAGAAGAGTCGCCGTGTAGAGATCTTCCGCTGGGTTCTGCGGTGGGTTGGGACGGTGGTGAGCAAGTGGAGCTGCGCGTTGCAGGTTACGCCCCTTCTTTCCCCTTCCCGGTCATGGATCAGTCCGAGCACAGTGCGACGGTGGCTCTCACGGCCTCTGACCTGGCCGGCTACGGTACTGTAGGCGGAGAGCATGCTGTAGGCTCCGCCGGCACTCGGGAGCTGTATCTGGAAGTGTCCACCAGTGCAGGCGTGGGCCGATTCGACAGGACCATTGTTATTACAATAGCACCAGTGATTTTGATAGAAAATTGTCTGCCGGACGAGGAGATTCTCGTGTGGCAACGTGCCACACGGGCTCTCCCTGCACTGAATGAAGAAATGGGACCTCGTGTCACCCTTGCCTCTGGTAGATCGCGCCCCTTTTATCCCGAGGGCATCAGAAAGTACTGCCGTCTCTCAATCAATCTCAAAGTTGACGGAGTGCACAAATCTTGCGCCTGCTTTTCTCCAGAGGTTTGGTGGGGCACGGACGTGCAGGGTGGGGGGGTTGGAGGAGGCGGAGCGAACTCGGAACCCATCATTCTGCGCCTGAGTTCAGGGAGGCTTGTGATGGTATCGTCAGAGATGAATCACACCAACACCGTGATACTCAAGGTGCGCGACACGCTCGGCGCAGCGCCGCACAGTATTTTCAATCGCAGCTACTTTTCGCTGGATTTCAGGCAAGTCGGAGACGATCAGAAGCGAAACGTGCGCGTGGAGCCATGGACCGAAGAGCCGCTTGTGTGGCCCGAGCCCACGGACCTGCCGCACAGGCTGGTCCTTGTCAAGATCGACGGCATCCTGGTTCCAAGGAGTGTGGAAGTAGATGCCGACGAGCTGCTCTCCAAAAGCATCAGATTGTACCTCGACGCGCAGATTAATACGCTTGAGAGCGCCATGGAAGGCGGCCAAGTCGGCACCGATCACGTTCCCCGCCAGCTGGCCATGGGTGCACCCGCAGGCAGCGTGGGCGGCACGTCTTGGCATGGAGAGCTAGAGCAGGCGCGTGGACCCCGGGTACGGCACCAGGGTCGCCTGCTCAACAAGACGCGGTGTCAGAATGGCGCGGCCATGTGGCATGATCGCGACGGCTCGACTGACCGGCGCAACTACCGCCTCCGCAACCTGCCGCCTTGCCTGCAAGGCACCTGTCTCTTCCAGCTCCCCTGCTACTTGGGCAACGGGGCTGTGGAGGTGCTGCTGGACGGCACATCCACGGTCTACGCCTTTTTTGTGCCGCCGCCCCGAGATGGAGGGCTGCCGAGCAAGCTGCTGGCAAACGGCTGGAGGCAAGAGACGCTGCATGGGCCCAATGCCTACTTTGACTGGGACGGGCAGGTCGGGAATCCCGACAAGGACAGATTTGTCCTAGTCCTCTCAAAGCGCTTCGACCTTGGCGGCTGCGTCATCATGCCCTCACACGCAGGCGAGACGCTCATGGGCCTGGCCGTGCGCAGTACGCCGACAGAGACAACGCCCGCCGACGATGCTCCACAGAAAAATGAGGCCGCCGCCAAGGCCCCTGCCGAAGCTCGCATCGCCGATGCGCCGAGTGTGGCAGGCGAGGGCAGGAAGGCTCGGCCGGCCAGCTGGCGAGGAGCGAGATTCGTTCTACGCCTCCAAAACCCGGACCTGTATCGGGCGATGCGCGCTTCCAACGATATGCGCAAGTCTGCCACCCATACCACGCCCCTTCTCATAGAGCTCACGGGCCCGGAGGTGATGCTGACAGGCGAGGGTCATGAGGAGGAGGATGCATGTGTGACAGGCGAGGGTCATGAACCTCCTCACACATATCCGGGATGTAAAGTGGGATGTAAAGTCTTTCAGCTGCCGCTCGCCCCAACATTTTCCTGCCTCCTCCGCGAGGCACAACATGAGGCAGGGTGGGTGGTCCAGGAGTCTGGCGACGGACGTGGAAGTGTGGGGCAGGGGATCTGGGTCAACAATGAGAGCGTGACTAATCGCATAGTTCTGCAGCATGGTGACGTCATCTCCCTGGCACTGCCTGGCGGCAAGAGTTCGTGGGTTCCAGGCGACAATGATGATGAGGAGTTGGCCGCCATTGTTTACATATTCGAAGACTACTGTGAGCACCAAAAACAACTCCTGCAATCTGCCAGCATGCTCGAGGCTACCACCCGCCTCGAGGCCAAGGGGACTAAGGTTTATACACACACACACACACACACACACACATGGATGTATTTCAAAATTAATTAGGGCGGTTCACGACCGGCTCCTGGCGATACAGAAAGCGAGGCGAAGTCAAGGGAGCGATTGCGAGGAGGAGGAAGGGAGGGACGAAGATCAAACGGAGGTTCAAGGGAGGAAAGCAGGA
>Ga0315899_10006077_pt1 | contig 12993 bp, 11 predicted proteins | sample LakEriMetagenome_2_FD_203518 | JGI IMG/M metagenome (GOLD analysis project Ga0315899, IMG submission 203518) | Freshwater fungal communities from buoy surface, Lake Erie, Ohio, United States - Buoy 4 MA112 | ecosystem: Environmental > Aquatic > Freshwater > Lake | place: USA: Lake Erie, Ohio...
AAACTGGGGTTCATTGAAGGTGACATTCTTGATCGCCACAGCACGCTTTCCGGGCTCGTGCTCAATCACCCGATCCACCAGAGCGAAGGGATAGCGATGGGGAAGGAGCCCCTGAATCTGTTCGCTGGTGAGCACGGGAGCCTGGTGCGCGGCCTTGGTCTGGGAGCCCGGGGCGGCGTTCGGGGTAACGGTGGTGGCGGTCACGGGATCAAGGAAGAGAAGCCAGGGCCGCCGCCAGAGCCGTATGCAACCCGTGGGAGCCACGGAAAGCGAACACCTGCGCCTGGGGCAGACCAGCCAGGGCGAGATCCCCCAGCAGATCAAGGAGCTTATGGCGCACCGGTTCGTCGCGATAGCGCAGGGGCGGATTCAGCCAGTCGTCTCCATCACAGACCAGGGCATTGTCGAGGGCACCGCCCTGAATCAAGCCGGCCTGTCGGAGCTGCTCCACCTGGTCACGAAAACCGAAGGTGCGCGCCGGGGCAATCTCACGCACGAACGCGGCCGGCGTGAGTTCCAGGCTGTAGAACTGGCGGCCAATGGCGGCCTGGGGAAACTCAATGGCCGCCGCCACCCGCAGGCGATCGCTCGGCAGCGCCGTGGCGAAACTCTGGCCCTGCTGGAGGGTGAGCGGCTGGCACAACGTCGGAGCCGGTGCACGGGGGCCCAGAAGCTCCAGACCGACATCAGCGATCGCCTCCACCCAGGGCTGGGCGGAGCCATCAAGCAGCGGAATTTCGTGACCCTCCACCAGGAGGTTGACCGCCGTGAGGCCGACGCCAGCCAGGGCGGCCAGCAGATGCTCCACCGTGGCCAGCCGGCCGCCATCCAGCTGCAACGCGGTGCAGAGCTGGGTTTCACAGACCTGCGTGGGATGAAGAAGCTGCAAGGGCTGAGTGGCAGCCTCAAGCCAGCCGACCCGGAATCCAGGGTGGTCGCTGGGTTCGAGTCGCACGCGGCAGATGGCGCCGCTGTGGAGGCCTACGCCACGGCACTCCACGGCTGAAGCCAGGGTCCAGGCATGGCTGTAGTCGCTCGGCCAACAGTCGGGTGTCACCGAGGCGGGCGATGCGGTGGCGCGTGGGAGAGTCACAGGCAGATGGTTTTCAGAACGGCGGGGAGCGAAGGCTGGAAGCAGCCTCAGAATTTCCAGCCGACACCGAGATTGAAGCGCCATTCACCGGTGAAGTCCTGGCTCGCCACCTCGAGGCGCAGCGGACCAACCGGCGTGGTGACGATCAGACCTGTACCCACGGAGAAACCCTGACCCGGCTTGCCGAGCTGAGCCCCAGGGTTACCGCTGACACTGGACTGGCTACCAAAGGATGTGCCGCCATCAACAAACAACTCACCGCTGACGATGCTGAACAAAGGGAAGCGATATTCGATCGTGGCCTCACCGTAACTCTTGCCGACGCCAAGATCACAATCGTAGTAACCGCGAACTGAATTAGCACCACCAAGGCAGAAGGCCTCATAGGTGGGGAGCTGGCCGATGTTGGCACCGAGGGAAGCCTGGAAGGCAAGGGCCTGCTTGCAATCCGCAGCCTGACCCGGCTTGGGCCTGCAGCCCTTGAAGATCTTGAGCCAATTCACCGGGATGTAGTGGGTATAACTGCCTCTGAGACGATTAAAAGTGGGAGAATCCGGGCCAACCGAAATGAATTGCTCTGTACCCAGAGTCAGAAAATTACCGGCGGTGGGATTGCGGGCATCATTGAGGGTGCTCATGGTGGCTGCCACACGCAGGCCCACAAGCTGGTTGCGGGTTGCGCAGTTGTACGCAATACAGATGATGTCACCGACCGTAGCCTGACCATTGTTATAGCCGTTGCTGTTCATGGCATACGGCATCGCCTGGCCGGCGTAGTTCATCGGCGTAACCTCCTGGGCACTCAGACCCACCACCACACTCCAGGGAGCACGCTTGTAGGGATTACCACCATTCAGTGGGCGCACCACCTGCAGGTTGCCGCCCACTCGCTGCAGCGCCACCGAATTACCATCGAGCGCGAACCAATTATTATTGATTCCCAGAGATGGGTTCTGAGCCTTGGCTGCAGCCGGCGAGCCATAAGGACCGGCCGAGCTGCCATTGGGCAAAGTCACCGTGGTATTGCTGTTATAAGCCAGCGCCGTTGCAGGAGCCTGAAAAAAGTTATCGGAAACGCCAGAAACGGTGGTGAAAACACCATTATTCTGACTCTGGAAGATTTGAGGAACTTCCCGACTCAGGAAGACGCGCGCCCGGAAAGCCGTACGGTATTTATCACCCTTGATCCAGGGATCCGTGAAGGAGAGATCCGCAAGACCACCGAACTGTCCATAGGTGAAGTTGAGGGCGAGATCCCAGGCCCGGCCCAGCATATTGCTGTCCTGAATCTGAACCTGGCCGAAAACACCCTGACTCTGGCTGTAGCCAAGACCACCGGAGAGCGACCCGGTTGACTGCTCCACCACACCCAGCACGATCGTGACTGCGCCAGGGTTGCCAGCTTCCGGACGCAGGGTGACCTTCACATCACCAAATAAGCCAGTGCCATAAAGGCGCTTGATATCGTCCTCAAGCTGACGGCGATTGAAAGTTTCGCCTGGCCGGATCGAGATTTCACGCGTGATCACCCACGATTTGGTCTTGCCGCGGATCGGCTGCCCCTTGTCATTGGTGCTGTCCCCCTCCTTGTTGAGGAACTGCACCTCCACGCCGGCTACGGTGCCTTCGCGCACCAGCAGCTGCACAACGCCCTCCGGGCTGACGCGGGTGGGGCCGCTGACCCGCGCCAGGGAGTAGCCCTGATCGGCGTACCACTTCTGCAGACTGGCGATTCGGGCCTGCAGGCTGTTGAGATTGAGCGTCTTGCCGTAGTCGGCCGCAAAAGTATCCGGGATTAGAGTGGCTGGGATCTGAGTCTTGGCACCGACACCATCCAGCTCCACCTTGGTGAGCACCGGATTCGGGGCCACGTTGACCACTAACTGCACCCCGAGGGGGCTGTCCACCGGCTGGATGCGCACATCCGAGAACCAGCCCGTGGCATAGATGGCTGAGAGATCGCTCTGCAGCTCCGAGCGCGTGACGCGGCGGCCGGGCCGCGTCGCCATCGCGTCATACACCGCGATTTCCAGCCGTTCGCGCTCTGGGTGCCCCTCGATCCCCCGGACCACCACCTCGCTGATCAGCACCTTCGGTTCCGCTGGTGCCGGCGTCGCCAGGGGCTGGGCAGCGGGCGTGGCCGGGGCTGGATCACTCGCCGGTGCGGCATCCTGTCTGGGCTCCGGCGCTGGGGCGGCAGCCGGTGCCGGGCCTGCTCCAGCGGGCGCCGCCATCACCGGCTGGCCGACAGCGGCCGCAGCTGCCACCGCCGCCAGGGGAAGAACGCGGCTCAGACGGTTGCGATGGGCAGCCATGGGAATTGGGGCGGATGCGGACCAGCCGCAAATGACGCCGAACCTACCCGTCAATGCGGGGTGATGGGCAGGCCCCCTGGACCCGTTTGAGAACCTCCCCGTAGGCCTCCACCACACCACCGAGATCCTGACGGAACCGATCCTTGTCGAGGATGCGGGCCTCAGTGTCCGCCACCTGCAGGTCCCAGAGCCGGCAGGTATCCGGGCTGATCTCATCGGCCACCAGCAGGGTGCCATCGCCGCTGAAGCCCAGCTCGATCTTGAAATCCACCAGCTGCAGCTGGATGCCGGCGAAGAAGCGCCGCAGGGTGTCATTCACGGCGAAGGCCAACCGCTCGAGCTCCTGGCGCTGCTCCGCCGTGAGCAACGCCAGCCTGGCCAATCGCGCCTCGGTCAGCAGCGGATCGCCGAAAGCATCATCCTTGTAATAGAGATCGAGCAGGGGCGGCTCGAGAGCGGTGCCTGGTTCGATCGGCATCTGCTTGCAGAGTGAGCCGAAGGCGATATTGCGCACCACCACCTCCACCGGCACGATCCGCACCGAGCGAACCAGCATCCAGTTGCTGGCCTGCAGGGCGATGTAGTGGGTGGGGATGCCCTGCCGCTCCAGCAGCTCAAACAAGCGGGCGCTGATCTGGCAGTTCAGCTCGCCCTTGCCGGCGAGCTGAGCCTTCTTGAGGGCGTTGAAAGCGGTGGCGTCGTCCTTGAATTCCACCGCCACCCGCTCGGAATCCTGGGTGGCGTAGACGCGCTTGGCCTTGCCTTCGTGCAGGAGTGGTCCGTGGGATGGGGTCATGGCGGGGATGTGGCGTGGCCTCCGGGAGCGCGCGGCGAGCGCAGCTGCTGCTGCAGCTGCGCGGTGCGGGCGGCCTGCTGAGGATCCTGCCGCCTGAGCTGCCATTCGCTGTAGGCATCATCCACCCGCTGGCTGAGCCGCTGCAGGCGGGCCGTGGCGCGATCAGCGGGTAGACCGGCCTGGGCGTACAACCGGCGCTGATCATCCAGCAGGGCCAGGGCCAGGCCCCAGGCCTGGGCGGCGGCCGCCTGATCGAGAGCACGCTCCAGCAGCGGATCCCGCTGCTCCAGCGGCAGCTGGTCCAGCAGAGCCACGGCGCGGCGCAGGCGCTCGGCCGCCAGCTGCCCCGGCATGCTGCCGGCCAGGAGCACAGCGGCGGCCTCCTGGCGACGACCGAGCACCTCCAGGTGCTCGGCGTAGACATCCAGAGCCGGCCGGGTGGCCAGGCTGCCATCCTGGCGCAGCTGAAAGGGCAGGGCCACGAGCTCCAGGCTGCCGGGACGACCCGCCGCCAACTGCTCCAAGGCCTCTGCGGCGAGGCGATGCCGCAGGCCCGCCTGGGCAGCCCGCCAGCGCAACACCAGCCACTGGGCGCGCGCTGACCCCGGGGCGGGACTGAAGCGATCCAGCACCGTCAGAGCGGCATCCGGTGCGCGACAGCTCAGCAGGGCCTGAGCGTTGGCGAGCACCACCGGCAGCGGTTGCGGTGCCGGTGCAACCGTAAGCAGCCTGGCCGCGAGCAGTTGCAGGCGGGTGGTGAAACCAAAGCCGGCCGCCTCCTGACAGGCGGCGTTCAGCTCAGGCACGGTGCCCCGGCGCAGCAGCGCCTGAAAACGCACCTCAGGCGTGCTGCCGGGCCGGGCCGGCGCTGATGGCCCCGGCGGCGGCGGCGGCTTGTCAAACAAGCGCCCCAGGGCCCGCAGCGGTCCCCCCTGAGCTCGGACAGGAGCAGCCCCCAGCAGGGCGACCGCCAGGGCGCAGAGCAGGGTCGCCGGCAGCGTGCGACGGCACGCCACCTGAGGCTGAAGACCGCCCGGCGAGTAAAGAAGGATTGGCACCGGCAGCACTCCTCTGCGGAGCAACCTAAGGGAACTCACCGGTGCGCCCCATCGATCCATGGCCACCATGACCAGCGCCGCCCCCCAGCCGATCGCAAGCCGAACCGAGCCCGCGCGGGTGCTGGTGGTGGGCGGAGGCGGCCGCGAGAACGCCCTCGGCTGGGCCCTGGCCCGCAGCCACGGTGTCGAGCAGGTGTGGGTGACCCCGGGCAATGGCGGAACCACGGATCTCGCGGGCGTCAGCCGCTTGAGCATCGCTGAATCCGACCATGCCGGCCTGCTGGCGATCTGCCGGCAGGAGCAGATCGAGCTGGTGGTGGTCGGCCCTGAAGCACCGCTGGCCGCAGGCCTGGCCGACCGGCTGCGGCAAGCCGGTGTGCCTGTGTTCGGCCCCGGCGCCGATGGCGCCCAGCTGGAGGCCAGCAAGCAATGGGCCAAGGCCCTGATGCAGGAAGCCGGCGTGCCGACCGCGGGGTACTGGCCCGCCACCACCAGGGAGGAGGCCCTGGCGGCGCTGGAAGCCCAGGGCAAGCCCCTCGTGGTGAAGGCCGATGGTCTGGCCGCCGGCAAGGGCGTCACGGTGGCCGACACGCTGGCGGAAGCCCGCGACGCCATTGAGGAGATCTTCGCGGGACGCTTCGACGCGGGCGCAGGGGCCTCGCTGGTGCTGGAGGAGCGCACCTTTGGCCCTGAGGTGTCGGTGTTCGCCCTCTGCGACGGCGAGCGCATGGTGCTGCTGCCACCGGCACAGGACCACAAGCGCATCGGCGAAGGCGACACCGGCCCCAACACCGGTGGCATGGGGGCCTACGCACCGGCACCGCTGTTGGATGCGGAGGGTCTGGCCACAGTGCAGCGCCTGGTGCTGGATCCCACCCTCGCGGCCCTGCAGGCCCGCGGCATCAACTACCGCGGCGTGATCTACGCCGGTCTGATGCTCACCGCCGCAGGGCCGAGCGTGATCGAGTTCAACTGCCGCTTCGGCGATCCGGAGTGTGAAACGCTGATGCCCCTGCTCGGCCCCGAACTGGCGGCCGTGCTGCTGGCCTGCGCCCTGGGCCGCCTCGATCAGGCACCGACTCTGACGATCGCGCCGCGCTGCAGCGCCTGCGTCATCGCCGCAGCCCAGGGTTATCCGGGTGAAATCCGCACGGGCGATCCGATCACCAGCCAGCTGCAGGGCGGCGACGACGTGCAGCTGTTCCATGCCGGCACGCGCCGCCTCGATGATGGGCGCTGCGTCAGCAGTGGCGGGCGGGTGCTGGCGATGGTGGCCCAGGCGGATGACTTCGACACGGCCTTTGCCAGGGCCTACGCGGGCTTGGATCAGGTGCACTTCGAGGGCATGACCTACCGCCGTGACATCGGCCATCAGGTGCGGCGCGTCTAAGGTGCGCCCGCTGCGACCCTGAGCGTTCGCCGCTGGCCTTTGCTCCGCCCCCTTCGCCGTTGTGACCAGCGTCAGTTCCGCGAGCGCCACCGCCTCGAACGGCGACGGCACCGTCCCACAGCGCAGCCTCTGGCAACGTCTGGCGCGCTGGTGGGCGGAGTTCAGCCTGCAGACCAAGCTGCTGGCAGCGGCCACGCTGGTGGTGAGCCTGATGATGACGGGCATCACCTTCTTCGCGCTCAACGGCATCCAGGCCGATGTGCGCATGAGCGACACGCGCTTCGCCCGGGACCTGGGGCTGCTGCTGGCAGCCAACGTGACACCACTGGTGGCGGAGGGCAACGACCGCGAACTGGCTGCGGTGGCCGAACGCTTCTGGCGCTCGAGCCGCAGCCTCCGTTACATCTTTTTCGCCGATCCCGACGGCATCATTTATCTCGGCATCCCCATCAGCGGCACCTCCGGCAGCAGCGAACTGCTGCTGAGTCGCCGCCTGGAGCTGCCGGCCGACCTGGCCCGTCGCCCCCAGAATCCACTGATTCGCCAGCACCTCAGCCCGGACGGGCAGGTGACAGATGTGTTCGTGCCACTGGTGAGCGGTGATCGCACCCTGGGGGTGCTGGCCCTGGGCATCAACCCCAATGAGGCAGCCCTGGCCAGCGCCGCGCTCAGCCGCGAAGTGACCGTGGCGGTGTTCATCTCGATCTGGGTGCTGGTGATCCTCGGAGCGGTGTTCAACGCGCTGACGATCACCCGACCGGTGAAGGAGCTGCTGCGCGGTGTGCGCTTGATCGCCGGTGGCAACTTTGCCGCCCGCATCGCGTTACCCGTGGGGGGGGAGCTGGGGGAGCTGCTGGAGGGGTTCAACACCATGGCCACCCAGCTGGAGGCTTACAACGAAGCCAACATCGAGGAATTGACAGCTGCGCAGGTGAAGCAGCAGTCGCTGATCGCCACCATGGCCGATGGCGCCCTGCTGCTCGATGCCGAAGGCCGGGTGGTGCTGGTCAATCCCACCGCCCGGCGACTGTTCCGCTGGGAGGGGCGCAGGCTGGAGGGAACACTCCTGGCGGCTGAACTGCCGGAGGAGCTCGCCATCGATCTACAGACGCCGCTGGAGGCGCTGCTGAGCGGCGAGAAGGACTGCAGCGACGTGCGCATCAGTTTCGGCGAGCCGGCTCGCACCCTGCGGATCGTGCTGCAGTCGGTGCGCGATGCCAGCGGCGAAACCCTCAAGGGCATCGCCGTGACGGTGCAGGATCTGACCCGCGAGGTGGAACTCAACGCCGCCCAGAGCCGCTTCATCAGCAACGTCTCCCATGAACTGCGCACACCGCTGTTCAACATCAAGAGCTATGTGGAAACGCTGCACGATCTCGGCGACCAGCTGAGCGAGGAGGACAAGCGCGAATTCCTGGCGATCGCCAACGCCGAAACCGATCGGCTCACGCGCCTGGTCAACGATGTGCTTGATCTCTCCCGCCTTGAGAGCGATCGCGTCTGGACGATGGAAGCGGTGGAACTGCGCCCGGCGATGGAGCAGACTCTGCGCAACTACCGCCTCAACGCTGACGACAAGGGTGTTGAACTGAGCCTGGAGGTGGACGAGCGCCTACCGCGCATCCGCGGCAACTGGGATCTGCTACTTCAGGTGTTCGACAACCTGGTTGGCAACGGCCTGAAATTCACCGCCAGCGGCGGCCGCCTCAACCTGCGGGCCTATCCCTGGCCTGACACCTGCCGGATTGATCCCAGCACCGCCCCCAGCCCCGACAACCCCACCTGCGCGCTGACCGCACCGCTGCCGCGGCTGCGGGTGGAGGTGGCGGACACGGGCTCGGGCATCTCACGCGAGGATCAGGAGCGGATCTTCGAGCGCTTCTACCGCGTCGAAAATGCCGTGCACACCGAGGTGGGCACAGGCCTGGGGCTCTCGATCGTGCGGGGCATCCTCGAGAAGCACGGCACCAGCGTGCGCATGGTCAGCGAGCTGGGGGTGGGCACCACCTTCTGGTTCGAACTGCCGCTGGAACAGGCCGATGAGGAGGAGCTGCGCCTGGAGGCGGAGCGCCGCAGGCCGGAAACGCTGACGCCCTAGCAGCAGCGGCCAAGACCCCGGCGCTCAGAGGCGCTCGTCACTGGCGACACCCTGAGCGATTCGAGAGAGCTCGCTGCGCTCATCCGTGTTGACGCGATGAGGAACACCGCTAATGATGCGCTCAAAATTGGAGAAGGAATCCTTGATCTCGGGCCCATTACCAGTGATCACAAATTCACGAATTCCTTTATCGTGCCAGGAGCCACGCATTTTGAATACATTAAGGGCCCGAGCCATCTCGCCGCGAATCTCCACATACTGCAGCAGAAGGATTGTATCCGTGATCGTGGAGATATGCGAATCGGTAATTGAGTGGCTACCCATGAATTCCTCGGAAGTATTCGTAAAGAAGCCAGCGATCTCCTCCTGCTTCGCATAGCCCGTCACACCGATCACAAACTGACGGAAGGCGTTATGACTAACACCACGTGCCAAAGCAGAAAGGGAATCGATAGCCATGCGCGACGGCTTGAACTGACCAATCTCAGTCTTGATGATCTGCAAATGATCCTCCAAACCTGTCGATTCGGGATAAGCACAGATGATCTTCAGCAGCCCATCACGCTCCATCTGTTCGAAATCAATCCCCCAACTGGTGGCGTTGCGCAGCAACTGGGCCCGCGACTCCTCATAGGCAAACAGAATCGCTCGCTCGCGGTTGGCACAGGCATTTTCAACGAACTTGCTCACCAGCAATGTCTTACCAGTACCGGTGGCGCCGGTGGCCAGGATGATCGAATCCTTGAAGAAACCACCACCACACATCTCATCAAGCCGCGGCACGCCTGAACTAACGCGCACATTCGAACTGCGCTGCGTGAGCCGCATCGCCCCCAATGGGAAGATACTGATGCCATGGGAGCCCATGGTGAAGGGGAACTCCCCCTTCATATGCGTTGTGCCCCGCAACTTAAGGATCTCAACCGTACGCCGCCGCCTCTCGCCCTCCAGCACATTGCGCAGGATCACCACATTGTCAGAAACAAATTCCTCAACGCCATAGCGTGCGATCGGACCATACTCATCAATGCGCTCGGTGGTCATCACCGTGGTTACACCAATCTCCTTAAGACGCGCAATCAAACGAAAAATCTCACGACGCACCACCGAAACAGCATCATACTGCTGAAATACAGCCGTGATCGAATCAATCGCAACACGACGCGCTTTATACTTACGAATGGCGTAATTAATGCGCTCGATCAGACCCGACAGATCAAAACTTCCAGCCACATCCTGCCCCTCAGGATCTGGCGAAGCATCCAATAGAAACAGCTTATCCTGCTCAACCATCTCCTGGAGATTCCAGCCAAAACTGGCAGCGTTCCTCAGGATGTCGAGCGGGGATTCCTCAAAGGTAACAAAAATACCCGGCTCGTCAAACTGGCGAATACCATTATAAAGGAAATTGAGAGAAAACACGGTCTTACCCGTGCCAGAGGTGCCACTGATCAGCGTGGATCGCCCGATGGGCAGCCCGCCTTGACAGATATCATCGAAGCCCTCGATCCCGGTCGGGAGCTTCTGCACCGACGACAACGCCGTGTAGGGGGAGCTGGGGTCCTGCATGGATCGAATGGTCCTGAGGGGAATCTAAGGGAAAATCACGGCCGCGCCTGATCTGCAGGCCAGCTCAGACGAAGCCACTGTCTTTGATGTCATCACCGTCGAGCTTCGTGAGCGCTTCATCACTGAGCTCCTCGTAAAGCAAATCGAGGCCGATCAACACCCGTTCACGGTCGGAAAGATCACCAATGATGCGGCGCACAGGCGGCGGCAGGATTTTGGCGAGCGTGGGGGTGGCCAGAATTTTATCCTCCTCGGCCAGCTGCGGATTCTTAAGAACATCGATCACTTTGAGAGCATAAACCCCTTGAAACTCGGTATCAAGAATGTTGCGCAGCGTCTTGAGTGCCCGCATCGAGTTGGGCGTGTTACCTGCCACGTAGAGCTTGAGAATGTAGGTCTTGCGAGGAGTCATCAGTTCACCTCCTCCACTGAGGGCAAGCCCGCCTCAACCGTGAAGCCAGCAGGAGACACCTCGGCAGGGGCCAGGGGTAGGTCCGGAGGGATCGAGCGGCGGTACATCTCACAGAGATGGGCGAGAACGTCGAGCAGTGCCAAGCGGTAATCCTGGAGGAAGTCGTGCTTGTGCCCCTCCAGCTTGAGCTGCTTCCAGAAGACGTCAATCAGATCCACGTGAATCTCCACCACCTTGTTGATGGGCAGGTCGCTGAAAAAAGCGGTGTGCACAAAGCTCTCGATCGCCTGGTTAGCGGCGGCCGGATCCTTGAAGTAACTGATCAGCAGATCGCGGTAGCTACGTTCCAGCGATCCCAGAAGCTCCTGGCGTTCCGACTGGGGCAGATTGCGCAGGAACAGAGCCGGGTCACGCTTGTAGAAAACCCCGAGATAACCGAGCCGACCGCTGAGACGGTTGGGCAGTCGCCAAGGCCCGGGGGTGACCATGGCGCCACCGGCCGCGCCGGTCTCGCCGCTGGGAACGCCTCGGCGCAGGAATCGCGACACCGCCGCATCAACGCTGTAACTGATCTGCTCCAGCTGGTCCTGGGGCAGATGCACCTCGGCCTCGTGGTACTCCACACGACCGCTCACCTCGCCCACCACCACCGCAGGTAGCACCAGTCCCTGGCGACGCAGAGCCTCATAGGCCTCGGGGGCGAGCATCCCCTGCTGCAGCAGCACCACATCAAAGGCATCGCGGCGCTGCTCCAGCTCAGCCACCGGATCCGGCATGGAGCCGAGATCCTCCAGCAGGTAGCGCCCACCCTTGAGCCAGCTGCGGCAGGCCCTCTCCAGGCGAGGGTCGACCAGCAGTGAAGCGATCGTGAGAGCCGGCTGGGACATGAGCCGCGATCAGGCCCGTGGCGACGTCCACAGTGTTGACGATCCGGCAGCTGAACGGTGAGGATCCTTGTTTGTCTTTCGATTGCCGTGCGGCAGGCCGAATGACGCGTCGCCACCCGGCTCCTGGGCTTCCGACCCCGAGGACCGCCCCGCCCCCGTCAGCCTGACCACGCCCGAGTTCCCATGAGCACAGACTCCTCCAACGCCTCCTCCAACGCCGAGGCCGCCGGCACCGTCTCTCCCTACGCCATCGTCGAGACCTCCGGCACCCAGGTGTGGGTTCAACCCAACCGTTACTACGACCTCAACCGCATCCATGCGGAGGTGGACAGCACTCTCACCCTCGAGAACGTGCTGCTGGTGAACGACGGCAGCGCCGCCAGCATCGGCCAGCCCTACGTCAAGGGAGCGACCGTTGAACTGCAGGTGATGGCGCACCGCCGCGGTCCGAAGGTGATCGTTTACAAGATGCGCCCCAAGAAGAAAACCCGCCGCAAGAACGGTCACCGTCAGGAGCTGACCCGGGTGATGGTCAAGTCGATCAGCGTCGGCGGCAAGGCTCTGGCCTGAACCATCGGCAGCAAACCAGCCCCGTCCGCCTGAGCAAGCCATCCCGGCGATCGCTTCTGAACTTCTCTCCTTCCATCCTCTGAAACCATGGCCCACAAGAAAGGCACCGGCTCCACCCGCAACGGTCGCGACTCCAACGCCAAGCGCCTCGGTGTGAAGCGCTACGGCGGCGAAACCGTCAGCGCCGGCTCGATCCTGATCCGCCAGCGCGGCACATCCGTGCTGCCCGGCCTGAACGTCGGCCGCGGTTCCGACGACACCCTGTTCGCCCTGACCGACGGCGTCGTCAGCTTCGACACGATCAAGCGGGGCCTGCGCAGCCGCAAGCGCATCAACGTGGCCGTCGGCTGAGCTCAGCCCACCAGCCAGCGGTGACGACCGCTGGCCAGACCTGCCGCCGGTGCCCCGTGGTGCCGGCTTTTTTGTGGGCACCACCGCCGCCGGGGGCCAGCTCCGCACGATGGGCATGGAACAAGGCCCACCGGTGCAGCTGCCCACCGAGCCCTTGCGGGGGTTCAGAGCGGTCTGTCGGCGCACGCGGTGATCAGATACGGGTGCAACACGGCAAGAAGCGATGCTGCAGGGTGCGGAAGCAGCAGTCCACCAGTTGAGGGTCGTCGAAGCAGAGCACTGGCTGGCTGGACGAAGGGCAGCGGGGTTGTGCGCATGCGGGCACCTGGGCCGGGACGCGACGCCCCCCCATGCGGTGCAACAGTGCCCGCAGCGCAATGCAGGCAAGCGAACGATGGGGGCGGCAGGGAGCGGCGATCAAGCGCAGCTGTGTGGATTCCTGGTGCTGAACAAG
>Ga0315899_10006078_pt1 | contig 12992 bp, 12 predicted proteins | sample LakEriMetagenome_2_FD_203518 | JGI IMG/M metagenome (GOLD analysis project Ga0315899, IMG submission 203518) | Freshwater fungal communities from buoy surface, Lake Erie, Ohio, United States - Buoy 4 MA112 | ecosystem: Environmental > Aquatic > Freshwater > Lake | place: USA: Lake Erie, Ohio...
TTCCCGCGCTCAGGTCAAGATGTCGTCTGCCGCGCCGGCTGAGCATCATGTGCCCACGGGATCGGCCGCGGCATCTCACTCCGCAGCTTTGACACACGCAGCAACAACGTGGACCTGGGCCAAGCACCAGCAAACAGTGGCAGAGCGCATGCGTTTGAAAAAAGAGGGTCGCCTCGTCATACCCTACAGCAAACACGTCCCCGATGACCCGTATCTCGAGCGGCAATTGATGTGGGAGGCGGATCCAGCCACACGGTTCAACCCCACTCCGCCGGCGAGCACTTGCGACTGCATCATGTGCCAGATTCGGTCGCCGCATGACCTCCCCGTGATGGATGCATTCGCGGAAAAGACATTTCGTCAGCGCTGCGGACGGCGACGCACTGCGCTGCTGAGCGGGTGCGCCCTCGGCGACGAGACGATGGCCGCGATGCTCGTCGCGCCCACCACGACCGCGGGCGCACTGGACGCTGTTGGCCGCGACGGCTGCTCGGCGCTGGGGTGGGCGGAGTCTCGCGGAATGCACGACGTCGCACAGAGCCTGCGCAACAGCGGCGCCACTGCCGGTCGCAGGCCTGCCCTTGCGCTCTGTCGCGGAGAGGCGGACGCTGTAGATGTCGACTTCAAGGAGCAAACCGTGGAATTCTCGGGTAGCTGTGCGACGCTGCGCTCAGCCGAGCGATGCCGGCCAGACCAACAGAAATACTGGGAGATGGAGGTGATCGCAATCGAAAGCAACTCGCGCCTCCGATGTGGCGCCACATCATCGCTTGGGAGCATGTTTTCTGCCTCCGACACGGGCCTGGGCGATGACCCCCAGTCTTGGGGAGTAAATGGCCTTGCTCAAGTATCCATGCACAACGGCCAAAAACAGGACTACCAGTGCGCCCCGTGGAAAGAAGGTGACGTCATCGGCATCGCGTGCGACCTCGTCCAGATGCAGATGCGCGTCTCACTCAACGGGAACTTTGCGGCGCCCGATGGCGCCGTCTTCGAGCTCGACTCCGGCGCCGTGGGCGAGGGACTCTTTGCCGCTTTCTCGGGACAGAAGGGCATGGTGCGCTGCAACCTCAGGGGGGCGAGCTTCAAATTTGCGCCACCGTCTGACGGGTTTGCGGCCTTTGACGATGGGATCACACCCGTGTCGGCCGATGACCATCAGGAGGACGACGAGCCGCCCTCTGTCGATGAGATCTACACGAGGTGCGCCAATGGCTGCCCCTGGATGGGCTGGCTCCATGTGACAGCAGCACTTGGCATCCTCGAGGCCACGGGCCGCATCACACCCGAAGAAGCGCCCCGGGCATATCTCCACGCAAATTGGCAAGAACTCAATTTTCGGAGAGCTGACAGCAACAAGAAGTATGGTGTCTGGTTGCAGGCCCTGAAGGACGCGGAAAAGGATCAGGAAGCCGCTCGCCAGCGTGAGGCTGTGGCCAAGGCAAACCCTCCGCAGCGGCCCCGGATCGACAAGAAGTGTCCGCACGACAAGCAGGCTTACCGCTGCCAGGTCTTCGCGTGCCCCTTTGTTGCTGTTGCGCGCGTGCGTGTGATAGAACTATTCATCGCCTAAGTAAACTGACATGAATGACACGGTCAGGAATGCGGAGGAGCAGGGATTTGCGCCCACAACAGGAGACGTGACCAGTGCAAGGTCTTTCTTTGTGTCTTGACTCTTGGTGTGCCTATCTGCATGTGCGTGTGGAAGGACTGTGTGGTTGCTATGCCAGCTGACACGTGAAAAACTCGCTGCAGGACTGTGGCGCAGGGCCCAGCACGAAGTGTCCGCATGGCAAGGAGGCTTACCAATGCCAGGTCGTCGCGTGCCCCTTTGTTGCCTCTGCACGCGTGCGTTTGATAGAACTATTCAGCGCTTAAGTCAGCTCACATGAATGCCACGCTCAGGAATGCGGAGGAGCAGGGATTTGCCCCCACAATAGGAGACGTGACCGGTGCAAGGTCTTTCTTTGTGTCTTGACTGCTGGTCTGCCCATCTGCATGTGCGTGTGGAAGGACTGTGTGGTTGCTGTGCCAGCTGACACTTGACAAACTCGCTGCAGGACTGTGGCGCAGGGCCCCGCAAGAAACACAAGGGAGTCATATAGGGACGTGTAACTAGGGAGATCACAATTGTTTTATCCGTGCCTCCCCCGACTCCACCGAGACCCTTGTGACACACTTTTTGTTTTATTAAAAATCTGCAAGAATGAGAAAGCGATCGCCTTGTTCCCGCTTGTTAAGTGCGGCTGCAAAAAGTTCTGCATGGACTTTCACGGCGACCACACGAACACGTGCACAGCTCACTCGGCAACCCCCTCTCTCTCTCCAACGTCCAGTCCTTATCCAAACAGACAGTGACAGAACACATTTCTTTTCTCGGTTATCGTTGACCGTGTTGATTGTTTATTTTTTAAGTTTTTTAAGGCACCCGAGCCCCTCAGGCTTACAGGACTCCCGGGCCTTCAGCGTGCGCCGAAAGGGTCCAGAGGGCGGCCTACCCGGACCCCCCCCCCCGTAGTCTTTGGTCGGCCCGAATTGTTTCCAGGCATTTTCACGGGGGTTGGTGACCATCAAAAAACAATCAACACACACGGTGACACTCCGAGGTGGACAGGTTTCTGACTGGGAAGAGTCGCGCGAGCGCCGCCGTCCCCGTGCCGTCCATCCCATGTTGTGAAAAGGGGGACCCTAGTAGCCCCTTGTCGGCTAAAGGCCCAGAGAAAAGGAGTCACCCGCGTGGGAAGCCCCTGCAGCGCAGTTTTCCCAAATATCATGAGCTGTTTGGGAGCGGGTTAACGATTGGGGAACGTTATTCCATGGAAGTCGAATAGGAGAAAAGGATATGAGAATCGAGGAGAACCGATCAACGAGCGAGCAGACACCTTAGCAGAAGACGGATGGGGGATGTCAGATGACGACAGGCGGTGGGATGATCGAACCGATAGGATGACGTTTCAGGTGCGGAGAGGGGACGCGACGGTAAGCTCAGTGTGGACGAACAGCGTCTGTAACGCCTTCCGGAAGCAGACGGGATGGGCCAAACTGCAGGGAGCAAGAGAGGCAGCAGCAAAGCACTGGACAGCACGTGTGTGGTATCGTAACAACCAACGCTGGCTACAGGCATCAAAGGAAGGAACGGAGGCTTCAAAGAGCGGGAGTTTCAAAGATGAAAGGGAATGGGGCAAGAAGTGCTTTGAAGATCTGGATCAGCGAAGAATGGGGAGACCTGCGACGAGTACTTGGAGCACGGACTTTCTTCTCCGAGAAGGGCTAAGCAGAGAAGAGATCAGGAAATGGCTTAGAAACAAGTCCATACCATGGCAACGGAGGAGAAGGTTGCTCCAGGTAGTGACTGGCACATTCCCGTGCGGACAACAGCTGGTCAAGTATGGCTATAAGGAAAAGGCAGAGTGCACATTGTGTAAAAAGGCACATGAAGAGAACGGAAGCAGCTGGAAAGGAGAGCTGCCAAAGGAAACAATTGGCCATATTCAAAGTGCAGGATGCCTAGGACAAAAGGAAGTAGTCACAGCTGCGCACAATGCGTGCATCGGGGAGTTGCTACAGGCAGTTGATATGCATGGGAAAACGGATAGACACATGAAGCTCCTCACGATTGAGAAAGAGGGCAGGACACTCTGGGATCAAGAACAGTGTACACAAGTTTGCTCTAAGGAGGAATTGTGGGAAGCAGCGAAAGAGGAAGAAATGAGAATCCCGTGGAAGGAAGGAAGTGAGGAATAGTCAGTATCAGAAGAGGAGTACCACGAGAGATTCTGGGGGCGAAGACTGGACGGAATTGGATTGGACACAGTAAATAAAGTATTTCTGGCCATCGAATTCAAACGAACGCAAGACGCTAGGAGTAACTATGTGGAGAGAGCTGCAGCAGCCGCTCAGGACCAGTATAAGAGCTTGCTAGCGGGCCTCCAAGCGGTCGGTCGAGTCAATGGGTGGCAGGCACAACAAATTGTGTTTGTAGGGGGGACGTGTGGATCGGTCCATGTTGAATCATTCAACAAAAACATGAAGGCGTTTGGGGTCCTTGAAAGTAAGTGGGACCCTATTTGTCAGAAGCTAGTGCGGCGCCTACTTGAGGAGCAGGACAAGGTGCTACGGTCCTACTTCGCACAGAAGGGAGGAGCGCGAGGTCAAAAGGGGGAAGGGATTCACGGCAAAGGTCGGGAACATGTCAAGTGGGACATGTACGTGTGAAGAAGGAGCAAATAGTGCATGCGGACCTAAGCTAACTGCTGAATGACCAAAGGGGTGTAAAGAAGGGGGGAGGAAAACTAGGTTGAAGCCCAGGCTATCCTGGAGATGTTTTCTAGGGGGCTGTTTTTGTTTTGTTTATTAAGCTGTCGTTAATTAAGTTGTCATTGTAGATGCACATAGTGGAGGTCTAGGTGATCAGGTGAGGAGGAAGGGTGGAGGAAGAGGACCCATGGAACGGAGGAGGGGCTAAGGGTGGGGCGGCGGAGAAGCCCACGCGAGTCGCGGGGGCGTCTGCGGCAGGTAGGAAGGACACAAGGCGAAGTGAGAAAGCCAAAGTGGCAGAGGAGGCATTATTAACCAGGAGTTCAAAGGCCAAGAAACCTATGAACACCTGAGTGCATACTTACACGCGACCACAAACACCAAGCACACAGATACGCGGGCCCAGCTGGCGGATACACGGAGGTGTAGAGGGGATACTAACTCAGTACCAATAAACAACACACTCTCTCTGGAAGCAAGACCTTTGTACCGTGACCTGGCGATCGCGGCACTCAGCCTTTATACCGTGACCTGGCGATCGCGGCACTGAGCTTCTTCGGGCTATTCGATTAAGGGAAGATCACTCATCGCGAGGGGGTGGTCCCCGGTCAGAAGCCACCCAATTTATGTCCGAGGTGGACAGGTTTCTGACTGGGAAGAGTCCCAAGTCCTTGCGACTTTAGCCGTTAGTGAGTTATCCGCGGCTTTGCAGTGATGGGGCTCTTCAAACAGCTCATGATATTTGGGAAAACTGCGCTACAGGGGCTTCCCACGCGGGTGACTCTTTTCTCTCTGGGCCTTTAGCCGACAAGGGGCTACTGGGGTCCCCCCATTCACAACATGGGATCCTGTGGCAGGCTCGGGGAGAGCCCCAATACCTGGAAACATTTCGGGTCGGAGCCGAAACCTTATTTTTGTGCCTTCCTGAGTCGGAAGGAGCCGACCCAGGCTCGGAACTCAGTCATCTCGGTCTTGCTCCGCCAAGAGACCGTGACCTGGGGAGGTTGGACTTGGGCAGCGATGGATTCTGGAACGAGGATTACGGGTAGGGGGTCCGGGCACGCCGCCCATTTGGCGCACGCGGAAGGAGTTCTGTACGGTACGGAACTTGGCTCGGTGACCTGAAAGAGGGTTGGTTTACTTTGTTTTCCAATTAAACACTCAACACACCGCCCCATGATGATGCCCTTGGGGCCTGTCGGGTCAAAAATAAACTCCCCTTCATGTGTTCCTAATGTGTGTGTGTCCTCCTCCTCCTAAGCCCCTGCCAACCCCTGCCCCTCCTTATCCCCGCGCTCCCCATTTCCTTCTTCCCCTCCTCCCACCTCGGACTTCCACCACCATTCATTCGTCTTCAAAACTCTGTTTCCCCGGAGTATGACCGGTGAGGGGTCTTCGGTGGGGAGGAAGAGGGGGGTGGTGTGAAGAGTGGGCCAGGAGCGTCTAGGACCATCCTACTTTTACATATCATTGGTGCTAGGCCCCCTAAACAGCCTTTTTTTTTTTCACGCGGCCTAGGCCGGCGTATCCACTGAGGTGTAGAGGTTACTGAATCGAGTACCAATAAACAACATCATCTCTCGCTTCAAGGTTCAGGCTCAGGTAAATCCAAATCCTCGTCTGGCTTGTCCTTTTTCGGCTTCAGGGTTTAGGCTTCAGGGTTTAGGCTCAGGTAAATCTAAATCCTCGTCTGGCTTGTCCTTTTTCGGCTTGATCAGCCCACACAAGGAGTACAAAGCCCCGACCTCGCCAGTCGGTCCTAGCAACAACAACAAAAAAGATTAGTATCAAGAAAAAATTAAGATAATTAGGTGTGCAGCCCCGACCTCGCCGTCGGTCAAAGAGACTCACTTTTTTTTAAACCATTTTAACTCCTCCTAAAAAAAAAGTCGGTCGTAGGGAGAAATTCTCAAAAATCAGTTCCCCAGCACACGTACTAGAAAGTACAGCCAGCACTAAAAAAAAAGGAAAAAAATGACCTAGTACAGACAACGGAAAGGCCGATGGTACAACACAAAACAAACCCCCCCCAAAAAACGTACCTAATACAGCACAGAGCTGCACAAGAAAAGCAGAGAGTAGACGATGATAAAAATTGTTTACTCTCTGCTTTTTTTCGTACCTAGTACAGCGAGGAGACTGCAAAAGAAAAAGAGCGAGTACACCACGGAAAGGCCGATAGTCCAACACAAGAGCGTGGCCATTTTCGTGAAGAAAGTCAGCGTGCACGCGTACAGCACCTGATTAAAAAAAATTATTAGTACAGTGTGCGTTCAGTGTGCGTACAGCACCTGATTAAAAAAAATTATTAGTCCGATCGTCCAACACAACAGCGTGGTTATTTTCGTTAGAAGGTGATGAACTAGGGTGGTACCAACAACCACCGTAGTACCCAGTTTAGGGTTTAGGGTTCAGGGTTTCGGGTTTAGGGTTTAGGGTTTAGTACCAAGCCAGCGATGAGTGTGGCAACCCCACCACCAATCACCGTAGAACGTGTTATGGGTCCTATGAGGGGTTTAGTTTAGGGTTTAGTACCAAGCCTGCGATGAGTGTTGTAAACCCACCACCAATCACCGTAGAACCCATAACAGTGAGCGCGTGCTGCGTCTTGAGCTCCTTGCTCTGTCAAAATTTCTCAAATTTCAGTACAAAATTTCTCATATCTTCAGTACAAAAAATATCCAATTTTTGGCGAGTGATGCGTCTTGAGCTCCTTGCTCAGTCAAAATTTCTCAAATGTCAGAACAAACTTCTCAAATATCAGTACCCAAAAAATGATTTTTTTGCGAGTGCTTAAGTAGGGTTCAGGGTTTTGTACCGTAGTACTGCTCCTCTATGAAGCTAATCTAATTACTTTTGAGAATATGTGCAGCGCCACGTGCATCGCCTCCTAATAAATGTTCCCCAAATAGGGGGTCAGAGTTCAGGAATTAAGTTGACTTTTTAGAGTATGTTCATGTGTACCGCCAGGTGCGTCGCCCCCTTATACATGTGCCCCAAATGCAGTGTGTAATCGACTGAGAAACCCTATTAGAAATTCGCATAAGTCAGTGTCCTAGTACATTTAGTATAAAACTCACTAAATAGAGGACTTTTGAGAATTTGGAGACCACCACTATCACACCCGCAATAGATTCCGCCACCCCAAGGGACCAGCCTGTGTGTGTGTGTGTGAGTGTGTGTGTGTGTGTGTGTGTGTGTTTGTTGTGTGTGTGTGTACCCGAGTAAAGCTTGGCTGCGCCGAGCACGCCGCCGACTATGAAGGCTATCGATATAATGGCGTACACGGAGACGATGACGTTGCCCGTGGCCAACAGGAGAACGCCGAACACCACAGGGAAGCAGATGGCCAACCCCGACATGAGGTTGTTCACCTATGTATACATAGACATATGTACACACAGGTACACATAGGTACATAGGTACACATAGGTACACATAGGTACACATAGACATGAGGTTGTTCACCTATGTATCCATAAGCATGTTCGCTTATGGATACGGCGGTATATGGTGTCAAAAGAGACCTACTATATGGTGTCAAAAGAGACCTACTGTATGGTGTCAAGCTTATGGATACGGCGGTATATAAATTGAAAAACAGGCTGTTCACCTTTGCATACTTAGGTATATGCAATAAAAACAAAAACACCACTCACGAACCACGGGACAGTAGAAGGCCCACCGCAACACCAGCTTGCTCAACCTATATCTAAACCCTAAAACCTAAACCCCAAACCCCAACACGAGCTTGCTCACCTATATCTAAATGTGTATGTACCTGTAAAACCTAAACCCCAAACACTCACCAGAGCATCCTCCACCAGCATCCACGTCCTAAACCTAAACCTAAACCCCAAAACCTAAACCCCAAACACTCACCAGAGCATCCTCCACCAGCATCCACGTCCTAAACCTAAACTTAAACCCCAAAATCTAAACCCTAAACACTCACCAGAGCATCCTCGACCAACATCCACGTCCAACCCAACGCAGGCACGAGCGTGTCAGTCTGAAACATAGTCTGCATCCCTGCCGGTGCAGCCTTGCGCCGCTCCTTTACGAACTCTTCCATCACGTTGTACGATGCGTGCGCGTCTGCATTGGGAACACATTAGGAACACATTAGAAGCACATTAGGAACAGATTAGAAGCACATTAGGAACACATTAGGAACTCAATCAACTCTTCCATCACGTTGTACGATGCGTGCGCGTCTGCATTCGCGAGATATCAGTGTGTGTGTATACACACACACACGTATGTATTTATGGTATGTACGTATATATGTCCGTATGCATGTATGCAAGTAATGTATAATATATATATATGATATATATATATAGAGAGAGAGAGACAACAAAAAGTTATATGCTTTATTTACCTGCATTGGGCATACATATATATACAGAGAGAGAGAGGAAAAAAAAAGTTGAATACTTTGAGGACCAGTGATACGTGGTCCCTTATATATAAAGACAAAAAAGGTAAAATAATTTTTTGTTATTTACCAGCATTGGCAAGTGGCGTTGACACGGACCCCCTGAACTCTATCAAGGACCAGGGATACGTGGTCCCGTAGGCATCAGTGTTGAACCCCATCACCTGCTGGTACTTATCCTGGTGGAGCGCAAGCATTGTAGCGCGGACAGCAGGTACCGAGAGAGCCATTGCGTTGATACCCTCGGTGACGCCAAAAGGGGTGCTTACAAACCATTCGTTCCACTTGCCCCCACCGCTGACGAAGTCTTTGTAGTTTTGGAGGAAAACGCCCTCGGGCACAGATTTGGCATCAGCTCTGCCGCTGTTGAGGCGGTAAAAGTCGAGCAGATCCTTCATCACACACAGCGGCTTGGTGTTGGCTTTCATCATCATTCCTTTCTCGCACACCTTATGCTTACACTCGAGCTTCTCCACCTCCCGGCAAGTCTCCATGAAAAAGAGCTGCGACGCCTCCTTCGTCATCTCATACGTACTGTCGTACTTGGTCAGGCCTCGATCTTGCTTGGGGAAGTACCAATTGAAGGCGTCTCTGTTGAGCTTCTTGTCCCCTTCTCGGTTGAAGGTTTCTACCCCGAAGACAATGGCAAGAGACATATAGTCGCTGTCGGCCGCTCCCATCCAATTATCTGTATAAATAAACCTATTCAGGAACAAAAGAGACCTACTCGTACTGATATTTTCGTAAGACAATGGCAAGAGACATATAGTCGCTGTCGGCCGCTCCCATCCAATTATCTGTATAAATAAACCTATTCAGGAACAAAAGAGACCTACTCGTACTGATATTTTCGTAAGACAATGGCAAGAGACATATAGTCGCTGTCGGCCGCTCCCATCCAATTTTCTGTATAGACAGACCTATTAAGGAGCAACAGAGACCTACTAGTATTACTATCAAAAGAGACCTATAATTAATTAGTACACACATACCGGTGACCTATAATTAATTAGTACACACATACCGGTGACCTATAATTAACTAGTACACACATACCGGTCAGTCTCCCAATCATATCCGTGTACATGTGGGCCTTAGGAAACCACTCCTCCTGCGCCGTGGGCGGGCTAAGCTGCAATGCCCCCCAGATCATAAAGCCCCCGTACACGATACCCGCCGCAATGAAAAGGTATGCAAACGGTTTCCACTTGCCAGGTTGTAGCTCAGCGCCAATAATCAGTTTAGAGAAGTACTTCTCAAAGAAGCGTTCGGCAATGGGCTTGCGCGCAGACTCGTCCATCGCTGCCTGCTCAACATATGTATGTATATATGTATATACATGTGTGTGTGTGTGTGTGTGTGTGTGTGTAAGTATGTATGTATGTATGTTTGTTTGTATGTGTGTGTGTGTGTGTGTATGTATGTATGTATGTATGTGTGTATGTATGTGTGTGTATATATATATATATAAATGTGTGTGTGTGTATACATACATACATACATACATACACCTGCTCAGCGACGTACACGTCGACCATGGCCTGGTCTTGAGGCCACTTTGAATAACAGCAACCCTTATAGCACTGATCTTTGTCGCGCAACGTCTTAGAGTCCGAGCTAACCTCAGGCTCCTGAGCGCCAAAGAAGCCCTTAAAGTTCTTCCCACAGACGCAGCAGCATCCCCCCAGGTCCGACAAGTGCACGTGGTACAACATCATCACAGTGGGGCCAAAGAGGATCATGAAGACGTAGTCTATCAAGAGTACCACCGCAGCGAAGATCGCGAAGCAGTGGATCGGCATCACCTAATGTGTTTAGAAACACATCAGGGAACACATTAGGAACTCATTATCAGCACATTAGGAGCACACAAGCAGTGGATCGGCATCACCTTAGCAAGCAACACATTAGCAACACATTAGCAACACATTCACATTAGCAACACATGAAGATCGCGAAGCAGTGCATCGGCATCACCGGCGTGTTAGCGGTGGCGAGGAAGGAGGCAACGGTGGTCAAGGTGGTGGTGAAGCAGGCCTTGATAGTCCGGTCTAGTGAATAAGTCAGTCTCCCTTGGATTGTGCGGATGGAGGGATCGAGGCGTCCTTGGTGCCAACAGTCCACCATGACGAAGACCGAATCGGCGCCGACACCGAGTGCTAGGTAGATAGCCAGAATGTTCACCTGCGAGTAGAACTGTATCTGGAGGATGTTGTAGTAGACGAAGTAGCCCACCGGCAGCGACATGACAATCTGGAACATGAAGATGCTTGCCAGGAAGAAGGACTTTGTGTGGAAGACGATGTAACACCAGACCTTTAGGAACACATTAGCAACACATTAGCAACACATTAGCAACACATTAGCAACACATTAGCAACACATTAGCAACACATTAGCAACACATTAGCGAAGTAACACCACACCGCAAAGATGGACAGAATGGAGTAGTAGAGGTCGGCGTCCACCACCCTGTCAAACTCCACCTGCTGAAACGCGAGGGACCAGAAGCGCACTTCCAAGTTCCCATCACTAATTTCAATCCCGGGGTCCGCCCCCATGTACCCGCTACGGAGGGCCCCAACTGGGACAACGCCCCCAAGCAAGGGCCGGGCAGGCGTTCCGGAGATACGGAAGCTTGTCATGAGCAAAGACTCTATACCCTCGATAAAGAAATCGTCATCCTTATCCTTGCACGGGTTCTCGCCAGTGTATTTTTTGAACTCGCCAGTGAGAGCCGCGGTAAAGACCTTGCAGTCGAGGCCGGCATAGAATAAATCATACAATTTGCCTTGGGCGTCCTTGTCGTCGCTTCCGTCTTTGTACCCTGGGAGGGGAAGGCCCAGCCTAATATTGGACCGCGTCTTGTTCGTGTATTTGGCCTCCAGCGCCTTATTAGACAGGAAAAAAACCCCAATGCCGCTCTGATCTTCAAAAATCTTAGCAGTGCCCTCCTGCGCTGCGGTCTCACTGATGAGCTGGCATCCCCCCTTTGCGGGGTCGCGCTTGTTTGGTTCTTTGTAGAAGTAGCGAAGGGGAGATAGCAGTTGGTCCTTGCACTTGCCTGTCTCCTCGACCTCGCAGAAGAGGCGATACAACGGGTGTGTCGTGATGACGGCCTCCGTCTTGCACATGGCCTGTATGCGTGCGGGCGTAAAAATGGACTTAGCAGCATTTTTTTCCTGATCGTCGTGGTTGTAGATAATGTAGAGATTCTGCATCTCCGCCGAAGCGCTCCGTGGCCTCATTTCCGTGTTCATGGCGCGCCCCGTGATTTCGTTGAATTTGATCACGCCGTCATTACGTACTGCTCCCACGGCGTCCTTGTACTTTGAGGTCGACGTATGCGAAAGCTCCCAGTCGTGGTTTGAGGACTCGCACACGGTGAACTGCCCCCCCTGCAAGGCGCACTTTTTATTGGCCGGCACCATCATAATGACGGCCGTTAGACCCAAGGTAATAACCACGAACAAGACGAGAACAATGTAATAGTGGTCATGGCTGAAGCGAGAAATTGCCGCAATGATGCCTTTGCGATCGTCCCACTCTCCTGGCACGTGCTGCCCCTGTATACATGATATAAATATATATGGCTATATATATGGCTGTATATATATATAATATATATATATATAATATATATATACATATATAATATATATATATATGTTATATATATATCACTTTCGTTCCTCTCTTCTGGAACGTGCTGCCCCTACATGTGCGTGTGCGTAAGTATATATATATATGTAATATATGTAATATATATATATATATATATATATATATACCAATGGCTCCGTCTTCATCATGGCCTGCTCTGGCAAGCTGCGGCTGCCGTTAGAGTAATCATCTACTTGAGGCGTAGACACCGCATGCGACACGCCGCCCTCCTGCAAGTCATATGAGGAGGAGGATACATGTCATCTACTTGCGGCGTAGACACCGCATGCGACACGCCGTCCTAGTATAGAGGCAAAAGGGAACACATTAATAAAATGAGGCGTACTATCATCTACTTGTGGCGTAGACACCGCATGCGACACGCCGTCACCATCCTGCACCCGCAACAGCGATATATATATATATATATATATATATATCATTTACACACACACACAAACACACACAAACACACGCAAACACACATGTATGTATGTATGCAAACACACACACACACACACACATATCTGCACCCGCAATAGCGAAATGCGAGGAGGAACCGGGAGGGGTGCTTCGCTGCTTATTTCAATCTTGCGATCAGCGGCATTATTTGAACTGGTGTTCCATGACC
>Ga0315899_10006079_pt1 | contig 12992 bp, 11 predicted proteins | sample LakEriMetagenome_2_FD_203518 | JGI IMG/M metagenome (GOLD analysis project Ga0315899, IMG submission 203518) | Freshwater fungal communities from buoy surface, Lake Erie, Ohio, United States - Buoy 4 MA112 | ecosystem: Environmental > Aquatic > Freshwater > Lake | place: USA: Lake Erie, Ohio...
GCTCTATCCTGTTCTTCAAAGCGACCATACATACCGGTACCTGCGATGTTTAATAAGGCCAGGATACGCGTCTGTGACCGATCGATATTCTGCTCTTTAAAGCGACGAAAGTTTCTCCAACCTGAAGATCCGGCATCAACTACGGTAGTAACTCCTGCTCTGAAAGTAAACGCATCTGCAGGAACAGCTGTTTGTCCGTCGGCAATGTATGAACCCAGATCATTTCCCTGAAATACATGCACATGCATATCGATGATTCCCGGGGTAACATATAATCCACTTACATCTACAGTTTTCTTAGCTGAACTGGCAGGAATATTGGCCGCAACCTTCATAATCTTGCCGTCTGAGATTGCCACGTCCATTTTAGCATTTATTTTATTTGTTGGGTCAATCACGTGGCCGCCTTTGAGTAAAAGATCGATTTCCTGAGCACTAAGAGTGATGCTGCTGAATGCCAGCAAAAAGGTCAGAATACCCGAAAATGTAATGTTTGTTTTGTAAGTTCTCATCATTTTTTAATGTTAATTATGCTCCAATATAATTCAAGAATTTTAAGGACGTGCATTTATGATGAAAATTTCTTTCAAAATTTGAGAAAAGGTTCTCAAATTGCCGATTGTCAAAGATTTTAATTTTATAACATGTTTATTACATATAGATTAAATCCATTATTTTAACAGTTCTAATAATTGATTCAATGAAATATTTTTCTGTCTTTTTGCTGTTTATAGTTACAATTTCGAAGGCTCAGCAACCCATTCAGATTTCGGCTGATGGTTTTAAACAACTTGATCTTTTCAACGTGAAAATGAAAAGCAATGTTTCTTGTTACCGAATACCTGCAATAATAGTTGCAAAGAATGGGGATCTGATTGCTGCAATCGATGAAAGGGGCCCATCTTGTGTGGATCTTAAAGCCAACGATAACATTAATATTGTGATGAGAAAGAGTAAGGACAATGGTAAAACATGGTCAGATATCCGCACATTGGTTGACTATCCAAATGGTAAATCAGCATCAGATCCTTCATTTATTCTGGACAGTAATGGAGGTACACTTTTTCTTTTTTATAATTATATGGACCTGACTAAAGAGCGGGATATTTATTATCTGCATGTGATGAAAAGCACTGACAATGGCGAAACCTGGTCGCAATCTGAAGATATAACCAAACAAATCAGTAAGCCGGAATGGCATGGCGACTTTAAATTTATTACTTCAGGAAAAGGTACTCAAACATCTTCGGGGATATTGTTGCATACATTGGTCAATTTAAAGTATGGAGTATTTATTTTTGGTTCAGATAATAATGGGAAGACCTGGTTTTTAAAAGAAACACCAATCAAGCCGGCTGATGAATCTAAAATCATTGAGCTAAGTGATCATGCCTGGATGGTTAATTCAAGAGTGAATTCACCGGGTATGCGCTACGTGCATATTTCAAATGATCAAGGAAATAGCTGGATCAGCAGAGCGGATAATGCTTTGATTGATCCGGCCTGTAATGCAGCTATTATTCGCTACAACTATAAAAAAATGAACTGTTTGTTGTTTGTCAATGCCGATAGTAGGGATTCACGTAAAAATCTAAGTATTAAAGTTAGTTATGATGAAGGTAAGTCCTGGACTCAAGGTAAGACAATTTATGCTGGTTCTGCTGCATATTCTGATCTTGTTATTATGAAGAATGGAGATATCGGACTGCTATTTGAGAAGAATGAATACAGTGAAAATGTATTTCTAAGTTTCCCATTTCAATGGATAGGCTATTAATTTAAGGATTTACTTCTTAGGACGGGTTCAATATAAAATCATGCAGGGCTGCCCGGCCCTATGAAATACAGCTCAGGGTAAAATAAACCTTGCCGAAGGAGGTAGCTTCCGGCTTAGGTAATTTAAAAATTGAACGTCCTTTATTGCCGGAACTACTTCGGAGGAAAGGACTGGACTGGCCTATATCAAACAGGAACTGCTTTCCCAAATCAAATTATATTGGCTGGATTGATCAATCTAACTAATATTATTGGTGTTAATTAATTTAGCTAACATCTGACTCAGTTTATTAGTTTATATTCTGAAACTATATTTGAACCAGACTAATCTTAAATTAATTTGTCCAGAATATTTTAATAAAGTTTAAAATTTAAGCTGAAAATTGGCAGAAGGCAACAAAAATATCACATTGCTTTCTCTTGCATTTTACTTTCTTTTTTAACTATCTTAGCTTTGAATCAAACTAATACTTATGGCAATTTACAAACTTCAGGTAAACGGAAAGACCCTGCAGGCTGATGTCGAAGCAGACACCCCATTATTGTGGGTATTGCGTGATCATTTAGGCCTTGTTGGAACTAAATATGGTTGCGGTATCGCACAATGCGGAGCATGTACTGTTCATGTGAATGGATCTGCCACGCGCTCTTGCGTATATCCTGTTTCGGCAGTCGGTAATTCACAGGTAATTACCATTGAAGGATTGTCTGAAAAGGGAGATCATCCTTTACAAAAGGCATGGGATGAAATCGATGTGGCACAATGTGGGTATTGTCAGGCTGGTCAGATCATGACCGCTGCGGCACTTTTAAAGCAAAACCCAAAGCCAAGTATGGATGAAATTGAAGTTACAATGAATGGTAATATCTGCCGTTGCGGTGCATATCACCGTATTCGTGATGCGGTAAAATTGGCCAGCTCTAAAATTTGATCATTATGACAAGTAAAACAACAAACAGCAGGCGCGATTTTTTAAAAATGACTGCGATAACAGGGGGAGGCCTTGTACTTGGATTTAATTGGTTTAGTGCTGAAGCCAGTGCTCCAAAAGTTATTTCCAATACAGCAATGGCTGCTGGAGATATAGGGTTCAATAGTTACCTTTCAATTGCAAGTGATGGCATAGTGACAATCATGTCGCCAAATCCAGAGCTTGGTCAGAATATTATCACTTCATTTCCGATGGTAGTGGCTGAAGAGCTTGAAGCCGACTGGACTAAGGTGAAAGTACTACAAGCAAACCTTGATAATAAATTTGATCGTCAGCTTACCGGCGGAAGCGGGGCAGTTCCTCATTCTTGGAAATTGCTTCGAAATGCTGGTGCAACTGCTAAGTTCATGCTGATTGCAGCGGCTGCCAAACAATGGTCGGTACCTGTAGCAGAATGTACAGCAGCAAATAGTTTTGTAATTCATGCCCGCAGCGGGAAGAAATTAAGTTTTGGAGAGCTTGCTGAGGCGGCATCTAAAATACCTGTTCCTGCAAATGTTAAGTTAAAAGACCGTAAGGATTTTAAGTTAATCGGGAAATCAGTAAGAAACGTTGAAAATCAGAAGATCGTCACGGGAAAACCATTGTTTGGAATGGATTTTTATAGGGAAGGAATGGTTTATGCAATGATTCAGAGACCTGCTTTTGGAATGAAGTTAAAATCTTTTGATGCCACTATAACCAAGGCAATGCCTGGCATTGTTAATGTGGTTTCATTCAAAAATAATGTGGCGGTTGTCGGTAAATCAACCTGGGAAATACTCAAAGCCAGAAAGTTATTGAAAGTAGAGTATGAAAAGGATGCTGATCTTGAAAGTACAGAGGATCACGACAAACTTTTTTTATCTTTAATGGATAGTGGAGAAGCTACTGTTAGACGTAAGGATGGCGATGTAGAGACAGCCTTTAAAAATGCAGCGAAAGTAATAAAAGGGGAGTACCAATGTCCATTTATTTCTCATAGTCCGATGGAACCCATGAACTTTTTCGCAGATGTTCGTGCTGATGGGGTTGAGCTGGTCGGACCAACACAGACACCTGCAAGAGCCAGGGCCGAAGTTTCACAATTACTTAATATACCTGAGGATAAAATCACCTTACAACTAACCCGATTAGGGGGTGGTTTTGGAAGAAGATTAAAGAATGATTATGTTACCGAAGCTGCAGAATTATCTAGCATTATCAAGAAGCCTGTAAAGTTAATCTGGTCAAAAGAAGATGATATGACAGGAGGAACTTATCGCCCTGCTGTACGTTATCGATTTGAAGCTGCATTGGATGCTACAGGAAATTTAACTGGTTATAAGTTAAGAGGGGTTGGAATTAATTCCGGAAATTCTACACGAGAGCATAATTTTCCTTCCGGAGCAATAGACAATTTACTGATTGATTCTGTTGAACATAAATCTCCGATCACCACCGGACCATGGCGTGCACCAATAACTAATTTCCTTGCTTTTGCTGAGCAGGCATTTATTGATGAAGTTGCACATGCTGCCGGTAAGGATCCTGTTCAGTTTAGATTGGATCTACTTGCCAAAGCAAAGCGTTCGCCTGTTGGAGAGATCCGTTATGATATTAACCGTATGGAATCTGTTATTAAAATGGCAGCTGATAAATCGGGATGGGGTAAAAAGAAAGATGTTTCTCAAGGATTTAGTGTTTATTTCTCTCATGCTTCTTACGTTGCACAGGTTGCTGATGTGATTATGCGCAACGGACTGCCAGTTGTTAAAAAGATCTATGCAGTATCAGATTGCGGACAGGTTGTCGCACTTAATGGTGCTGTACATCAGGTTATGGGCGGTGTTGTTGATGGTATGGGTCACGCGATGTACAGTAAATTAAGTTTCAGGGAAGGAGTTGCTGATCAGAATAATTATAATACTTACCGTCTGATAAAAATGAAAGAGGTGCCTGAAATTGAAACTCATTTTGTAGATAATGGAATTGATCCTACCGGTTTAGGAGAGCCTGCTCTTCCACCAACAGGAGGTGCTGTTGCAAATGCAATATTCAAAGCAACAGGTAAGCGTTTAAGAAATCAGCCTTTTATAGAGGAGGATGTTTTCAAAACAGTTTCTTAAAAGTTATAGTGTTAGAGAAGCCGCCTGAATAAATTCAGGCGGCTTTTTTTATGGTCAATCCATAGTTTTTTTAGGGCATATGTAGGAGAAAGGATAGACATTAAATGGATTTACGGATAATTGACCTATTCCTAGAAGAACTAAAAAATCCGTGCACGTTCTGTAGATTATTGTAAATAAAATAATATTTAGGGTGAGTTCGACATAAGGTTTTACCGAAATACTGTTAACTGGAAATACTCTGTAGGAAAGGGCTGAACTAAGCTATAGTATTAGGTTTGGCCTTTAAATAATTGAATAAGACCGTTCCAGAGCAATTTCCTCTGGTTGATAGGCCTATCTTTTAGCCTTGTGTAAATTTAATTCTGGATTGATTTGATCCCTATATAGCTTTATAATAAGGAGGTATTGTTTTTAATACTAATCTTAGGTTCTTAATATAAAATAGCTTGAAAATCATACCTTTGCAAAATTATTTTACGAAAGCCCAGTAAATGTTCCTGCAATCTTTCGCAAGTATTTATATATAAAATATGAGAAAGATCGTTGATTACAGAAAGATTTTAGGTGTTGACAAAAATGCTGAGTTGCAGGAGTTGAAAACTGTTTACCGCACTTTGATGAAGAACTGGCATCCTGATAAGTTTACCGAATCTGCTGATAGTAAGCAAGAAGCTGAAGAAAAAAGTAAGAGTATAATTGAAGCTTATCATTTTCTGGTTAGCATTGCGCCAGAAACCCGCATGCAAACACTCGATGATTATAATTTAACTATCAGTAGTATTGGTGTAGCCGATTTTGAATATCAGGGACAAGTTTTGACAGTTAAATTTGGTGATGGTAATGAATATGAATATTTTGACGTTCCAAGGGCTGTCTATATAAAACTGATCAATTCTGAGTCTCCAGGAAGGTTTGCACGCAGACACATTTATAATAATTTTATTTACAGAAGTACCAGTAAGCGTGTTGCTCTGGCCTAATTCATCAATTAGGTCTGAATCTGTAAACGTTTTGTTATTTTTTGTCGTATTTAATTTTGTTTATAAGTAATAATCATAAATTAATACTATGAAATTTAACAAATCCGGAAAAGGATTCATCCTATTGAGCTTATTGACTCTGCTTAGTCTAAATGTTCTTGGACAAAAAAACAAACTTGACAAGCAGGAGCAGATTAAGAAATTAATTGCAAGCAGAATTTTTGTTTTCAGTCCGCAATCTGCCAGCCCTGCTTCGGGTGCATCGATCCAACTGACAACTGAGTTCTTCCTGAAGTTCAACCAGGATACTCTTGATAGTTATTTGCCCTATTTTGGAGTAGAAAATCAACCCAGATTTGGAAGTAATGATGGTCCATTGCGGTTTACTTCAACTGATTTTGAGTATGAGCTAAAAACTAGTAAAAATGGCGGTTATGATATCATTATAAAGTTGAATGATCCGACTGATCCTGATCAAATTAATTTATCCGTTTCTGCTTCTGGCTATGCAAATGTTAGGGTAATTAGTCATAGCAGGCAGCCTATTTCATTTTATGGGGATATTGATGCCCCAAGAGCGCCCCGAAAGAGCAACAGATAACAGGCAACAGATAACAGGAAACAGCTAACCGCTAACACCCATGTCCTTCACCTTCAAGCATATTCCTGGCATGAAATACTCCAGGAAGGATAGCCTGCATAGATTCTTTTGCTCCATTTGTGCTTCCAGGAAGTGTCACGATTAAAGTTTTGCCGATAGATCCTGCAACTGAGCGGCTCATCATTGCAAGCGGGGTTCGCATCTGTCCGAAATTACGTATTGCCTCAGTAATGCCATCTGCATCTCTTTCAATAATCTCTCGCACGGCACTCACTGTGTTATCCCTGGGGCCTAGTCCGGTACCTCCTGTAGTGAATATAAACTGTATATCTTCATCTACCCAATCTAAAATCTGTTTTTGTATTTCGTCTTTATTGTCAGGAAGGACTTTGTAATGCAAAACTTTGGCATTGGAAATTTCAAGCATATTACAAATAAGTTTTCCGCTTTTATCTTCACGTTCACCCTTGGCAGTTGAATCAGAGCAAACTAAAACGGCGCAGGTAGCTGAGGTTTCAGTGTATCTGCTGCGGTCACTTTTTCCCCCTTTCTTTTCCAAAAGTTTGATATTACCAATCTCGAGATTAGCATCGACAGGTTTGAGCATGTCGTAAATTTCCAATGCAGCAACAGAAACGGCCGTCAATGTTTCCATCTCTATTCCGGTCCTGCCAATTGATTTAGCCACACCTTGAATCACTATTCCAGTCCGACTCAAAATGTCATCATCGAATAAATCAGAATGAAGTTTTCTTCCCAAAAATTCAAAGGTAAAATCCATTCCATCAATTGTAACCGGGTGACAATGTGGTAAGAGTTGTGGAGTTAACTTCGCACCTAAAAAGCCGGCTGCACGTGCAACATCAAATAGGTTCCCTTTAGGAAGTTTATTTGAATTAATCAGGTCAATGCTAGCTTCCGAACAAAATATAATTCCTACCGCCCTTGCAGTACGAAGTGTGATTTGTTTATGACTGATATCGCGCATTTTGAGTTTTAGGTTGTAAGTAGTAGGTTATAAGTTGTAAGTTGTAGGTTGTAAGTTATAAGTTATAAGTTAGGTTTTAAGTTTTAAAATCATTGACATGAGTAGCCTGCTAATCTTAAAGCTCTTAATTCTTTATTCAGCTTAGTCGTAACCCGAAAGCTATCGGATTGCTATTAATTTCCCCTTGTCATCAAAGGTATTACTAAAAGTTAAAATCGTTGGTGGCAAATTTAATATGTGCCAGGATTTATCTTGATTCTTGGTTCTTGACTCTTGACTCTTGACTCTTAATTCTACTTGTAGGACATCATAAAGTCCCATACTCTTTCAAAAGAGTTATAATCCATATTCAAACCCTTTACAAAAGCTTTCCCAGGTGCACGTAGTGTGGGATGGGTATGTGCGCCGCCAATAATCTTATAAAGTATCACATCATTTTTGCCTTTATAATGCTGAATTTCAACCGTTGAATTGTCACCGGTTTCAACATCAGGCAAATTGGTGATTTTTGCTTTTTTCTTTACTCCATTTCTGGCTACCCAATAGGCTACATTTTCATCGCCGGATAATATTACAGGGGTGCGTGTAACTTTAATTGTACCACCATTCCACTTAATGACAGAATCGGCTGTGCCGCTTGTTATAATTATTGGTATTGGTTTAGCTTGAGAAAATTCACGGGCTACACTCGGACTTATCGTCGATACGAATGGGGCAATTGCTCTTATTTTCTCAGGGATATCACAACTTAAACGGTAGGTCATCATTCCCCCGTTAGAACTTCCTGAAAAGTAAATTCGATTTGGATTTGCATTAAAATCGCCAATGAAAAGGTCAATTAAAGCACTTAAGTAACCCACATCGTCAATATTGTCGGTTAGTGGGTAACTGCCTCCCAATTTGTCATTCCAGTGTTTTGATGTGGCATCCGGATATACAACAATAGCTTTATCCCGCTCGGCCCGAGCATGATATTGAGGCCCAAGAACATTCACACCTATCTGGGCACTAGCCCCCATTCCATGAAGAAAAAATACAACAGGTACACTGGTATAATTTTCAATTCCGGAAGGAATATAGTACATGTATTTTCGAGTCAAACCATCATAAGTCATGGAATCAGTATGCAGCCCTTGAGTTTTAACTGATTGACCATAGCTAAGCGTGCTTAAAAAAAGGCAGCAGCAAAAATAAATAACTTTAATTTTCATCATATGAACAATCAATATTGGCTATAATTATCAAGTATCCGAAAATTTATGAAAAATTCTTTGTTTAACATATATTAATCAACTTTTATCTGTTTTAACTTTCCAAAAAATGTGTATTTTGCTCTTCGAATGATTGCGTGTGTAATAAGTTCCTTAAATCAAATTTTAATAAGATCAGGATGTGATTTAATTAATCATAAACAAAAAAGGAATGAATTTAATCAAAAGACTTTTTCACACTCAAGCAGGATAAAATCAAATAATTAGTCAGATGAAAATTGGTCTTTTTATACCGTGTTATGTAAATCAGCTGTATCCTAAGGCGGCAATAGCTACGCTTGAACTTCTTCAAAAGTTAGGTGCTGAGGTTAGCTATCCTTCAAAACAAACCTGTTGCGGTCAGCCAATGGCTAATTCGGGTTATGAACATCTTACGCAGTCTTGTAATGATCTTTTTGTTGAGAATTTCTCAGGATTTGATTATATCGTAGCCCCATCCGCAAGTTGTGTATTGCATGTGAAAGATCATTTACATTCTCATACAGATGAAGCTGCTGCCACAGATATACGTGGTAGAATTTACGAGCTGGTTGAATTTCTTACCGATGTGTTAAAGATTGAGAAACTAGATGCTCATTTCCCTCATAAGGTTGGTGTCCATCAGAGTTGCCATGGATTAAGGGGACTTCATTTGGCACAAATGTCTGAGCTTGTTTCTCAGGATTTTTCTAAACCCAAGAAATTGTTGGGCATGGTTTCTGGACTTGAGCTTACAGAACTAGATCGAGTGGATGAGTGTTGTGGATTCGGAGGGCTTTTTTGTATTGCAGAGGAAGCTGTATCTGTAAAAATGGGCAAAGACCGGATCACAGATCATACCAAGAATGGTGCAGAGTATATAACTTCACCTGACTTATCTTGTTTGATGCACATGGAGGGGATCATGCATAGAAATAAAAGTAAAGTTAAGATAATACATATAGCAGAAATATTAAACAGCTCATCCATAAAGGCATGAAAAGTACTTTAGATCACGCAGCATTAGCAGAAGAATTTAATAAAGATGAAGAACGTGTCGACTGGCATGATGGTTCACTTTGGTGGATCAGACAAAAGCGCGACAGGGCTGCAAATCAAACTCCGCAATGGGAGGAATTGCGTGAAGCGGCCTCAGCAATTAAATCCAATGTAATTTCCAATTTGCACGATTATCTCATTCAATTTGAGGAAAATCTGAAGAAAAATGGAGTTAAGGTTTACTGGGCATCTGATGCAGAGGAGCATAATCAGATTGTTTATTCTATCCTAAAGGAAAAAGAAATTACTCAGATGGTTAAAAGTAAGTCTATGCTTACTGAAGAATGCCACTTAAATGAATACTTGGAAGACCGGGGAATTGAGGTAATAAACTCTGACCTTGGGGAATATATACAACAGATTGATAATGAACCGCCTAGTCATATTGTATTGCCATGCATTCACAAACGTAAAGAAGAAATAGGCGAGTTATTTCATGAGCATCTCGGAACAGAAAAAGGTCTTTCAGATCCAACTTTATTAACCAGGGTAGCACGTAAACACCTTAACAATGTATTTCTGACACGTCGTGCAGCACTCACTGGCGTCAACTTTGCTGTTGCTGAAACCGGGGAGTATGTGGTTTGTACAAATGAGGGAAATGCAGATATGGGCGCGCATCTTTCTGAAGTTCAGATTGCTTCCATGGGATTAGAAAAGATTATTCCGGAGCGTAAGCACCTTGGGGTTTTCTTAAGATTATTGGCCCGCAGTGCAATTGGGCAACCTATAACCATTTATTCCAGTCATTACAAGAAACCTCGTATCGGACAGGAGATGCACTTAATTTTAGTTGATAAGGGTAGAAGTGATTTATTGGCCCGGCCAGATTTCAGAGATTCTTTGAAATGTATTAAATGTGGTGCTTGTATGAATACTTGTCCGGTTTACCGTAAAAGTGGCGGTTTAAGTTATCATAATACTATCTCCGGACCGATTGGGGCAATTCTTGCGCCAAATCTGGATATGAAGCAGCATGCAGATTTGCCCTTTGCTTCAACACTTTGTGGTTCTTGCACCAATGTATGTCCGGTTAAGATTCCAATCCATGATCAGCTGTATAAATGGCGTCAGGAAATTGTGAAATTGGGTTATTCAGCTAACCGTAAGACCTTCAGCATGAAGGCAATGGCCTTAACTCTTTCTTCTCCCGAAATTTATAAGACAGCCGGGAAAACGGGACGCTGGTTACTAAATAATGCGCCATTTGCAATCAACAATAAGTTCAATCCTTGGTATAAGCAGCGCGATATGCCAGATAGTACACAGGAATCTTTTGGAGAGTGGTATGCAAAGAATGGTTCAAAGAAATGATAAAATAAATTAAATGAGTACCAGAGAAAATATACTTGCGGCTGTTAAAAAGAATCAGCCACCACTTACAGCCCTTCCGGATATTTCGAAATTTAAGGTGCATGAGGTTGATATTGTTAAAAAGTACAGTGAAATGTTTGCTGGCATTGGTGGATTACTTGTTTCGGCAGGAAGTCTTGAGAATGTAAAGGAACAGATTCGAATGAATTTTGATCAAGGCAAGCGAATTCTTACAACACTTCCTGCTTTATCTGATGTTGCGGAATTATCTGATCCAGAATCAGATCCTCACAGTCTGTTGGATGTAGAGTTAGCCATTATAGAAGCACGTTTTGCCGTAGCAGAAAATGGTGCAGTTTGGTTAACAGAAGATGTAATGGGGCACCGAATATTACCATACATTGCCCAACATCTTGCAGTAATTGTTTCTGAAAATAATATTCTTTCAACTATGCATGATGCCTATCAAAGTATAGGTTCAGAGGATTATGGATTCGGAGGTTTTATCGGCGGCCCTTCCAAAACAGCCGATATTGAGCAGGCTTTAGTGTTAGGTGCTCATGGTCCTTTAAGTATGACCGTTTATTTGATTAAATAATTTACCCTGATACAAATGAAGAACGATTCAATCATTATTCGTGATAATTTAAAAGAGCAGTACAGCGATATTTATACTGATGAGGTTTTGCTGGCCTTGAATACAATGTCCCATTTCAATAAATCAGTAAAGCATTTAATGAACGAGCGGATCAAACGCCGTAATGATCGTCATACCAACAGCAAAAGAATTGAATTTTATCATCCTGATAGCCTGATTCCAGGTTCAAGCCTTAAAGTTTCTGATGCTCGGGATGGAAGGTTCGAAGGTTCTGTGATTCCACATGACCTTCAGCAGCAATGGATTCAGGGAACCGGACCTGCAGCAAAACCCAATGCGACTCTTGAGAATAGTATCAGAAACGCAGCTTATGCGCTTTTATCAGGAGCTGATGGCTGGATGTTTGATGGAGAAGATGCGCTGGGCCAAATTGAAAGTATGTCGCTTGATAATCAGCGAAATCTAAAACTTGCAATTTCCAAAGACCCGGTTTTTTTAAAAGTGGCTGAGCAGGTTGCCTCCGAAATGAATCGCTGGTCTGAGGGATTTCTGGGTCAGAAAATAGTTAAGGATTGGAAAAGTCAGCTTGATTTTACCACCAAAATCTTCAGATGCCGTGGACTTCATTTAGACGACAGGCATATTCGTGATTCGGATGGTGTGGCTTTAGCAGCGTCAATTGCCGATCTTTGCCTGTATGTAGTTAATAATTACAGACAATTAAGGAAGGCAGGTTCATCAATTGTACTGTATTTGCCTAAAATACAAACAGCCGGTGAGGCCGCTTTGTGGAATAGCATGTTGAGTGCTTTGGAAGATCATCTCGGACTCGACAACGGAACCATTAAAGTATATCTGCTGGTAGAGCAACTTGAAGCTACTTATCAGTTATTGGAAATCAGAGCTGTTTTGGGTAAACATTTTGTAGGCTATAATACCGGGCGCTGGGATTATATTAACAGTGTTTCAGATGCAATGGCGTGGGATAATAACTTTATCAATCCAAATATTGAATCTGTGACCATGACTTATGGTTACATGCGGAATTATGAAGACAGGGTTCGCAGAGCGGTAAATACGCCTGATGTTAATGGAAATTGTGCAATATGGCAGGGGGGAATGGAGCCAAATATTCCTGTGGGATCTGAAGAAGGTGTTGCCGCCAGCATGAAAAAAGCATTAGCAGGAGCAGAAAGAGAGCAACGTGAAGGAGCAAGTGGGAAATGGGTGGCTCATTGGAAAATGGTAAACATAGTAAGGCCGGTTTGGGAAAAGATAGGTGAAGCTAATCAGGTTGGCCGTAAATTCCCTGCTCTTACACATACACAACAGGATGCTGATGGTTTGATTTTGCTCGAACCTGCT